>ERZ773114.3887-NODE-3887-length-11748-cov-3.676302_pt1 | contig 11748 bp, 10 predicted proteins | sample MGYA00580564_ERZ773114 | MGnify/ENA primary metagenome ERZ773114 (study PRJEB29015, sample SAMEA2737836) | human gut metagenome | biome: human gut; feature: human-associated habitat; material: faeces | place: China | collected 2012 ...
GTCCAGATACAGAGGCTCGCCGGGAGCGCCGGGCTCCTTGGTGCGGTCCAGAACGGTCAGGCACTTGCAGGTAGCGGGGATCTTCTCCAGCAGACGCTCCATGGAGAAGGGACGGAACAGGTGGACCTGAATGAAGCCGACCTTCTCGCCGCGCTCCACCAGATAATCAACAACCTCCAGCAGGGTCTCGCAGACGGAGCCCATAGCCACCACAACGCGCTCAGCATCGGGAGCACCGTAGTAGTTGAACAACTGATAGTTGCGGCCGGTGACCTCGTTGATCTTGCCCATGTACTCCTCGACAATGGCGGGCAGCGCATCATAGGCGCTGTTGCAGGCCTCGCGGGACTGGAAGAAGGTATCGGGATTCTGCAGAGTGTTGCGCAGAGTGGGATGCTCGGTGCTCAGGGCATGATCCTTGAAGCGCTGAACAGCGTCCCAATCCAGCATCTTGCCCAGATCCTCATAGTCCAGAACCTCGATCTTCTGGATCTCGTGAGAGGTCCGGAAGCCATCGAAGAAATGCTGGAAGGGGATAGAGCCCTTGATGGCAGACAGATGGGCAACGGCGCCCAAGTCCATGCTCTCCTGCACGCTGGCGGAAGCCAGCTGTGCCCAACCGGTCTGGCGGCAGGCCATGACGTCGGAGTGGTCGCCGAAGATGGACAGAGAGTGGGTGGCCACGGTACGGGCAGAGACGTGCATAACGCCGGGCAGCTGAGAGCCGGCGATACGGTACATGGGCGGGATCATCAGCAGCAGGCCCTGAGAAGCAGTGTAGGTGCTGGTCAGGGAGCCGGTCTCCAGAGAGCCGTGCATTGCGCCGGCCGCGCCGGACTCCGCCTGCATCTCGACCAGCTTTACGGGCTGGCCAAACAGGTTCTTCTTGCCATTGGTAGCCCATGCATCCACATGGTCAGCCATGGGGCTGGAAGGAGTGATGGGGTAAATGGTAGCTACCTCGGTAAACGCATAAGATACGTATGCGGCAGCCTCATTACCGTCCATCGTCTTAAACACTTTGTTTTTTGCCATGAACGTAATTCCTCCTATTATTCTTCCCTGTATTTAACGCGAAGACTCTCCGCCCTTTGAGGTGGCCCCCTAATCGGGCGGATCAGCCTACTGAGCAAGCTGTATCTTAGAAACTGCTCCTCCGTTCCTACTGAGGGGCAGGCCATATTAATACAGCTACGTTCTTGATATGATTATAACTCTACACATTGCAAGTTTGCAAGTCCAAAAATGTTTCAAATGACGTAAGCGCTTTGCCGACAGCAAAGCATTTACGTTATTTTTACTTAGTGCATGCCGCATCCCCTGTCCCGGTCTTCCATCCTGTTCCGGCAAATATACGGCCCTCCTACCGCTGTAAATACTGTAAATACAGTATAATAGGCTGTCGAAGCAAAAAAGTTCCACATAAAGTTCGTCGAATGGCCTATAACTTTTTTCAATAGTTTGCTATGAAATAATGGTATATGCTGTTTTTGCGGTAAAACGCCACAGTCTCTCATGTATCTGCCCACTGCGACACCAACCCCGTGTCAACGGGTGTGCTTTCTTTTGCATACAGGCGAAATGCTCAAACAGCTGTGGCATTTCGGAGCGGCCCGTATAACCTTTCGGTCGCTATAAAGTTGAACCTTGCATTATCGCATTTTCTCCATTGTCTGCCGCATGACTGAATCGTTACCGCCGTCACACTCCATTTAAGATTTCCGCACCGCGCAGGTCAGCGTATTCCAAAACGGCTTTATCCAGCAGCGCCTTATCCAGCTTACTGTTGTTCAAATTGCTGTGGCCCAGCTTGCTGCTGCGCAGGTCTGCTTCCGTCAGGTCGCTGCGCTCCAGATGGGCACTGTATAGGTTAGCGCCATGAAAAACTGCGTTTTTCAGGCTGGCACGACGCAGCCAGCTATAGGGCAGGTTGGCAAAGCTGAAGTCGGCGTAATCAGCCTGTACGCCGTCCATAGAGGCCTCCTGTGCTTTGACCTGCTGCAGATTTGCGTTCAGCAGATGTGCGCCACGCAGCTGGCAGCGGTTAAGATATGCTCCCTGCAGGCTGGCGTTGGTAAAATCGCTGCCGGAGGCATTGGCATAGCGGAAGTTGGCATATGCCAAATTGGCACCGCGCAGGCTGGCGTTGGGCAACAGGGCGCTCTGGAAGCAGGCATCCTGCAGCTTGGCTTTGTCCAGCTTGGTAGAGTCCAGACGTGCTTCCGTAAAATCGGTATTGGTAAAATCACGTCTGGATAAATCCATTCCCGATAAATCGGCACCGGAAAGGTCACCGCCGGGGCAGCTTGCTCCGTTCAGTACCGCATTTAAATCACTGTTACTGTAAGCAAGGGCTGTGCTGCTTAAGCCGAGAGCCAGAAGAGTAAGCACAGTCTTGAAAAAATTCTTACGCATTTTGGCCTCCTGCATAGCTTTCTGTTTCATCCAGCAAAAGCTCCAGCTGTTTGGGATCATCCGGCAGACAGTCGATAATCTTCCAAGGCTTAACCTCGGAAAAATCCTCAGGCTTATAGCCGGAGCCTTCCAAAATAATCAGGCAGGGTGCGCCGATGGCATTGGCACAGCGCACGTCATTAGGCGTATCGCCGATGAAAATCAGCTCGTTCGGCTTAGCTTCTTCATTTTGCATATACAGACGGTGGAAGGCAACCTTAGCCAGCATTTCGCGGTTTTCGCTGATTTCGCCGAAGACGCTGTGTTCGTGGTTAAAATATTGGTCCAGACCGAAATGCTGCAGCTTGAGATGGGCACCGGTGCTGGTGTTGCCGGTGAGCAGGCAGTTGCAGTAACGGCTATCAGGCCGGCAGAAGTATTGCAGCATTTTCTCCACGTTTTTCAAAACACGGCCCTTATGCAGCAGCAGCTGTTTGGGAAGCTCCATATGGTAACGTATAAGCAGGCCTGCTGCTTCCGCACTGTTGCAGCGTCCGCGCAGACGGGTAACAACGCTTTTGATGATATCCGAGTCAGTGCGTCCTGCTAGCGATTTGTTGAAATAGAAGGCATCCAGAAAATAATAATCCTTGATAACCTTAATCATGGCATCCTTGCCGGCACCGCCGGACAGAATGAGGGTGCCGTCTACATCCCACATTAAATATTTCATGTGAAAAATCTCCTTTGGTTTAAGAAAAAACAGGGGCTGTTCATACAACCCCTGGAAAAGTTTATCTTATAGTCCCGCTTAGATGCCACGGGGCTTGAGCATCATTTTTTTCAGTTGAGCGCCGACGTTTTTGGTAACGTTCTGGGTACGGCGGATGAATTTGATGTTGGAGCGGTGGTTAGGCTTCATATCGTATTTGCTGCCGAAATCGCCACGGTCCAGCAGGGTAATCTTGGCTTTGTCGCAGTCAAAAGCGCTGCGCAGATAGCGTGCCATGCCCGCAGGGTCGGCATCGTCGTAGCAGCTGAAAATATCAGCAGCAATAAAACCGAGCTTAGGATATACATGCAGAGTTACATGACCTTGTTTGCAGAGTGCGGAGATGGAATATTCGCTCTGGCCTTCTTCCTGACAAACAAGCAGCTCGCGGCTGTTCATCTGGTATTTGTCACAGCCTTCCTGCAACAGAGTCTTTGCCTTTTCGGTGTCGTTGACTTCGTTTACGCCGCAGTTATACATATCTATGGCTATTAATTTTCCTGTAAATTTTTTGGGTTGCATGTGTAAAACTCCTCATGTTTATAGTTACAATAATACAAAGCCGGTTCAGGCGCAGGGCGCTGATTTGCCGGAAACAATATATAGTGCATATCTCATTCAATTATAGCGAAAATTATAATACTTGTAAAGTCAAATTACTATCCTAATTGAGAAAACTATGTTATAATAATAGCTATAGTTAAAACATTTGTTTTGTGTGGCGGTGAGAAAATGGAAAAGCTGGAAGCGATAGTTGATGATATAGTGTTTCAAAGCGATGACGGCATGTTCAGCGTGCTGCGTATGGAAAGCAAGGCGCAGGGACGATTTACTGCCGTTTATCATGGCAATGCGCCGTACATGGGCGAAAATGTGGCTATGGAAGGCAACTGGATTGAGCATGCCAGATTCGGCAGACAATTTGATATACAGGCACTGCAGGTTTTGCAGCCAACTTCGGTAGCAGGCATTGAACGCTTTCTGGCTTCCGGCGCTGTGAAGGGTGTAGGGCCGGTGACGGCGGCAAGAATTGTGGAGGCCTTTGGAACGGATACGCTGGAGATTTTGGGAAGCTATCCCGAGCGCTTGGCACAGGTACGCGGCATCAGCGCCAAAAAGGCTGCCGCTATCGGTGAATCGTACAGCCAGCTTTCCGGTCTGCGCGAGCTGATGGTGTTTTTGGAAGCGCACGGCGTGAGCAGCGGTTACGCAGCTCGCCTGCAGGCAACCTACGGCGCTACGGCGATTACCCGCATTAAGGAGAATCCCTATAGCCTGGCGGAGGATATTACCGGCATAGGTTTTAAAACTGCGGACAGAATTGCTATGGCTATGGGCATGGAGCATGACTGCGAGGAACGCTTGCGCGCAGGCATTGCTTATGCGTTGACGCAGGCCGCAGGCGTGGGACACACCTGCGTGCCGGAGGAGCTGCTGGTGCGCGAAACGGCAAGAGCGTTGGCGGTAGATACTTCCATGGTGCAGGATGTTTTCAGCAGCCTGCTGGAGCAGGATTTGCTGCGCACTGAAGAAATGGGCGGTATTCGCCTGATATATCCGGAATATCTGTATACGGCTGAGGTGCAGACTGCGCGCCGTCTGCTGAAGCTGCGCGATCAGGCAAAGCCGGTGACGCGCGTGAATGCGGATGAGGTTATTGCCAAGTGGGAGCGTGATGCCGGTATTACGCTGGCAGAGGCACAGCGTCAGGCGATTTATGCTTCGCTGGAGCATGGCGTTTTCGTTCTCACCGGCGGTCCCGGTACAGGTAAAACAACCGTCGTTAAGGGTATTTTGAACGTTCTGGAGCAGGCTGGCTGCCGCATTCTGCTGGCTGCGCCTACCGGTCGCGCTGCACGCAGGCTGGCTGATTCTGCCGGTCATCCGGCGGCAACGGTGCATCGTCTGCTGGAATACCAGCCTACGGGTGACGGCCTGTGCTTCGGCAAGGATGACAGCGATCCTTTGGATGCGGAAGCAATTATTATCGATGAGGCTTCGATGCTCGATATCAGCCTGACCTATCATCTGCTTAAGGCAATTCCCGGCGGCTGCCGTCTGATTTTCGTCGGTGACGTGGACCAGCTGCCGTCCGTGGGTGCAGGCTCGGTGCTTAAGGATATGATCCGTTCGGGCAGAATGCCTGTTGTACGTCTGGAAAATGTTTTCCGTCAGGCAGAGGTCAGCCCGATTGTCCGTAATGCGCATAAGATTAACCGTGGCCAGATGCCGGAGTTTCTTGCCGGTGCCGACAGCGAGTTTGCGCTGGAGGAGTTTGCCAATGAGCAGGATGCTGCGGAATTCGTAGCGCGTACCTATGCCCAGCTTACGTCCGGCGGTGACTGGCGCAGGGTGCAGGTGTTGACGCCGATGCATAAGAATCCCTGCGGCGTGCAGAATCTGAATAAGCTGCTGCAGAAATATCTTAATCCGCCGTCTGCTGCCAAGACCGAGGTAAACATACCGGGTAATGTACTGCGTGTGGGTGACAAGGTTATGCAGATTCGCAATAACTATGAAAAGGATGTTTTCAACGGCGATATCGGCCGTGTAATTAAAATAGACGGAAAAAATGTTACGGTAGCCTTCCCGGAGCGTCCTGAGGGCGATTATGTTACCTACGCTCAGGGTGAGGTGGAGGAGCTGCAGCTGGCCTACGCTATGAGTGTGCACAAGTCGCAGGGCAGCGAATATCCCTACGTTATTTTGCTCATGGTGCAGAGTCATTACATCATGCTGCAGCGCAATCTGCTATATACGGCTGTGACCAGAGCTAAGGAAAAAGTGCTGATTGTCGGCAGCAAAAACGCGGTGCGTACCGCTGTGGAAAACGACAAGACAAAAAGGCGTTACAGCTTGCTGGCTGAGCGTCTGCAGGAAAGCAGCGAGGTGTTCTGATGCATCGTTTGTTAAGAGATTTTGCTTATTACGGGCGTGTAGCGAAGGAGCTTATTTTTCCCCGTCGCTGCGCTGTGTGTGCGACTAATATTGACAACGGCTATGTCTGTGAGCAGTGCCGCAAAGAATATCTGCTGCAGCGTCAGCTGCCCTGCTGTCCGCGTGAGGAATATCTGGCGGGACAGGCAGCACCGCTGCCGACTGATGTTCTGTACAGTGCGTTGCTGCTCTATAAATATGATGGCGTGTTTAAGGATGCGCTGCATAAAATAAAATTTGACGGTGAGGCAGGCTGGCTGCCGTTGCTGCGTGAGGAAGCGGAGCTTGCGTTGCCCGCGGCCAAAATGCGCTGGCTGCAGCAGTTTGACCTTATTACCTGCGTACCGACGGCGCCCGAGCGACGCAAGCAGCGTGGCTTTGATGTGCCGCAGGAGCTGTTTGCGGGCCTTTTGGAAGGACGCAGCGTGGGCATGGAGGTTTTGCTGGAGCGGGTGCGCCACACGGAGCCTTTGTACGAGCTGAAGCCGGAGGAGAGAAAGCAGGAGCTGGCAGGCTGTTTTGCCATGCTGCCGCATGCCAAGGTGAGCGGCAAGCATGTACTGCTTTGCGACGATATCTATACTACGGGCAGCACCTTTGCGGAAGCGGCACAGGTGCTGCTGGACGCAGGTGCGGCGCGTGTATCGGCGTTGGCGCTGTGCGCGGCGCAGGCTAATTGGGAGTGACTTTTTCTTGATGCAAAAAATAAAGAATTATTGGCGGCGTGAGCCTGTTTTGTGCATAGCTGTTATTTTAGCTGCCGTAAGCAGCCTTTACAGCAGGCCGCAGCTTGCCTATATAGATTTTGATGTGCTGGCGATATTGCTTTCTCTCATGCTGGTGGTGGCGGAGCTGAAGGAGATACGCTTTCTGGACTGGCTAGCGGTGGAGCTGCTGAACAAATGCCGCAGCAAGCGTCAGCTAGAGCTGGTGCTGCTGGCAGTGACCTATGTCAGCTCAATGTTCGTGACGAATGATGTGGCCTTGCTGACCTTTGTGCCGTTGGCGCTGGTTATCGGCAAAACCTTAAAGATGGATATGGAGCGGATTATTATCCTGCAGACGCTGGCTGCCAACCTTGGCAGTATGCTGACGCCGCCCGGTAATCCGCAGAATTTGTTTTTATATGCGCATTATGCTTATACCGCCGGTAGCTTTTTCGCCGTAATGGCTGTGCCGGGAATAATTTCGCTGGCCTATCTGCTATTGTTATTATTCCATAGCAAGGACAGCGTGCTGAAGCTGGAGCTGCCAAAGCTGCAGCAGCCTCCCAAGGGAATATTGCTGCTCTTTTTGGGACTGCTTTTGTTAAACATCGGTGCTGTGCTGCATTGGTTCGACAAGCTGTGGGCCTTGCTGCTGACGGCAGGCGTAGTTGCCCTGTGCGACTGGCGTCGCCTGCGGGAGGTTGATTACAACCTGCTCGTGACCTTCGCCGGTTTCTTTGTATTCATCGGCAACATCAGCCACAGTCCTGCGGTAAGCTATTTGCAGCAATCGCTGATGGGCAGTGCGGCAGGCACCTATTTAACCGGACTGCTGGCCAGCCAGTTTCTCAGCAATGTACCGGCGGCTATGCTGCTGGCAGGCTTGACTAAGGAAGCAGATGCGTTGCTCTTAGGCGTTAACATCGGCGGTCTTGGCACGATGATCGCTTCGATGGCGAGCGTTATTTCCTATAAATTATATGCTGCAGAGCATCCTTCGCAGGCAGGGAAGTATGTACGGACTTTTTTGTACTACAATTTTCTGGGCCTTCTGCTGATAGGAGGAGCGGTTTACTTCCTTCTGTGAGCGGGGAAATGCTTTGCGGCATTTCTTTTGACACAATGGTAAACCAATACTGTATAATAAGTTGACTATTTACATCACTTGCATTATAATAAAGCACGTGAAGCAGATAACAATAAGCTGCTCAGATGAAAGGAAAATGCAAAAATGTTAGAGCTTGCACATAAGCTGGCGGACAGCGATGCCAAATTCTTCGGCGGCTGGGTACTGGCAGGAGCAGAAGCACATATTCATCAGCCTGCGGAGGCTATGGATAATCAGGTGCTGTTGGCGAAGGAACGCAAATCAATCATCCGTGTAGCGGGAACTGCGGCAGATGGCAGTCTGGCTAAGGAGCTGCGGGTGTTTTTGGTACTGCCTAAGCATAAATTAGGCACGAAGCCGCTGGAGCCTGAAGCAATTAAGGGCGATTTGCTGACAAAGCACTCCTTCACAACACAGGAGATAGCGGATTATGTTGCTTATACAGGTGACGAAAACGTCATCCATAAGGGTGAGCATCCAATTGTGCCGGGACTGTGTATGGCTGCCTGGCTGCAGCGTGAGCTGGCGCTGACGGAGCTGGACTGGCGCATTACCTTTGTCGCTCCTGTTTACGCAGGCGACGAGCTGTGCATCTACAGGACAGAAGGTCAGCTTGCTGCTTATGTGGGAGCAATAAATGTTTTTGTGATTAAAGAATTATAGTAAGGCTGGTGTATGAAAATGACAACTTCTGGTACAGAAATCAATAAGAATCATAGAGGAGCAAGCGTCAACAAGACTGCGGAAATGACTAAGATGGCGCTGATGGTAGCAATGAACTGCGTATCTGCGTATATTATTATTCCGCTGCCGTTTTCACTTTCTCCGCTTGCATTGCAAACTTTGATTGTAAATCTTACAGGCTATGTGCTGAACGCTAAGCAGGCCTTTATGACCATGCTGGTTTATCTTTTGGTAGGCTTGGCAGGTGTGCCGGTATTTACCGGCGGCAGTGCGGGACCGGGCAAGCTGTTCGGACCTACCGGCGGTTACATCATCGGCTTTTTGTTTACCGCTGTTTTCCTGGCATATTTCAGAGGCGAAAAATACAGCTTCAAGCGTTACGCTTTGCTTGGCTGCGTTATCGGTATTCCGCTGATTTATGTGTTCGGCGTTGTACAGCTGAAGCTGATTACCGGTATGGGTTGGGATAAGGCAATTATGACCGGCGCTCTGCCCTTCATCCCGCTGGATATTGTTAAATGTCTGGCTGCTGCCGTAATTGCAGGACCGATTAACCGTATTTTTGCCAACAACAGATAAATAAGGTATAATTTTAGAGCTGTCAGCTATTTGCCGCAAGGCAGGTGGCAGGCAGCTCTTTTCGGATATAGAGGTGTTAAGATGGAAAATGCATATATTTTAGGAGGCCTGCGCAGCTACGTAGGTGTAGTCAACGGTATATATCGTCATATCCCGGCGGAGGTGCTGGGTGCGGAGGTGCTTAAGCAGGTGATGGAAAAATATCAGCTGCGTGAGCCCGATTATATTGTTGCCGGCAACGGCGTAGGCGCCAGCGGCAATATTGCGCGCCTGATGGCATTGACGGCGGGCGTAGATATTTCGGTGCCGGCCTTTACGGTAGATGTGCAATGCGGCAGCGGCTTGGAAAGCATTGCTATTGCTGCAGCCAAGATTAACAGCGGCGAAGCAGATGTAATTATTGCCGGTGGCTTTGAAAGCAGTTCTACGCAGCCAAGACGCGGTTATAATCCCAATCATCCCGATTATGCAGGCGATACTTGGTACAGCGTAGCCAAGTTTATGCCTGGCATCCACCGCGAAACAGTAATGCTGGAGGGTGCGGAGCTTGCCGCCAAGCGCGAAGGCATTACTAAAGAAGAAATGGACAGTTGGGTATTGCGCAGCCATGCGCTTGCAACGCAGGCGCGCGAGCAGGGATTGCTGCAGAATATTATCGCTCCTGTTTGCGGTGCTGTGAAGGATGAAGGCATCAGACCGCGCATGAGCCAGCGCCTGCTCGACAGAATGCCCAAGGTGCTGGAGGGCGGCGAATTTATTACGGCGGCCAATTCCTGCCTGATTAACGATGGCGCGGCCTTTGTGGTGCTGTGCTCGCAAAAATATCTGCAGGAGCACGGCTTAAAGGCGCAGGCCAGAGTGCTGGGCAGCGCAGCCTGCGGCGGTGATCCCTTGGTAAGTCCGCGTACTGCAGTTACCGCACTGCAAAAGCTGTTGGCCAAGCATGGACTGCAGGAGCAGGATATCGCAGACTTTGAGCTGAATGAAGCCTTTGCCGTAATTGATGTGCTGTTTGCCCGCAGCTTTCCAAATAGCATTGACAAATACAATGTGTTCGGCGGGGCGCTGGCCTACGGTCATCCATACGGTGCCAGCGGCGGCATAATTACGCTGCATCTGTTGGAGGCACTGAAGCAGAAGGGTGGTCGCTACGGAGCCGCAAGCGTAGCTGCCGCAGGCGGCGTAGGTACGGCGCTGCTGTTGGAAAGAGTGGAGTGAAGCAAATGGATTACTTGACCTTAATCACACAACAAAAACAGGATAAGCTCGCTCTTATAGAGGACGAAGAAGAATATACCTACGCAAGACTGGCGCAAGCAGCGCGTGAGCTGCGCAGTCAGGCGGATTTTAGCGCTCCGGCGGTTTTTATCTATGAAAGCAGCATCGCCCGTCAGTTAATCAGCTTTCTGGCATATAGCGGTACAAAAACTGTGCCGGTTATCGCTACCGAGGTGAGCAAAAATCAGCAGTTCAGCTGCGAGGCTATTCCCGAAGCGGCCTGCATGGGCGTTATGACCAGCGGCAGCACCGGCAAAAGCAAGCTGTTGTGGCGCAGCTATCATAGCTGGGCGGACTTTTTTTCGGAGCAGAATCGTGTTTTCGGCGTTGATGAGCAGACGGTAATTTTTTGTCAGGGAAGCCTGGCCTTTACCGGCAACCTTAATATTTATATGGGCGTGCTGGCGGCAGGTGGTACGCTGGCAGTGACGCAGCGCTTCCGTCCGCGCCATTGGCTGCAGCTGATGCAGCGCTATGCGGTGAACGCAATCTACCTGATTCCATCCAAGCTGCTGCTGCTGCCTAAATTTTTGCGTGAGCCTGATGTGCGTGTGCGCAGTATCATCAGCGGCTCGCAGAGCATGGGCAGGCAGGAGGCGGACAAACTGCTGCAGGTATTCCCCAATGCTGATATCACGCTGTACTACGGCGCCAGCGAACTGAATTACATTACCTACATCAAGGCCGAAGAAATGACGGATGACCGCACGCTTATCGGCCGTCCGTTCAAGGGCGTGCAGGTGAGTGTTTGTAATGAAGAAATTTTCATTGATACGCCTTATCATGTGGAGAAAATCTCGCTGCCGTTTTCCCTGAAGGACAGGGGACATCTGGATGCGGAAGGACGCCTGCACTTTTTGGGGCGCGCGGATGATATTGTGAGCGTTAACGGACGCAAGGTTTCTGCCGTCAGGGTGTGCGCTGCACTTACTGAGCTGGAGAGCATTGAGGAGGCTGCAGTCATCTGCCGTCATGTGGACGATGCCGATGTGCTTATTGCTTTTGTGGGGGCGGCGCGTGAATACGGCAAGCAGGAGCTGGTTAAGCTGCTGCGGCAAACCTTAGAGGATTACGAGCTGCCTAAGCAGTTTGTTTTCATGGAGCAGCTGCCGCATAACGAAAGCGGTAAGGTGGATAAATTGGCGCTGAAAAACTTTCTCTAAAATTTTTTCAAAAAACCTCTTGCCAAAACGTTAAACGTATGGTAATATATATAACTGTCAGACACACTGACATTGGCCCGGTGGTTCAGTTGGTTAGAATGCCGCCCTGTCACGGCGGAGGTCGTG
>ERZ773114.3902-NODE-3902-length-11701-cov-3.185042_pt1 | contig 11701 bp, 7 predicted proteins | sample MGYA00580564_ERZ773114 | MGnify/ENA primary metagenome ERZ773114 (study PRJEB29015, sample SAMEA2737836) | human gut metagenome | biome: human gut; feature: human-associated habitat; material: faeces | place: China | collected 2012 ...
ACGTTTCCTTGCCGATTATATCAATGGAGATACTTACTATAAGATTAAATATCCCGAACATAATCTGGTACGTACAAAAGCACAATTCAAATTGCTTCAAAGCGTAGAAGAACATACACCGGAAATGGTAGCATTCATCAATGAATGCTTAAAAAAGTGAGAATAGAAAATTGAGAATGGAGATTTTACTTAGTGAAAACTCCATTCTTCCAATGATAAACAATTGGGCGGCGGAGGAACGGTTTTAGTTTTTCCGCCGTTTCTTTTGCCATATAGTCAGGAGTGGTCAATGTAAGAGTCAGTTCCGAATTATCTTTGCTAAAATCAGCCTTCATCAGCAACATATCAGCAGAACGGCGAGCCTCATCAAAATCATAAATAGTTGTCGAATCAGGAGTACTCAAAAAGTCACTCATCACCGGTAGAGAGATAAACTGAGAATCTGCAAGTGGTTTCCAATCGGTCGTATAGAAACGCAGACTGCTATCACATGCCGGAGCACAAGCAGTAGAGACCAGACATACCACTTTCGTCGTATCGCTCAGTGCCAACACCTTCATCTGCCAAGATGTTTGCGGAGACATTTGCATACGGACATAATCCGTACCAAGCTCTGTCATTTCCGACTTTTTACCAAAACGGTTTTCAACTTGCGCTTTCATCTTGCTTTCCAAAAAGTCAATACAATCTTCACGATTTACTTTAGTAAGCAAAGGAGTTAATGAATCCGGGATATTCACAAACAAAGTTTTAGCTTCCTGCGCCTGAAGAGAAGCCAGCGAAAACAATCCTACAACAAAAAAGAATATAGCGGAAACGAGTCTATTTATTTTCATATCAATCTTATTTAACCTATAATAGTCAGATTATGAATCTGCCGTTTTAACTTTTAGACCCCAAATATAAGAATATCATTCCGATTAACACCAGTATAAGGTCAATCGCTTTGCTTTTTAAATTCTTTTCACGGAAGAAGAGTGCTCCAAAAGTGAAAGAAACAATTACACTTCCCCGGCGAATCATCGAAACAATGGAAATCATAGAATCATCATAACTCAATGCATAAAAGTAAACGAAATCGGCGGCCGAAAGAAATACGGAAATCAGGATAATTGTCCAGTCCCAACGAAACGGTGTGGTAGACTTCCGTTTAGGCCACCAAAGCAGAAGCAGAATAGGACACATGATAAAAACCTGATAGACATTGTACCATGACTGCACCAGCATTGGATTCAGAGATTTCATCAGATATTTATCATACAATCCGCTGATAGCTCCTGTTATTGCGGCCAGTACAATAAAAAATATCCACTTATTATGCTTAAAATCAATTCCTTCCTTCTTTCCCGAACGGCTTAACATGAAAAAAGAAGCAATAGCCAGCATCACCCCAATCCATTGGTAGAGATTCAACCTTTCGCCAAATACCAACATCGCTCCGATAAGCACCATTACCGGACGAGTAGCATTGATAGGTCCCACGATAGTGATAGGAAGGTGTTTCATCCCAAAATACCCGAATATCCATGAGGATAACACGATGAATGACTTGATAATGATATATTTATGCTGTTCCCAACCAGCAACAGGAACATTAAATATTGTTCCTCCCAACAAATCCGGCTCATACACGGACAGCAAGATGAAAGGCAGAAAGACAAGACTGGAAAAGAAAGTATTCAAAAACAAAACGGGAAGCACTGCATTATCTTTCAGCGACTGTTTCTTGAATACATCATAAAAGCCCAGCAAAGTGGCTGAGAGAAAAGCTAATAATAACCACATAAAAGATTGTTATAAGTTATTAGTTATATAAACAAGGTTTCCGGATATTCCACATTGACCAAGAACAAGGCTTGTCCCGGAGCAGATGTTCCGGCCTTGCAACGATCCTGCTGCTCGATTATTCTTCGGAAATCTTCAACAGAAAGTTTTCCACGTCCCACCTCAATCAGTGTACCTACTATGGCACGCACCATATTTCGCAAGAAGCGGTCGGCACGAATGGTAAACACCCAAGTAGCTTCATCATCCGTCACTTTTGTCCATTCGGCATGAGTGATATGGCAGATGTTGGTTTTTACATCCGTATGCAGCTTGCTGAAACTTGTAAAGTCGCTATATTCAAAAAGGGTACGTGCAGCCTCGTTCATCCGTTCATAATCCAGCGAACTATAAATCCGCCAACGATATTGCCGGTTGAAAGGATACTTTATTGCTGTCACATAATATTTGTAAGTCCTTGCTGTTGCATCAAAACGGGCATGAGCTTCCGGTTTTACACGGCAAACCCGATAAACAGAAATATCCGGAGGTAACAAACGATTCAATTTTTCAGCAACAGAAACTGTATCTAATAGTCCGTCATAATCGAAATGAGCCACCATTAAAGAAGCATGTACTCCGGCGTCTGTTCTACCCGCCCCCACTACCTCTATCTCGCAACGTAGAAAAGTGGATAACGCTTTCACCAGACATTCCTGCACACTAATCCCATTCGGTTGAATCTGCCAACCGTGATAGTTGGTTCCGTCATAAGCCAAATAAATGAAATACCTTTGCACTCTAATTCCTGTTTTTAGGGTTTTCGTGTGCAAAAGTACTCATTTTTTTATTCATAAGTAGAAGGAGTAGTACCAAAAGCGTCTACAAAATGTTTACGGAACGTCGGAATATCATTATATCCCACCATTTCAGCTACTTCCTGCACACCGTATTGTTTCGTTTTCAACAATACACCCGCACGACGCATACGTACTCCCCTGATAAGTTCTATAATCGTATAGTCCGTACTTTGCTTCACTTTTCGGTAAAGAGTCGGCTGACTCATATTTAATTCCGATGCAAGCTTCTTCACACTAAAGTCAGCTTCACAGATATTTTCCTCTACAATTTTAATTACGGAAGTGATAAATGGATCTTCTGCCTTTGCTTCTTCTTCTCCCGGCTGCTCTGTTTCATCTGCGTCAACGGCATCTGCTCCAGGTAACTTAAATAACTTTGCATACATTTGTTTCAACGTCTGACGGCCATTAATCAAATTACCAACTTTCGCTTTCAGAATACCGGGTGTGAAAGGTTTCAACACATAATCATCTGCTCCCAACTCCAAACCATGGATAATATCGTCATCCTCTACCTTCGCTGTCAGCATAATAAAAGGGATACTACAAGTTTCCGGGCATTCTTTTACTTCACGGCAACATTCAAATCCGTCTTTTATCGGCATCATGACATCACAAATTATCAAATCCGGCAACTCTTTCATAGCCATATCCACGCCTTCTTGACCGTTAGTAGCCATCAACAGATTATATTCATTCCCAAATAAAACTTTCAGATAAAGCCGAATATCTTTATGATCTTCCACAATTAATATTGTCTTTTTCTCTTCATTTGTCACAGATTGTGCCATTTCTTTAGGAGACAATACTCCCGGAAAAAGTATTGGACCCTGTCTCCCTATATTTTCGCTAATTTTCGAATCAGCTTTGAGTTGATCCAACACTTCCGGTTCTACTTCAGGCAGTTCTTCCGGATCAATAAACAATATATTCGGCTCACTTTCCAGGACGGCTCTATCTACCGGAAGATTCACCGTTACCTTTGTCCCCTTTCCTTCAACACTTTCCAATGAGATTGTTCCTTGATGCGCCTCTATCATCTGCCGCATAATAGAAAAGCCTAACTGTGCGGCAGATAAATCATTATCCAATGTCCCGTTCTCACTCATTAATTGCTCGGAAGTTCTCACCTTCTTCATTCCATTATCCTCTACTATCAGACTGACATAATGCACATTATTCTCTATTATTTCACAAACAGAAAAATAAACTGTTCCTGCATAATGCGTATGAGTGAAAGCATTTGTCAACAGATTATGAATAATAAACTCTATTTTCTTCTTATTTACATAGAATTCCAGTTCTTTCTTGACCCTTTTCTCGCAACGAAAATCAATCGGATATACTTTCAACAAATCACGGACTCCAAAGACACTACTATCAATCATCTTTTCTACCGAATAGGGAGCTACTTCCAACTTCGTTTCCGGACTCCCCTGTCGGTATATAGCCAGTAATTGATCACAAGCATCAACCATACGAAGCGAATTCCGGTATGCAACCTGCAAAGAAAGGTTCGATACTTGGGAATTGTCTTTCTGTAATTCTTTCAACGGAGCAATGATCAACGAAAGAGGAGTACGCAATTCCTGTACAAACAACATCAGCAAACGGTTCCGCAAAGCTTCTATCTCTTTCTTTTGATTCTGCTTCATCTTCTCCAGGCTCAAGTTCTCTTTCAATACCATCTCCCGGTCACGGTGCATCTGCTTACGCTGCTCTTTCTTCTTAAAATAAATGTAGAAAAAACAAGAAAATGCGACAAGTAACAAAACATAAGCTATATAAGCCCAAATAGTTTGAAACCATTTATCTTTCACAACTACAAGAATCTCATTCACATCCCCTTCCTTACCATCCGGAAATACAAGTTTCGCCTGCAAAGTATATTTTCCGGCAGACAGTCCATTGAACCATAAGTCTTCCGAAAGTGGCACCATTCTCCAATCCTTATCTAAGGGAAGTAATCGATAAGCTATCTTACGTTCAGCCATCCCATAACGTAAATCGGAAAAGAACAAATGGAAATCATTGTTATCAGAATTGAATACAAGCTTTTTCTGTTGTTTCGGAGAACCTGAAAGAATCACCTGTCCATTCCGTTTCTCCCCAGCCAAGATCGTTTCTCCACCCACTTCTATATCTGTCAACATCAGCTGCCTTCTTTCACAATCCGCTTTCGTAGCAGAGGGATCAAAGAAAATCAATCCCCAAGAATTTGCCCAAAGCAACCGTCCATCATTCAAACGGCATACCGCACTACAATTACCTACCGAAAGATAATTATAGAAAGCATCCTGCCCATTTCTAATCGTCATCACTCCGACATTATTTCCGGCCCAAGTATTCCCGATACGATCATCTACCATACAGCCTACATGTCCATTGGTCAGTCCGTTTTGCAAAGTGTATATAGCTTCCAACTTATCCTTCTCCCTTCCATCAATACGGATAACAACATTCAAATAAGCTGCATAAATCTGATTATAGTTATTTACATAAATAGTTCGTACAGCCGCCTCTTCCAGTCCATTTTCTTTCTCAATATTTCCTTCTACTCTAATTTGTACTCCATCCGTTTCAAGTCTTTTCAAACCTCTATCCGTCCCAATCCACACATTGCCTTCTTTATCCTCTGCTATTGTAAATACATTCTTTATTTTTTCAGGCAATTTAATGCTCTTGCATTCGTGAGTTTCAAGTTCAACCTGCATCAACCCATTTGAAGTGCCTACCCACAAACGATTCCATGAGTCCAGGCAAAGACTATAAATAACAGTTTGTATCCTCTCACCTTTATTATTTTGCAGATGAAAGGACTCCACCTCATTTGTTAATGGATCAATGATAACAATCTCTCCCCAATTATTACCCAACCAGATATTCCCGTTCTTACCTTTATATATATGAAAGCGTCCGGAAAAGTCTGATGCTTTTTTCCAAGGTTCAAAATGTGTATCCAACGAAAACACAGGAGTAGTACTTTTCATAATCCCCCCATCGCTAACGGTCAACCATACATATCCTTTTGAATCTTCGACCATACCATCCACCCGAGAACCAAAATCCTGCCGTACCCTACTGTACATACTATCACTAATATCAAATTTCACGACCCCACCGCCAAATGTACCTACCCAAAGAATTTGTTGTTTATCATCCCAAAACAGGCTGGTCATTTTATTCTCAATACTCGAATGGAATGCCTTCTCATTCTTCGTCAGCAAAGTCAACACAAACGGACTCTTACACAGATTGTCATTATCGAAGCGCAACTTATACAATCCATTCCAAGTTGTCAAATAAAAAGTCCGATTATCTTTCAAAACCAGATCCGTAACATAAGAATTAGAGAATTCAGACTGATCTTTTCCTTCCATGGAGATAACACGTTCCTCATTCGTTTTAAGGTCATAACATATAATGTCATCCCATAATCGGCAAATCCATAAATAACCATGCCTTAAAAACAATCTATTTACTACGCTGTATTCCTTAATCAAAGAAGTTTTTTTCGCCACTAAATCATAATGTACCACTTTCCTCTGATTAACAGAGAAATACAAATTTGTTTTTCCATCACTACAAAGATGAGCAACCTTTCCTCTTACTACAGGCTCAGGATTCAAAAGACATAACACAAAATCATGTTTTCCTTCTGTCTTGCGAACAATGCGCGATTCAAATAAACCTTGTGAAGTAACCAAATACAAACTCCCGTCATTCCAGCAGAAATCCAGAATATCTTTCAGTTCCAGAGCCTTATCAAAACGTACCGGCAAAAACTTTTCAATATCCTTATCAAAACAAGTAATTCCACCTTGGAAAAGTAACGCATAATATAAACCGTCGGGACCTTCGCAAAGTTTTTTCACAGCTTGATGCAGAGGAGTGGAAAGAGAATCAATCCCCATAATGAGGGGATAGTCACGAAATCTAAATCCGTCATAACGTGAAATTCCTTTATCAGTAGAGAGCCATATAAAACCGTCACTTCCATAACAAACATTATAAATAGTATTGTCACTGACTCCGTTTTTGATTACTACCGGTTCCAGATTCCAATGAGTATCTATTGAATATGCAGGAAAAATACCTGACAATACCAGTAGTAAAAAGAAGAATTTCCTCATATCTTAATAGTATTTTGTTCATGTGTATTGGTCGATAAAGGTAGACAAAATAATTATCATCAAATCACATAACAAATATTTTTTAGAAATAATTCACAATAAAACAAAAGCCCTCCTATTCTTTTGAAATAGAAAGACTTTTGCCGTTTGTTTTGTTCATTACGCAATCAATCTCCAATTATTATATTGTTTGCTGCTTGGTTCCTCTTTTTTATTGAAAGGAGCGACTCATATCATACAGACACTCCTTAATAATATATATTATACTAATACCTAAATGCAATAAATTCTTATGATATTATTTAGCAGCTTTCAGAGTAAAGCTATAAGTTCCTTGACCGGCAGCAAAGTTATAGCTACCTTTGAAGTTTACCGGTACCTTTACTACACAGTTCCCCTGGTCGCTTACACGGAAATAAAGATAAGTAGTAGAATTGAAGATGCTGTTACCGTCAGCAGTTGTTGATAAAGAAGCGCCATATCCCTGCCAACTGAATAAGTCAGTCGAAGAAGAGTAAGTAGTACCGATATAATACACCGCACCTTTATCTATATTAAAGTTCAATGATACACATAATGCGAATTGCTCAACGAAAGCGCCACTTCTTGTACGAGCCTGATATTCGGCAAGCATTTTCACCGCTTTCTTATCAGTAGCATCACCATAAAATCCTTCTGTTGTTTCCGATTCACAGTTACGGACAGTATTACCATTCTGACGAAGCGCTTCCAGCACACTTGCCATTTCCTCTGCAGTAACAGAAGGAATTTCCTCAGCTTTCTGATCGTAAACTGCCGACTCAATACCATACAAAGATTTCATGGATTCGAAGTTTGAAGTATTATCTTCAAAACTGTCACTTTCAGCATTAGAACATGCTACAAAAGTTAATGCCAATACACATGCGAAAAAGAATTTAATTGATTTCATATTAGTTCCTCCTAAATTTTACTTATTCATTTAATCTGCTTGCGAATCGTTATTTATCAGTTCGCGGTCTTTTTACACTTTTAATTGTTTATTTATTCATGTTCCTTAGGAGGGGAATCTTAAACTTAAGTTGTCTTATTTATCTTTCCTTGTTCGTTTGCACATCGCAAACATAGGTATTTTATTCAATAAGGAAAACTTTCTGAAAAGAAAAATGAATGAATTACCACTCTTTAACGAATAAAATACAGCTTACTCAAGCGATTGACTAAGTTCTACAAGTATTAAAACACCACCCACGTGCAAATCATTCATCACAAAGGATAAAAACACCAATTAACAACAACGAATGATTAACCACCTATAAATAAATTATTCACCACCCTACTTATCAATTTCCATTGAAGGCAAAGGCAAGAAAGATGAATCTGCCAATCAACAGCTATCTGCATTATGCCTACTTTTGTAACATCAACAAACAAAACCCATCATGCGATGAAAAAGAAAAGAATCTTATTTTTGTTCGTTACCCTGTTTGCTTCTACCTTATTATATAGTCAGGTAGTCGGAGTAAAAACCAACGTCGTAATGGACGCGCTTAAAATTATCAATCTTGGAGCCGAAGTCGGTTTAAGTAAGAAATTAACTCTAGACTTGTATGCCAACTACAACCCTTGGACATACAAAGATCAGAAGATGATGAAGATGCTTGCCTTCCAACCGGAGCTTCGATATTGGTTCTGTGATAAATTCAACGGTCATTTCGTAGGTGCACACCTTCATGGAGGCGTTTATCAGGCAGCAGCCATTGATATGCCATGGGGCATCTGGCCCGAATTGAAAGACCACCGTTTCAAAGGACACTTTTACGGATTGGGCGTTTCCTACGGTTATCAATGGATTCTGGGCAAGCACTGGAATCTTGAAGGAAATATCGGTATAGGTTACGCGCGTGTCAAGTATGAGCAGTTCGAATGCAAGACGTGCGGTGAAAAAGTCAAGGAAGGACATAAGAACTATGTAGGTCCTACAAAAGCCGCCGTCAGTTTAATCTATTTATTTTAAAACAAAACAAATATGAAAAAGATATTATGCATATTCTTCTGCCTGCTGCCTATATTAGGCGGGAAAGCACAGACTCTCTATAAAGATCAAGTGCGTATAGAGAAAGAATCTATCACACGCAGTGAAGATAACAATGTATTAACTATCAATCTGGACATTGTTCTGAAAGAAAACCTGAAACTGGAATCCAACAATGTAGCCACATTGACTCCATTTCTTGAGGCAAACGGAAAGACCAAGGTGTTATCTTCTATTGTGGTATACGGACGTAAGCGCGACATCGTCAACCAGCGTAACCATAAAGCTCCCGAAAACACTTATACCATTTTACGTCGTAAACAGCATCAGGAACAAAAAGTAAACTACTTGGTACAAATGCCGTTCGAAGCATGGATGCGCAATGCAAATATGAAATTGAATATTGACCTATGCGGTTGCTGTGACATCCTGGAGGAGAACAGCGGTGAATTAATCACCCAGTTGAACATTTTACCACTGAAAGTAAAACCTTCCATAGCCTATATCACTCCTAAAGCTGAAGACATAAAATATCGTGCAGTGGAAGGAAGCGCATTTCTGGATTTCCCGGTTAACAAAATCATCATCTATCCGGAGTATCGTCGTAACACAAGTGAGTTGGCAAAAATACGTGCAACAATCGATACCGTGCGCAACGACAAATATACAACTCTTACCCGTATAAAGATTCACGGTTACGCTTCACCCGAAGGCAGCTACGCCAACAATACCCGTTTGGCAAAGAATCGTACCCAGGCTCTTGTAGATTATGTGACCAGTTATTACAAGTTCGACAATAAACTGATCACTTCAGAGTATACTTCTGAAGATTGGGAAGGATTCCGCAAGTTTATCGCAGCTTCTTCATTGGAGAAGAAGGACGAGATACTGAAACTGATGGATGACTCGACACTGGACATAGACAAGAAAGAACGCCAGATCGCTCAATTGGCAGGTCCTCAAACTTATAAATATATATTGGAAGAATGTTATCCGGCTTTGCGTCATTCAGACTATACCGTCAACTATACCGTACGCGGGTTCAATCTGGAAGAAACCAAAGAGATTATCAAGACACGTCCGCAACTGTTGAGCCTACAAGAAATCTATCGGATTGCGAAAAGCTGTCAGCCGGGAAGCGAAGAGTTCAACCGTTCGTTCCAGGTAGCAGCCACCATGTTCCCGGATGACCCTATTGCCAATCTGAATGCAGGAGCCATGGAAATACAGAAAGGCGGAGACCTGACAACAGCGAAGAAGCATCTTGCCAAAGCTGATCAGAAAGCTCCCGAAACGCTGAATAACCTGGGAGTCATCGCACTGCTGGAAGGCGACTACGATGCGGCAGAGAAATATTTCAATGCAGCAAAAGCCGGTGGACTCACCACTCAGGCTGACACCAATATGAAACAACTAAAAAGCATAAGAAATTACCCCAAAGAATAACAACAAACAATTTTACCCCAAAACACAAACGCACCACCTGAGAAGGCAGTGCGTTTTTTCTTATCTATCAAGTAACGCTCACATTATTTTCCTGGGGATTTAATATATTATTTCAGTTTGCCAATTTGAGGGATTTATTTCAAAGTAGCCTTATCCGAAATATTAGTCTCCGCTACTACAGATTCGAACTTATCCAGCACGGTTACAAACTCGCTATTTAATTAATACATAGCAAAATACGCTTCATTAAATTCTCAAACAATTCTCACCGTTGTGAGAAAAAATACTCATCACTATGAGAAAATATTCTCACCTCGATAAGAATTAATTCTCACTAAGGTGAGAAAGTATTCTTGTAACGATGAGATCATCCACCTGTTCCACGTAACGCAGTCTACTATGAACACGACAACAGCAGCAATAAATCATTCAAAACAGAATGAAAAAGACACAAATCATTCCATCCCGCCTAAATAGTTGCAAAATTTATTCTATTGCGCAGAATAAGTTGAAGAAAATATATAATACAAACAGTGGAAAAAGAAAAGGAAAGGCGGTATAATATTCATCTCCTCAACAAATCATTCACAAAATGACTAATTCACCCACCCTAAAAGTGACATTTGAAAGATTGAAAAATTCACCTTGAAAATTGAAAAAAACACCAATCAATAGTTTTACATTTCTCCCATAACTTTGCAATGTCGATAAGGAACAAAAAGATTCCTTAAAACAAACAAGACAAAAATTTAGTAATAAACAAATAAAAGAAACATTGCCTATAAGAAACAAACAAAATCCCTCCAACTGGAAGTTAGTTATTTCACCTTATAATATATAAGGGCTTCCGATCAGAAAAAGAAATGATGTTTTTTATAAAACAATCGGTCCCCCATCCTTTAGATGACTCTTTTCCACTCTAAAATCAACATAACTACATATAAATGTAGTATGTACAAAAAAACAATCATAACATCACGCATTAAACTCAAAACAAAAATGAAAGTTAGAAACTTATTATTAGCAGGTTTGGCAGCAGTTGCCATGACAGCTTGTAGCAACGAAAATGATGAAACCGTAGATAACGGTCAGGTGCAAGGTACAGAAAACGCTTTAATACAATTAGGCATTTCTTATCCAGTAACAACTCGCGCAACAGAAGAGGGGCTGACTTCTGAGCAAACTTTTGAAACAGCTAAAGTAATTGTCAATGGAGATATACATACTTATGAATATGAAGATTTCAGAATTGACGAAAATGATAATACATTATATTTGAAAGATGGTATTCCTGTTTCTGCCGGAGAAGCTAGCATTTACGTTATTTTAAACCTACAAGGAGAACCTACGACACCCTATGCAAGTATGACAGCAAGCGCTAATTACGTTAGCACTTTAGACGGACTTACAGGTTATGTTGCTAAACCCGGTGAATTCTTAATGAGTAATGAAAATGGCGCAGTAAAAACAGTAACTGTTGAAGC
>ERZ773114.3916-NODE-3916-length-11671-cov-2.386450_pt1 | contig 11671 bp, 5 predicted proteins | sample MGYA00580564_ERZ773114 | MGnify/ENA primary metagenome ERZ773114 (study PRJEB29015, sample SAMEA2737836) | human gut metagenome | biome: human gut; feature: human-associated habitat; material: faeces | place: China | collected 2012 ...
TATAAGCTTTTTCCCTTTTTGCGACCAGCATCTCTACAACACTGCAAACGCTTTTTTCTGCACGGAAAAAGAAAAAAACGGAGGTATTTATGAATACAAAACTTTCTCTTTTTGACGGTATCACACCGGAAGAATACAATCGCATGATGGTCTGTTTCCAGGCAGCCGAGAAGTCCTTTTCCACCGATGAGACTGTCTGTTTCTATGCTGACCATCCCGACCGCATCGGCTATCTTCTGGAAGGAGAAGCCGCCATCATCCGCACACACCTGGACGGCCGCCAGACCATTCTGGAATATCTCAAAGAAGGTGATGTCTTCGGCTCTGCACTTTCTGCCCTGTCACCTGACTGCGATTCTTTGCAGGTGGTCTGCATAAAAAACTGCAAGATCCAGTTTATCGACTATGCCCACCTGATCAAACGCTGCCCAAATGCCTGCAGTTTTCACAGTCTTTTAGTCAGCAATGCTCTTCAGCTGATTTCCAAAAAAGCGATCGCCCTTGGCGAACATCTGGAAATCCTCTCTCAGAGAACAACAAAAGAAAAACTCCTGTGCTATTTCGAAAAACTTGCACAGGAGCAACATTCAGACAGCTTTACGCTGCCTTTTTCTTTAACTACACTTGCCGATTATCTTTCCGTTGACCGCAGTGCCATGATGCGTGAACTGAAAAAATTAAAGGCAGAAGGAATTGTGAAATCAGACCGCAAAACTTTCACACTTATTCATCAAAATCTGCTTCAAACACACCTTCCGGTGTCCGCATGGTCAGAATTCCGAGGTTGAAATCCTCATCCTGGATCGTGATGTGGTATTCAAACACCACATCCTCCTCAAATTTTGACAGAAGCAGATAGGTTCCGTTTTCTTTTCCGTCAATCTGATCACAGATGTCATTGTATACATCTTCTCCGGAAATCGCTCTCGGATATCCGGAGGCTTTGATTTTCTGTTCAATGGCTTCATACAGTTCGTTCATATACTCTTCCTTTCTTTCTGTTTGGATACTTGCTTTTGTGCCATCCGGCAGTTCGGTATTTGCCAAATAAGTGGATGCTGTGACAATTGTACCATCTTTTCATCTCATATGGTACTATCATTTTTGTCCTTCTTCGTAAGAGTCTCTATGCAGCTTGATGATAATCAATCACTGCGATTTCCTGCATTTTATTCATCTCTATAAAAAGAGACACCGTGACAGAAACTTTACCGTCACGGTGCCCCTCTCTTTTATGACCAGTATTCTATGGAACACCTCATAATTTTATTTCTTATTTTGTGCGTACTTTCTTCTTTGCACTGTAAGCGGTGTAAACTTTCTCGTTATCCACAACTTTGTATGCTTTTACTCTTACATAGTACGTTTTCTTTGTAGAAAGTCTCTTGATCGTTTTTGCTTTCTTATCAGCAGTAACCGCAATGGTCTTTTTGCCTTTGAAGTTTGCTTTCTTAGCGTACTCGATCACGTATCCGTCTGCTCCTTCTACGCTCTTCCAGTTGACTTTCACAGACTTCTTAACACCTTTGACAGCTTTTACTTTCACTTTCTTAGCTGCAAATTCTGTCTTAGTCAGCTGGCTCTCCAGACGTTTCTGCATTGCCTGCACTTCTTCTAACTGTTTCTGTGCTTCGGCTCTCTTTTCTTCCGCCTCTTTCTGGGCTTTTGCAAGGATCTCTTCTGCTTTCTTCTGTGCTTCTTCGGCTGCTTTCGCTGCGGCTTCTGCATTTGCCTGGGCTGCTTTCGCTGCATCCGCACTTGCCTTTGCAGCACCTGCGGCTGCCTCTGCAAGGCCTTTCTGTGCACTTACGGAGTCTTTGGCTGCTTCTGCTGCTTTTGCTGCGGTCTCAGCATCCTTTTTTGCATTTTCAGCTGTTGTTTTGGCTGCCTCCGCGGCTGTTTTTGCTGCTTCTGCATCGTTTGCATAATTCTTTGCTGCATCCTCTGCTTCTTTTGCGGCTTTCTGTGCTGCCTCTGCTTTTGCCTGGGCTGCTTCGGAAGCGGTCTGTGCTTTCTGTGCCTCTGCTTCTGCAGTTTCGGCTGCTTTCTGTGCAACTTCTGCTTTCGCCTGAGCTGCTTCTGCGGCTGCTTTATCAACATCGGCTGCTGCCTTTGCCTCTTCTGCTGCTTTCTTTGCTTCTTCGGCTGCTGCTTTTACTTCTTCTGCTTTTGCCTTGGCTGCTTCGGCATCTGCTTTTGCTGCTTCGGCTGCTTTTGCTGCGGTCTCGGCATCGTTCTTTGCTGCGACTGCCTGGTTTTTGATCTCTTCCAGTTCTCCTGCTGCAGAACTTGCTTCAAAACCTGCCTTGCTTTCTTCCATCTTGTCCGTATCGGAAGTAACCGGGACAATGCGGAATCTCTCTGCATAAGTATTGTAGCTTCCATCTGCATTCTGCTTGGTTGTCGGATAGAATCCTTCCAGCGGTATATGGTTAAAGAATCCTGTATTGCTGACTCCTCGCTGGATCGCATCCAGGCACAGATAAGTCTGCTCATCCATCGGAACTTCTGTGGAATGACGAATGGTCTGGTTGTTATACGGATAATCGGTCCAGCTAACCGGATTGATATTTTCTGCTTTTACATGAAGTGCAGAAGATTCTACCGTTCCGTCTGCGGCAACTAAAATACCATTTCCGTCATTATCGGTCAGTGATGTCCATCTGACATCGGTGTGGTTTCCGTTTTCCTGTGGTTTCACATATTTGCTTACAAACTGATCTGTTACGGTGCTCTTGTATACACCAACATCGGTTGCTGTCTTTCGATCAATGTAGTTTTCTTCCGGACCTCTTCCGAAGTATTCCAGATTTTCGTATCCTGCTGCAACAGTCATGCGGACACCAACTTTCGGCAGTGCCTGTGCTCCGGCGGTACCCGGTGCAAAGTTGCTTCTCGGTGTAAAGGCTGACCGAACTACGATCTCTCCATCTCCGTAAATGTCATAGAGCAGTGTCTGTTCTGCATCAACCGGAAGTTTTACGTTCAACGCTACACGGATGTGCTTTCTATTCTCATCCTGTGTGATAACCGGACTGTCCACCAGTTCCATGTTGTCATCGGTATTTCGCAGATTGCGGTTGTATGCAACCGGTGTGTCGTTATAGTTCTGTGCTCTCCAGAAGCTCGGTACCGGACCTTTTTCCAGAACGACTTTGCCGTCCACCGTGTAATCTGAAAGAATACCGGTTGTCTTATCCATTTTCAGTGCGTAGGATTTTCCGTCTTTTGTAACACCTTCGATGCTCATTGTATTACCGTCATCTTCTGCTTTGGTAAACTCAGACATGTCATCGTAATCCAGTACTTTTGTCTCCTTGTATTCCGGAGTCAGGTCAAACTGCTCATGTGCCACTACATTGTCGTATTTGGTGAGCGTTGCATCCCAATCCGGTTTTACTTTATTCTGCACGGAGAACTCCAGCATATAAGTATCACCGGTCTGCGGCTGTACTTTCGGCAGTTCGATCGTGATCACTTCTTCCCCAAAGGTTTCTCCGTCCATACCCGGTGCATTTAAAGAAATCGTTTTTGTTGCGATCTCTTTATCATCTTTTTTCAGGCTCCAGATGATATTGTAATTTTCCAGTGTGCTGTTTTCCAGTTCGTTTACTACTTTTACTTTGATCGTTCCATCGGTCACTTTCGCATCTTCATTTTCAAGATAGAAGTTCACCTGCTGATGATCGTAACGCATCTGTACGGCTTTTGCTGACGGTGTATGATCTGCAAACAGAACACCGTTCGCACAGAATGCATCTGCATTGGAGCTTGCATCCATCCAGTCTCCGCCGTAAGCCCAGAATGTTTTTCCGTCTTCTCTTGTCGTTGCTAATGACTGGTCTGCCCAATCCCAGATAAATCCTCCCTGAACATTGGCGTACGTACGGTTCAGTTTCCAGAATTCATTGAAACTTCCGAAAGACTGTCCCATCGCATGTTCATATTCCTGTTCAAAATAAGGCAATTTGTTGTTTGTGTTTTTCGCGTAGCTTTCTACGTTCTTTGCTTCCGGATACTGTGTACTGTGAACATCCACAATATTCTTGCTTCTGGTTTCCATGCCCCATGGATCAGCTCCTGCATCCTTCTGATAACGATGATAATATCCATCGGATTCACGTTCGTACATACGCAGTCTGCTCGGATCACGGTTCAGAACTGCCATTGCTGCTGCCCAGAAGCAGTAAGTATTGTCTAATGGGCATCTTGTGTAAGTTGCTTCGTTTCCATAAGACCATCCGATGATGGATGCATGGTTTTTCAGAAGCTCCAGCATATTCATGTTTCGATCTAGAACCGGAGTTACCCAGCGGCTGTCCCCTCCAGGGATCGGCACTTTATGATCGCCATATGCTCCGTAGTGTGATTCTACGTTTGCTTCTGCATAAACATAAATACCAAGTTCATCTGCCAGATCATATAAAATCTTTGCATTTGGATAATGTGAAGTACGGACTGCATTGACATTGTACTGTTTCATCAGTTTCAGATCATCGATGATCTCCTGATTTGTCACGGCACTGCCATTTTCCAGGCTGGCATCGTGACGGTTGACACCGCGGAAGATAATCTTCTGTCCTGTGATCTGCATCTGTTCCTGTTCTGCATCGTTAATGTTTACTTTATAGATTTCACGGAAACCTACATGTTCTGCTTCTGCTTCGATCACTTTTCCGGTGCTGTCTTTTAATTCCAGCGTTACCATGTACAGGTTCGGTGTATCCGGGAACCATTTCTTCGGATTCTTAACTTCGATCGTTGCTGTTTTGCGATCACCCAGATTTACTTTCTTCTCGCCGTCTGCATCTGCTGCATTCGGATCGGATGCACCGGTCACACCCTGAAGTGCTTTCAGCTTATCATAAGAAATCGTATCCTGACCGATCAGCTTTCCGTCCATGTCTTTCAGTTTGACATCTACGGTGTAGCCGCTGGTATCTTCTTTGTCTGTCAGATTGCGGACATCTACATCCACTTTCATCGTAACATCACTGTTCTTATCTGTGCGGTCTGCAAAACTTGTCTGTACAAAGAAATCACGAAGCTCTGCACGGCTGTCTTTGGAATACAGATAAATGTCACGCATGATACCGCTCAGCTGAATGAAATCCTGATTTTCCAGATAACTTCCGATGCCCCAGCGATATACTTTCAGTGCGATCGTATTCTTTCCATTCTTGTTCAGATACGGTGTGATATTGAAATCATGCGCCGTAAAGCTGTCTGCTGTATAACCAACCTGTTTTCCGTTGATGAACAGATAATAAGCAGATCTTACGGACTGCAGTGACAGAAATACTTTACGTCCGTCCCAGTTTTCCGGAAGCTCAAACTCAGTACGGTAATATCCTACCGGATTATAGTGCGTCGGTGCCTGAGGATCATCATACTCGATGGTATTTCCCTGTGCACTGCCCCACGGATAGATACTGTTTGTATAGATTGCTTCATCAAAATATTTAAAGGTCTTATCTGCGTTTCGATAAGTCTGCCATGCATGCGGTACAAATTCTTTCTGGAAATCTGCTTTTGCTTCTTCCGGAAGTGTTTCTTCCAGATAACCTTTTGCGTCCGCTGCATCTGCTTTTTCCGGATTTTCTACCAGTGCAAAATCCCATTCTTTCTGAGTCAGCAGCTTATAGTAAGTGCTTGCTGTCTCATTCTGGTCATCCAGTGCACTCTTCTCGCTGTTGAATGCAGTGTCTGCATCCTGATACGGAACAAAATCTGCATGAGAAGGCTCTCTGTTTACTTCTGCGGTTGAAATATCTTTGTACCATTCTTTTCCGGTAAATACCGGTGCTTCATCGGTAACGTAAACACGGATCGTGTTGGAAGTATATTCTTTTCCGCCTGTTGTAAGATAACTCGTAATATCCGTATAGCCCGGTTTCAGAGCTTTGATCTGATTGCCTTCCAGAGAAGCCACTTCCGGATGGCTGCTTACGGTGCGGATACCGCTGCTGATCGCTGCTCCGGATGCGTCTTTTGCAACCACTGCAAAATTCGTTGTTTTTCCGGTCTGCAGATAGCCTGCAGAAACTTCCAAGCTGATGGTCGCTTTCAGCTCATTCATGACCCACAGGGATGTCTTTGCACTTTCTTCTTTCATCTGGATGAGCTGCCAGTTTGCATCGTTTACGGTTGCAACATATTTTCCGGATGCCTTGTTCTGGATCCGGTAATTTCCGCTTGTCTCATCTTTGATGATCTTCCACTTCTGTGTATCATCGCCTGTGTTTTTCGCCATGGAAGGATAGGAATCCAGATCTCCTCCCTGGATCACAAGTGATACATTGTTGCGTGGATGCCAGTATACATAACCGTCCCCGGCTTCCGTAAATACCCACATACGTGTCTGGGCAAGTGCCGTATTCCACAGATACAGGTTGTTTCCTTCGCTGACATTGTCTGCTCCAGGCTCGATCAGATAACCGGCAAATTCTACGTTATCAATGCGATAAACGCCCGGCCATTCTTTTGATGTCTCCAGAACGGTCAGCTCTGTGTTGACTTCTGTGCCCTCAAATGTTGCTTTGATCGTTGCTGTTCCGACTTTTTTTGCGATAACGGTATTTCCGGAAACTTCTGCGATATCCGGATTCTCACTGGTGAGCACGGCCTTGCTTCCATCCAGTTCAGCCCCATCCGCATCAAATCCGGTCACAGCTGCGGTTGTGCTCTCACCGGTTCTTATGGTACTGCTGCCAAGAGAGAGTTTCACTTCCGGCTCTACCTTTGCAAGTCTCCATGCCTGTGCCGTATCGGACATACTTACCTGTGCATGGCGGTTTGCAGAAGTACTTGCATAACGGGAACCATTTTTCAGATAATACTGATCTTCTGTTCCTGCCACTTTCTCGATCGTCCATTTCTGGTTTGCAGATGCGGCATTCTTTCTCTGAAGGCTGACAGCTGAAGTATCTGCCTGCATGACAAGCTCTGCATCCTGCTTGTTGTACCAGTAATAGCTTCCGTCCTCTGCCTGCTCAAAATAGAACATCTCACAGTCTGCCGGTGCATTTGCCTCCTGCTCCCACAGCCAGAGATTATTGCCCTCGGATGCCTGGTTTCCTCCAGGAGCCATTCTCTGTGTCTCATCTTCCGTATGATAAATACGGTAGAGTCCTTTCAGTCCGTCCGCTGCTTTGCCGGTCTCTGCTTTTGCGACTGTTCCGAGGCTTCCGATGGAAGTCAGAACCATTGCCATGACAAGAACCATGGACAAAACAAAACGAACACTTCTGGTTACATTTTTCATTTTACTTTCCTCCTTTTCCGGGATTTTCTCCCTTTTGAAAAAAGTATAGGAAAGCAAGTGTTCCAGAAGTGTTCCTTTTTGAGGTGTTTACTGCTGTTTTACTGTTTTAATTACTGTAATTTGACATTACAATCCCGGCCTGACGTTCCAGAACCGGAAGAAAGGCCTCGCTCCAGGAATACTGTGCCATAAATTCATCTGAAAATTTTTCTGCTGCATGGATCTGCCCTTCCATCAGTTCATAATAATCACAGGAAACGCCCTTTGTCTCCAGATACATTCGTCCACGCTCGCTGTGAAGCATCCAGAGAAGTCCATGATCCCGCAGTGTATTTTTCAGGTTCATCACTGCTTTTCGGAAACGTCCTTTCACCTGTTCACTGAACGGTTCTTCTTCCCATAACAGATCCACGGCAAATTCCATTTCCACAATGCCGCCCCGTCTCGCCACAAGAAGTGCAAGCAGTTCTTTTGCTTTTCTGCTGCTAAAATCAATCGCATGACCGTTTAAAAACAGATCAAATCTGCCAAACGTGTGGATTTCCAGCTGCATTTCATCTTTTTGTTCCGTTCTTACCAGCCTTCTTGCTTTATCCAGTGCACGGTCCACCTCTTCCTGTCCAAACGGCTTCAGCAGATAATCGCAGGCATCCAGCTGATAGGCATCAAATGCGTACTGGTCATATGCTGTGACAAACGCTGCCTGAAGATCCGGTTTTTCTTTGTGCATCTGATCCAGCAGTTCCAGTCCCGTGATCCCCGGCATCCTGATATCACAAAATGCAAAATCCACCGGATGCCCGGCAACGTACTGCAATGCCTGCTTTGGGTTTACAAATTTTCCGCAAATTTCAATATCTTTGTGTTTTTCACATAAATAGCTTAATTCTTCCAGGATCAATGGTTCATCATCTATCAGAATAATTTTCATCTTCTGTCTCCTCCCATGGAATATGTATTGTCTGCCTGCACCCTTCTCCTTTTCTGCTCTCAATCTCAAGATCCGCATTTAGAAATTCTTTCAGACGCAGCTTCAGATTTCTTATGGCAATCCCGTCCGCATCTTTCAGTTTTTCGGTGTCAAATCCTGCCCCGTCATCCAGGATCTGAACACAGATTTCTCCGTTTTTTCGAAAACTTCGGATCTGTACGGTGCCGCCCTCCATCTTCTGGCAGATTCCGTGACATACCGCGTTTTCTACCAGCGGTTGGATCGTCAGAGGCGGTATCCGGAACTTTTCTTCCTGAAGATCCCACTGAACCTGAAGCCTCTCCCCAAAACGAATCTTTTCAATGTGCAGATACCGCTCGATCGTCTTACATTCTTCCCGAAACAGAATCATCTCTGCAGATTCCAGTGCATTCATATTTCCCCGCAAAAATACGGCAAAATCGTAGACTGCCTGTTCTGCCTCTTTCGGACGCGTCCGGCAGAGCACTTTGATCGACATCAGGGCATTCTGCAAAAAATGCGGTTTGATCTGATGCAGTGCAAGCTCCAGCCGGGCTTCCTGGAGCTTCTGCTCAATCTTCGCCGCCTCCAGTGCCCTCTGCTGAATTTTATTCATACGCCAGCGGTCAATGACATTGACACTCAGATCAAAAGCGATCACTCCGACAAGCATGAAAATACCTCCACTATAAGGAAGCATGCCGATATGTGCAAAATCTGACAATACGATCCCAGTATACAAAAGCAATATGCCTATTTCCCAGATCATATCTTCTCCGGATATTTCTTCTTTTTTGCGATACCCTGCAAAGCGGATCAGCAGTAGCAGCCAGACACCCACGTCCATGGTCAGCTTCCATGATAAAATCCCTTCAAAAGCTGCAAGGCTCATCACAATGACACCGGTGATCAGAATCCCTTCCCGAATTCCGAAATCTTTTTTCTGCCGGTCTTTTTTATAACCGTTTTTCAGAAGAAATTCCCAGACCAGACTTTCCATCACGCATACAGAAAACAGAATCAGATCATAATATTTCAAAGTCCCGCCTATGACTGCCGAAAACGCTGCATCGGAATAGATCATATGGATGGTCAATAAGAACAGCACCAGAAAAACACTTCTGCTGTAACCGCTGTCCGGCGTGATCTTCAGCTGTAATAAATAAGAACATAAAAACAACATATGCATGCCAAGCAACAGGATCATCCAGGTATGATAACGGTCATACTGTTCACTCCACACGCTTTCCTCCTGGATCCGCGGTGTAAAAGACAGCCCCGGAAGCAGATATCCCGCTGTTTCTATGATCAGATCACATTCCGAAGACTGAAGCGTAATGGTCGTCCTGATCGACGTATCCCTGCTGACTTTCAGTGCATCCGGATCAGAAGAAACTACTCCGCTTTTCTCAATACATTTTCCATTCAGATAAATCCGATAAGCCGCCGGCATACCTTTCAGGCTCACAGAAACGTCAAATTGCGGCGGACAGTTTTTCAGTTTTACACGGTAACTTCCCCAGTTGAACATCCCTGCATTTTTTCGGGGCATATAAGAAGGCCCCCTGACAAACTTCCCGGAAACCTGCTCTTCATCCAGCTCCGTAGCAATGAATTTCTGTTCAAAAAACTCCCATTCTCCGCACAGATCGACTGCTTTTCCGCTTTGCAGTCCAAACTGTTTGAAATCTGCTTCTCCCTTACAGACCACCTGTTTCTGCGGCATCATGAGAACGGTCAGCATTGCTGCAGTACATACAGCAAACACCGCAGCAAGAAAAAGAAACCTTCGATTTTTTTCTGTTCTATTTAAAATCCGCATATAAAAACTCATATCCTCCACCTGCAAGATTCATGCTTGTCTCAAAACCGGTCAGATTCCGGTTCAGTAACAGGCTTTCTTTTCGAAGCTGCAGCGGGATCATCGGCACATCTTCCATCAATGCTTTTTCTGCTTTATATAAGGTGCTAAGTCTGATCTGCTCATCTGTCTGCCTTTCAGCCTCTCTCAGACATTTCTGTACCGTGCCGCTTTGACTTTCTCCTTCCCCATAAGTGTAATCATAATTCCAGCTCTGCAGATAGGCCATCACATCTGCATATTCTGCGATAATACCAGTGAGCGTAACAGTACCGTTGTTTTTCTCTGCCCAGAATGCATCTCCGGTTGCCGTTTCCAGTTCCACCGAGATTCCAAGCTTTTTCTCCCACTGGCGTTTGATTTCCGTTCCTTCCTGTATGCTCCATGGATCATCATTGACCAGCAACCTGATGTTTACATCTTCCGCTCCGGAAATATTCATTTTTTTGAGTGCTTCGCCGAGCTTTTCTTCTGCAAGCTTCTGATTTCCGTATTTTGTACATGGCAGATCCTGATAATTCTCTGTGTAAGTTTTCAAAATTCCGAGGCCGTTTTCCGGAACATAACGTGCATTCGGCACAAGAAAATCACTGTCCATATTTTCTTTGTATTCTACCCGGTTCAGTGCATAATTTAACGCCTGGCGAAATTCCCTGCACTGCAAAGGTCCTTCGGTCTGCAGATCCAGATAAAGACTTTCACAAATCCCGGTCATCACTTTTTTCTGAATTCCGGCACTGTATTTTTCCGCTCCTTTTAACGGGATCGGCATCACATCGACCTCTCCTTTTACAAATCTTTCGTATGCTTCATCGGATGACTCCAGACACACGGCTTCCACTTTATCCAGTTTGATATTGTCCCGCTCCCAGTAATAGGGATTCTTTTTCATACCTACCAGATCTTCACTCCACGTTTCCAGGGTAAACGGTCCGTTGCAGTCTTCCGGCCGCAATATTTCTGCTGCATCTTCTCTTATCGGTGCAAAACTTCGAAGTGCCAGAAGCTGCAAAAACTGAACCTGCGGATGCTCCAGTTCGATCTGAAGCGTTTTCTCATCCAGCACCGTCACGCCCAATTCTTCGATTTTCTTTTTTCCCTGATAAATATCTTCTGCATTTTTTATGATCGCTGCATAAGAATTAAAATTCTCCGGCTCCATCAGCCTTTGAAAAGCCCGAAGAAAATCGCCTGCCGTGACAGGCATACCGTCACTGTAACAGGCATCATCCCGCAAATAAAATGTATAAACCTTCTGGTCCTCCGAAATTTCATAGCGGTCTGCCATTCCGTACTGAAGTTCGTACTGATACACCCGCATAAGTCCTTCCAGCAAATAACAGGAAATCGTCTGCTCTGCACTGCCTTTCAGTTTCAGATGATTCAGGCCTTCTCCCGAAAACATGCTGTAATTGACGTACCGCATAACTTTTTCCTGCCCGTCCGATTCTTTCGTTACACTTTCCGTTTCCTTCTGCCGTGCACATCCCCCTGCCAGCAACATTACCATAAAAATCAGAAAACACCGTCTCAAAAAACCTTTCATTGTCACTTTCCCTTCTCCCACCATGATTAAGATAATGATATAATATTT
>ERZ773114.3951-NODE-3951-length-11581-cov-3.167881_pt1 | contig 11581 bp, 7 predicted proteins | sample MGYA00580564_ERZ773114 | MGnify/ENA primary metagenome ERZ773114 (study PRJEB29015, sample SAMEA2737836) | human gut metagenome | biome: human gut; feature: human-associated habitat; material: faeces | place: China | collected 2012 ...
CTACCGCATTTACCTCTTGTACGGACCTGACAGAGGAAATACATAGCTCGGTAATCGCTGAAAATTATTACAACAATGCAGGCGAGGTAATGGCCGCCATGATGCGTCCATGGGGGCACTTCTGTGGAACCATGCAAGTAGCCCAATCGCCTTGGTCATGTAACGAGTTATCTTCCGACTGTGCCGCATGGCCTCAAAAAGGTCGCCACGGCTATGACAATGGAGACTGGATTCGCTTACACCGCCATCAATGGATTCCTACGGATGGTCAAGTAGTGGATGCTTGGAAAAAATTATTTGAAGGTATCGGATATGCTAACAACTTCCTTACAGATACAGAGAATATAGATTTTGAAGCACTCCAAGTTCCAATGTCTAAAGCACAAGCACAATCGGAGATGCGTGTATATCGCGCTTACTGTTATTGGTATGTGATGGATATGTTCGGTACGGCTCCAATTTGCGAGAAAATCGGTGAAATCAATCCTTCCTCCAAATCTCGCGCAGAGTTATTCGCTTGGATCGAAAAAGAGTTAAACGAGAGTATTCCTTCTTTGTCAGAGAGTAAAACAGAGACCTACGGACGTGTATCCAAATGGGGGGCTTACGCATTACTGGCTCGTCTCTATTTGAATGCGGAAATTTATACTGGACAAGCACGCTGGGATGATTGTATCGCAGCTTGCGATGAATTAGCTAAGGGAGGTTTCGCATTGGATAAGAAGTGGAACGACACTTTCCGTGCGGATAACGACAAGCGATCTACCGAGATTATCTGGTCAATCGTGTATGATGAAGTATATGCCAAAGGAATGGGCTGGTATCAACGTTGGTTGCATTACGCACACCAAACTGGCTGGGATTTGCAATCCGGTCCTTGGAACGGCTTGGTGACGCAACCTACCTTTTATGACTCATTCGCTGACAACGACTTGAGAAAAATTGAGGGTTTCTTGATCGGTAAGCAATATCCTCGCAAAGTAGATGAAAACGGTAATTACTACTACGACACGACCGCAGAGCCTTTGAAAGGTTCAGAGGAGTACAATGGGCAGGATTTGGTATTCGTAAACTACATTAAGTCCATGACCGAGGGCGAAGAAAACAGCGGTGCTCGCTCTATCAAGTATGAGATCCAACCGGGTACTACCGGCGATATGAACAACGACTGGGTGATGTTCCGTTATTCCGAGGTTATCTATAACAAAGCGGAGGCCTTGATGCGTAAGAACGGGGGCAAAGCAACGCAAGAAGTGGTAGATATGATCAACAGCGTTCGTCAACGTTCTTTCAAGGCAGAGGATTGGGAGAAAGCGAAATATACGACCGCTACTCTGACCATGGATGAGTTCTTGGCCGAAAAAGGTAGAGAGTTTGCTTTCGAAGGAATCCGCCGTACAGACTTGGTTCGTTTCAACAAGTTCGTAACCACTTCTTGGTGGGACAAGACTGCATCCAACGAACCGAAGCGTAATATCTTCCCTATTCCGCAAAGACAATTGGATGCTAACGCAAACTTATCTCCGAACGAGGCTAACTCATTGTTCTAAATATCAACTAAGTATAGTAGAAATCCATTATTAACAAATTAGCACTTGACAATGATAGAGGACTACTATACTTATTGATCTGAAAATATAAAAGGTTACCTTTGTCACTATCAAAGGTTATCCTTGGAACTATCAAAGGTGGCCTTTTATGTTTCATCCTTTTCTAACTAATTGATACGACATGATAAATCTCAAGAAATCGATGTGTTGCCTTTTTCTGGCAGCCAGCTCAACAGTAGCGATCGCACAGACCAATGTAGTCGATCTTGTAAACCCGATCATCGGGACGAATGGAATGGGACATACGTTCCCGGGGGCTTGCGTACCCTTCGGATTGGTGCAGCTCAGTCCGGATACGGATACCATACCGCACAACGTAGACGGTAAATACCAACCTCGCTCCTACGAGTATTGCGCCGGCTATCAACATAAGGATAGCAGCATCGTAGGTTTCAGCCACACCCACTTCAGCGGTACCGGCCACTCCGACCTAGGAGACATCTTGATTATGCCTACCACCGGAACGTTGAAGCTAAATCCCGGTACAGCCACGAATCCCGATGGCGGTTACCGTTCCCGCTTCTCGCATGACACCGAGATATCCCGTCCCGGATACTATGAGGTGATGCTCGCCGATTATGGCGTAAAGGCGCAACTAACCACTACCCAACGGGCCGGCATCCACAAATACACATACCCTACGAACAGTGAGAACCAACGCATTATCCTTGATATGATTCACGGGATCTATAACTATGACGGCAAAGTTCTTTGGACCAATATTCGCGTAGAGAACGATACGCTGGTAACCGGCTATCGTATTACAAACGGTTGGGCACGTACCAACTATACTTATTTTGCCATGTCTTTCTCCAAACCGATCACGCATTACGGATGCGAAGAGAAAGCGAAAGTTAATTATCGGGGCGGTTATGCCAAGTTCAATATGAAAGAGAACTTCCCGGATATCGGAGGACGTAAGATCGTCGCTTATTTTGATTTCGATCCGAAAATGTCTGATGAGTTGGAAGTGAAAGTCGCCCTTTCCGGAGTCAGCACCGAGGGAGCCTTAAAAAATCTACGTGCCGAGGCTTCCGGTGCGGACTTCAACCAATTAGCCGCCAAAGCCTCCGATACTTGGAATAAGGCGCTCTCCGTCATCGACGCGAAAGGAAGCGATGACCAATTGGCTATGCTTTACACCTCCTTGTATCACACGATGATCAATCCTTGCGTATATACGGACGTTGACGGTCAATACCGCGGACTCGACCATAATATCCATCAAGCGGACGGATTCACGAACTATACCGTATTCTCCGTATGGGATACGTATCGTGCCCTACATCCCCTGTTCAATATCATCAACCGACAAGTCAACACGGATATCGCCAAATCCATGTTGAAACATTGCGAGCAAAGCGTTCATCATGCCTTGCCGATCTGGAGCCATATGGCAAACGAGAACTGGTGCATGATCGGTTATCACTCCGTCTCTGTCTTGGCGGATGCTATCGCCAAAGGATTACCGATTGATAAAGACGCCGCGTTAAAAGCGATGATCAGCAGTTCTACGATTCCGTATTATGAGGGAACCAAAGAGTTTATGGAATTAGGTTATGTTCCTTTAGATCGCAACGGTAGCGCAGGCTCCTTGACTTTGGAGTATGCTTATGATGATTGGACAATCTATAATACAGCTTTATTAGCGGGAAACCGATCCGTGGCCGATACCTATAAAAAGCGTGCGTCCAATTACGCGAATGTATTCGATACCTCGATCGGATATGCCCGTCCCCGTTATACGAATGGTAAATTCAAAGAGGACTTCAGTTTGTTAAGCACGCACGGTGAAGGGTTTATCGAGGGAAATGCCTTGAATTATTCCTTCTATGTCCCTCAAGATGTCAATGGTATGATTCAGTTGAAGGGAGGCGAGCAAGCATTCATCACTAAAATGGATTCCTTATTCACGATGCATCTTCCTGATGAGTTCTTTGCCGAGACCGAAGACGTAACCAAAGAAGGATTACTAGGAGGTTATGTACACGGCAACGAACCCAGCCATCACATCCCATTCTTATACACATGGACCAGCCAGCCTTGGAAAACCCAATACTGGCAACGTGAGATCATGAATAAGATGTATCGCAACAATATCGACGGCCTTTGCGGTAACGACGACTGCGGCCAGATGTCCGCTTGGTATATCCTTTCCGCCATGGGATTCTATCCGGTTTGCCCGGGTACGGATCAATACGTATTAGGCGCTCCCTACCTTCCATATATGAAGGTTCGCTTGGAGAATGGTAAGACTTTCGAGGTAAAAGCCGATAAAGTCAGCGACAAGAACCGTTATGTAAAAGCGGTAAAGCTAAACGGGAAACCCTATACCAAAGGATACATCACGCAGGATGACATCTTGAACGGCGGAACGCTCACTTTCGAGATGACTTCCAGCCCGAACAAAAAGCGATTGTTCAACGGAGAGGATCGTCCTTATTCACTGACAGATTAGCCTATTTTCACCTAAAAACAGATGAGACTTATGAGATATAAACAATTAATCAGCGGTGCTTTCCTGCTGTGGACTTGCATCGCTTGCTCCGGCAAAAAGGAACAGGCGGCTACCGTAGCGGAAGCTCCCCCTACTCCTTGGGATAATTATTACATCGGAAAGATTGATTTCGAGAATCTTTCCCCCGAGGCTAAGGGCTCGGCGATCTATGCCGCCGTTATCCCTGATCCGGAAGCTTATATTACCAAGCACGCCCGCAAGGTCGTAGAAACGCTTTATTTCACTCCGGAAGATAGTATCCCGGGCATCGAGGAGATCCACTATACATTAAAGGAATACGACGGGGTATCCGCGAAAGACGGAGCGCCCCCTTCCATCAGTATCGTATACAGCACGAAATGGATCGAGAAAAGTTTTGCCAATAACGACACCGCGAAAGTGGATTACGAGACCCGTGGCGTATTATACCATGAGCTGACGCATGGTTTCCAATTGGAGCCTCAAGGCATAGGTAGCTATGGGACTAATAAGACTTTCTGGGCCATGATAGAAGGTGTGGCGGATGCCGTAAGATACCTAAACGGCGGTTTTACCTTGGAAGATCGTCCCAAAGGCGGCCATTATATGGATGGTTACCGCACGACAGGCTTCTTCCTCGCATGGCTTACGCAAACCAAAAACCCGGATTTCCTGCGGAAGTTCAACCGAAGCACATTAGAAGTTATTCCTTGGTCGTTCGATGGTGGCGTGAAATACGCGCTCGGCAATGATTACGACATAGACTCCTTATGGAAAGAATATATGGCAACGATGGGAGATGAAGCGTAGCCCCGGCAAAGGCTACGACCAACGGCGGTAACACTCAACAAGTTACTGCCGTTCTTTTATAGTATCACTCCCGACCTTCCGCCAATAGGCATTATAAGGTCGCAACAATACCCATCGTAAGCTCCTTATACTGCCCATCCTAACAACCTTACAATGGGCATTGTTACATTATTCCCCTAAAACACCTTCCTTATTTGCATTTCCGTAAACATATATCTACTTTTGCGAAAAAGTAAATATGGAACTTTATACCCGAATCCTGTTGCCGAAAGCACGATTCTCTTTCTCGTATGAGGACCGGGTCGTGATGATGGGCTCCTGCTTCGCCGAGAATATCGGGCGGAAACTGGAAGAGAATAAATTCTCCGTAGATATAAACCCATTCGGTACTCTGTATAACCCGGCTTCCGTAGCGGAAGGATTGAGGATGCTGCTACGCCCGGAGCGTTTCACTCCCGGCGATTTATTCCAGCATGAGGGCATATACCATAGTTTTACCCATCATAGCCGTTTCTCCGCTCCCTCGGAAGAAGAATGCCTAGGCCATATAAACAGCCGCTTATCCGAATCCTCCGATTTCCTGCGAAAAGCGACCCGGTTGGTAATCACGTTGGGAACCGCTTTCGTCTACCGCCTCAAGAGCGACGGGCGAATCGTGTCGAATTGCCATAAGCTACCGGAAAAGATGTTCGACCGGCAACGATTATCCACGCAAGAGATCGTCGAGGACTGGAAACCTCTGTTACTAGCCCTTTGGGAACAAAATCCCGCCTTGAAAATCTTATTTACCGTAAGTCCGATCCGCCACTGGAAAGACGGGGCGCACGAGAACCAACTCAGCAAAGCTACCCTATTGCTAGCCACGGACGCCTTACAGAAAGATTATCCCGACCGAATCGCCTACTTCCCCGCTTATGAGATCCTTATGGACGAGCTCCGGGATTATCGTTTCTATGCGGACGATATGCTCCATCCCTCCCCATTGGCCATTGATTATATTTGGCAACGTTTTATCGAAAATTTCTTATCCACAGACACTTCGGCAATCCTTAAAGAATGGGGTGATATTCAAAAAGCTATTAACCATAAGCCCTTTCAACCGGATAGCGAGGCCTATAAGCGGTTTATACTTCAAACTTTGTTAAAGATGGAACGAATTAGCGAGAAAATTCCTTCCTTTGATATCAGAAAAGAGATCGAAATAGTAAAGTCTAAACTAAAATAAAAGAATGGAATACGCAATTAAAGAAATAGCAAGAGTTATCGGTGCTAAAACAAACCAATTGCTTGACGATACGGTCAGTTTGCTGTTGACAGATAGCCGTCGTCTCTCCTTCCCGGAAAAAAGCCTCTTCTTCGCCTTGAAAACCAAGACGAACGACGGACATAGATATATACAGGAACTCTATAAACTTCGTGTTCGCAACTTCGTGGTAAGCGATATGCTACCGGAGTTCGAGAGCATGAAGGATGCGAACTTCCTGATCGTAAAAGATACGTTACGGGCTTTACAAAAGCTGGCCACCCACCACAGGAAGCAATTCAATATCCCCGTGATCGGCATCACCGGTAGCAACGGAAAGACGATCGTAAAGGAATTCCTCTATCAACTGTTGCATAACGAGTTCAACATCGCCCCGGAGCTACAACTCCCAGTTGGGGGTTCCTCTCTCGGTATGGCAGATGAGCGAGAAAAATACACTGGGCATCTTCGAGGCCGGTATCTCACAACCGGACGAGATGGAACGCCTGCAACCCATTATCGCCCCCACGATCGGTATCATCACGAATATCGGGGAGGCTCATCAAGAGAATTTCCTCTCCTCCAATCAGAAATGTATGGAGAAGCTGACGCTTTTCAATGATTGCGAAGCCATTATTTATGATGGGGATGATTTATTTATCGCCAATTGTATCGAATCGGCTTGCCTTTCCCATAAAGCGATCGCATGGAGCCGTACGGACTCCGAGGCTCCTTTGTTTATCGAGTCTATCGATAAGAAAGAGTTTGAGACGATCATTCACTGTACTTTACTGGGCTTCAACCGGGTCGTTACCATTCCGTTCACGGACGACGCTTCTATCGAGAACGTGATCCATTGTATGGCGGTTATGCTTTACCTAAAACCCACCAGCGTAAACGACGTAACAAAATTCTTGCATCTTGAGCCGGTGGCTATGCGATTGGACGTAAAGCAAGGTATCAACAATTGCCTGTTGATAAATGATACCTATAACTCGGATATCAACTCTTTGGATATCGCGCTCGATTTCCAACAAAGCCGCCGGGTAGGCAAGCAATTAAAGAGCACTTTAATCCTCTCCGATATCCTTCAATCGGGTACCTTGCCGAAATCTCTATATAAGAAGGTCGCCGATTTGGTTCGCCGTAAGAAGATAGATCGTATCATCGGTATCGGCCGCGACTTAAAGGAATATGCTTCCGTCTTCGAGATCGAGAAGGAGTTTTACACAACCACCGAGGAATTTATCAAGTCTCCTTCCTTCAAGAAATTCAAGGATGAGTTGATCTTGATTAAAGGTTCCCGCCATTTCCATTTCGAGCAGATCTCCGAGTTGTTGGAGAAGAAAGTGCATGAGACGATCCTAGAGGTAAATCTGGACGCGATCGTACACAACTTCAATCAGTATCGTTCCAAGCTAAAGCCGGAGACTAAGATGGTTTGTATGGTAAAAGCTTTTGGTTATGGAGCCGGCTCTTACGAGTTGGCGAAGACCCTTCAAGAACATCGTTGCGACTATCTGGCCGTGGCGGTAGCCGACGAGGGAGCCGAATTGCGTAAAGAAGGCATCTCGATCCCCATTATCGTCATGAATCCGGAATTCAGCAGTTTCAATGTCTTGTTCGAGAACCATCTGGAACCGGAAGTCTATAGCTTCCGCCTATTGGATGCCATGATCCGGGAGACCGAGCGCAGAGGGATCACCTCTTACCCTATCCATATCAAGATCGATACCGGCATGCATCGCCTAGGGTTTCAACCGGAGGATGTCCCGGCGATCTGTGAACGCTTGATAGCGCAATCCGGGGTTATCGCCCGTTCGGTCTTCTCTCATTTAGCCGGAAGCGACTCGTACGTCTTCGATGATTTTACCCATCAACAATTGGATAAATTCACCAAAGCCGCAGGGGAACTAGAAAGCGGGTTAGAGTATAAGGTAATCAAACATATCCTAAACTCTGCGGGAATCGAGCGTTTCGCCGCTTATCAAATGGATATGGTACGTTTAGGTATCGGTTTATATGGAGTAAGCGCATCCGGACAAAAAGGCTTACGGAATGTCAGCACCTTGAAGACAACGATCTTACAAATACAAAACGTACCCGCAGGGGATTCGATCGGTTATAGCCGTATGAGTTATGTGAAACGTGATTCCCGGATCGCTATCATCCCGATCGGATACGCCGACGGACTGGATCGCCACTTCAGCAACGGAGGTGGGGAAGTCTTGATCAATGGACAACGCTGTCCGATTATCGGCAACATCTGCATGGACGCTTGCATGATCGACGTCACCGACACGCATGCGCAAGAAGGCGACGCCGTAATTATTTTCGGCGACGAACTACCGGTGAGCGAACTTTCGGATAAACTGAAAACAATCCCTTATGAGATATTAACCTCTATCTCGCCTCGGGTAAAGAGGGTTTATTTCCGGGAATAAGAAGTAGCCGCCAACAAAGAATGGCTCTACCTTGTTTTAATATCAAGGCACATATTCAAATGTCAGGCTATGATATTCATTTGCGTATGTTGCACATTTTGTGTATGTTTGTGCCGTAATTAATAAACAAGAGGGATGAGTCATAATTTATTGAAAGGAAAAAGAGGTATTATCTTCGGTGCTCTGAACGATATGTCTATCGCCTGGAAAGTGGCAGAAAGAGCCGTAGAGGAAGGTGCGACTATCACGTTAAGCAATACGCCTATCGCTGTTCGTATGGGTCAGGTAGATGCTTTGGCGGAGAAGTTGAATGCGCAGGTAATCCCGGCGGACGCAACCAGCGTAGAGGATCTGGAGACCGTATTTGCGAAGTCAGTGGAAATATTAGGTGGTAAAATAGATTTCGTTTTACATTCTATCGGTATGAGTCCGAACGTACGCAAGAAACGTACGTACGATGATCTGGACTATGGAATGCTGGAAAAGACGTTGGATATCTCCGCTATTTCTTTCCACAAGATGCTACAGGTAGCTAAGAAACAAGACGCTATCGCCGAGAATGGTTCCGTAGTGGCATTAAGTTATGTGGCCGCCCAGCGCACGTTCTTCGGATACAACGATATGGCGGACGCTAAGAGCCTGTTGGAATCTATCGCCCGTAGTTTCGGTTACATCTATGGCCGTGAGAAAGGCGTACGTGTGAACACGATCTCCCAATCCCCGACAATGACAACCGCAGGTAGTGGCGTGAAGGGAATGGAACACTTGATGGACTTTTCTAACAAAATGAGTCCACTGGGTAACGCCAACGCTGACGAATGCGCGGACTATTGCGTAATGATGTTCTCCGACTTTACCCGCAAGGTAACGATGCAGAACCTATACCACGATGGTGGTTTCTCAAGCATGGGTATGAGCCTCCGGGCCATGAACCAATATAGTAAAGGATTAGAGGAATATACAGACGAGAACGGACACATTATCTACGGCTAATATGTTAGTGAGAATCTATCCGGAGAATCCGAATCAAAAAGAAATAGACAAGGTCGTCAAAGTCCTGCAGGACGGCGGCCTTGTCGTTTATCCTACCGACACGGTTTACGCGATCGGTTGCGATGCGTTAAACGTGCGTGCGGTAGAGAAAATATGTCAGATGAAAGGAGTTAATCCACAGAAAAGCAACCTGTCTATCATCTGCTACGACCTGTCTAATCTTAGTGAATACGCCAAGGTAAGCAACGCCGCTTTCAAACTGATGAAGAAACATCTGCCCGGTCCTTTCACCTTTATCTTACCCACCAGCAGCGAGCTTCCAAAGATTTACAAGAACCGGAAAGAAGTCGGAATCCGTGTACCGGACAATAACATTACCCGTACATTGGTACAATCCTTGGGAAATCCAATCCTAACCATGTCCATCCGTGACGAGGATGAGGTGATCGAATATACGACAGATCCGGAATTGATACACGAGAAATACGAGCATCAAGTGGATATCGTAATCGATGGCGGTTTCGGAGGATTGGAAGCCTCTACGGTTATAGATTGCACGACGGATAATTTCGAGATCGTACGTCAAGGCAAAGGAGAATTGTAGCTATCCACCACGATTTGTATTCGCTCCTCCGGCAGATTAGCAGGGAACTCCAAGCTTATTTCTTGTTGGTCACCCGGCATTAGCGTAATATAGTTATCCGAATAATGTACCGGTAAGATTCGTTTGCCTGTCTCCTTATCAAAGACCTTGATACGGTTGAAGAACGAGATCTGCGAATCAGCGCTCAGACGGACTGTACCTACGAAATTCGAGCCTTCCTTCTTGATCTCGGTCTTGATATCCGGTCTTGACTTCGGAAGTTGAGATAAGCTGGTGTAGTCTTTCGGCTCGGTTGTCAGCCAATAAATATTGGGAACGTCCGCATTCAAAGCCAGCCGTAAGAAATAAGCGCCTTGGATCCCTTCCGGAACGGGGATATCCAATAATTCCTGTACCGTATTCGCCTTGGAGCTCGCTCTCGTCTCTTTCTCCCAAAGCAGTTTGCCTTCCAGATTATAAATACGGGCTATAATCGATAAATCCGTATAATCTTTCAGGGTCGTATTCAACAATCCCGCCTTACGGGTTACCGGGTTATAATAGGCATGTAAAGGTTCACAGCCTTTCCGGGTTCCGTACAAGGAAGCATTTACATCGAGAGACCAATCATACATTTGCCCCCGCAAGGATGTCCATGGATTCTGGGTTTTCCAGATCAAGATACCCGTATACCAATCCCACATATGAGAGGCCCAGCCTTCCATAAAACTACGATATTGGTCATAATTCACGACTTGGGCATACTTACAATAGGTCTCGATATCTTTCACCTCCCCATATCGCTCCAGATGATCGCCATAGCCCAGATCCTTATGATAGCGCCACGTATAATTACGAGTAAAACCTTTCCTTGGGAAACCGGCCAAATCCTGTTCCGTCATCATCTCCCGCATACTCTCGACCTCCGGGGAACCAACCGATCCGGCTTCCGGATTAAACGGATGCGAACGGAAGCTAAAGAACCATTCCGGCTCTTGTATACCGTAAGGACCATCCCCATTATCCCCCAAATAATTCCGGGTAAACAACGTATCTGTAGAGAAACTCACGAAAAGACGTTCCGGATCTAACCGGGGGAAAACCTCCTTTCTCAAACATTGATCGATATCTTTCGCTAAAGGCCATTCATTCGCCCCACACCAGAAACAAAGGCTCGGATGGTTACGGATCATTTTCACTTGATCTTCCACGGAGGCGATAAATAAATCATGATTATCGGGATATTCCCAACGACGTTCTCGGGAATCCATTTTGGTCGGGTCCTCCCAAGCGCCATTGCAATCACCACTGCCCCACAGATCTTGAAAGACTAAGATACCGAACTCATCACAGGCGTTATAGAATTCCGGTCGTTCCACCAACGCACCTCCCCATACACGGATCATACGCAGATTCATTTCC
>ERZ773114.3954-NODE-3954-length-11571-cov-5.924713_pt1 | contig 11571 bp, 10 predicted proteins | sample MGYA00580564_ERZ773114 | MGnify/ENA primary metagenome ERZ773114 (study PRJEB29015, sample SAMEA2737836) | human gut metagenome | biome: human gut; feature: human-associated habitat; material: faeces | place: China | collected 2012 ...
TGCGGCATTCTGCCCTGACACATATACTCTCCGACGATAACATTGCTTGCGTCAACGAACTGCTTAACCTGATTCAGGATTTTCCGGAAATAGATATCACTGCCACCAAAGCCAGCAGTTCCAAACAGAAAAATCTGTTTATTCTTTAGCTGTGATAATAGCTGTAATGTCTTGGTATCGGCATTCCCCTTGTCTGTCCAAAATCCGATATAGAGCAGTTCGGAAGAAGGGATCACTGTGTCGGACACACCGAAATACTCACATTCATCCTGAGGTAATGCCTCGTGGATCGCATCAGCCAGCACCTTGGTATTACCTGTTAAGCTGCTATAAACGATGGAATATTTTTTATTTTTCATATCATGTTGTCTCCTTTCATAGGATCATGAAATTATCATATCGCATTCCTATTTTAGTTCGGAAAGCATGATTTGTCCAATGAATTTTCCATAAACATTTTACAGAGCGAAATGGATAGTTGCTTTTCCTGCCGTTTGTGATAAACTTGTTCATAAGTGAGGGAAAAATCATGGACAGAACTCCGATAAGGGAATAAAAGCCGGGCTGTCCCGGTATCATTTAATGAGCTAGAAAAGTTGACAGAAGAGAAATATACAATCCGAAAGTATAAAAGAATTTTATTTTATGTGGTGATATGTGTGCTGCTTGCGGCATTCCTTTTGGGACAATATATTTACCCAAGTGAAAGGGAAACGGTCACGGAGGAAAGCATTACTTATACCGGAAACTTTTACCGGGTGCTGGCAGACGGAACCAAAGAGGAAATCCCGGTTCCGGGCAAATGTGATGTGCCTGCCGGAGAGCCTCTGGTCATCCGGTCAGTGCTCCCACAGGATTATCATGAAAATACGATCGCCATCAGGTCCTCTCTGGAGAATGTGCGCATTTACATCGGTGGGGAACTGAGGGCGTTGTATGATACGGAGAATACCAGACCTTTTGGGAAAAATTCTGCCAGTGGGTATGTGTTCTGCGAGACATCCGGCGAGGATGCGGGGCAGGAAGTGCGGATTGAACTGCAGTCCTTTACCGACAAGTATTCCGGTGTCGTCAACACGGTATATTGTGGGGACAAATCAGATATCTGGGCATATATACTCCACTGCTATTTTATGGTAACTCTGATCGCCTGCACCATGCTGTTTGCCGGACTGGTCGTGCTGATCATCAGTCTGGTGCTTGATATTATATATAAGACGAGATTTGATCTGGAGTACCTGGGATGGTGCATGATTCTGGGAGCAGTGTGGATGCTGGGAGAATCGAAGCTGCGCCAGCTGTTCGTTTCCAATGCTTCTATTCTGTCGAATATGTGCTTCTTCGTTGTGATGCTCTGCCCGGTTCCGCTCATGTTCTATATTGACAGTGTGCAGCAGGGAAGGTACCGGAAGGTCTATCATGTGGCAGAGTGTATCACCTGTGTGAACTTTGTACTATGCACGTCCTTACAGCTACTGAATATCGCAGATTTTATCTCGACAATGTTCTTGTCCCACCTAGTGATTGCAGGAACGTTCCTGACAATATTTATCACCATTTGCCGGGATCTCATCAAGGGAACGGCGAAACATTACAAGCTTCCGCTGATCGGACTGGTAGTTGCCATGATTGCAGTCATGCTGGAGGTGACAGAGGTGTATCGAGTGGTGTCAATGTCAGGGATTTTTATCGCAACCGGACTGGTGGTCCTGCTGGTCGTTACGCTGATCCAGACAATGGACCGCATCCGCGAGCTGGAGCTGGCCAGGCAGAAAGAGGCCAGGGAAAGCCTGGATTATCTGACAGGTCTTCCTATGCGTCATAAGGGTGAAAAGCTGATCCTTGAGAAAATGCAGGAGCATGATGGCTGTCTGGGATTTGTCGATATGGATAATCTGAAGAAGATCAATGATGTCTATGGACATAAGGCGGGGGATCGTGCCCTCAGACTGGTAGGAGAGGTGCTCACAGAGTGCATGAAGAATGCCGTGGTCTGCCGGCTGGGAGGAGATGAATTCCTGTTCTATCTGCCGGAGGTATCGGAAGCAGAGATAAACATGCGGGTGAGAAAGCTGTTTGACAGCTTTCGTGCGGCAAAAAATGCTGCGGCGGAGACTTCAGCGGCATCCCTGTCCTGCGGTCTGTGCATGTGCAGACAGGGAGACAACTTTGAAGAATATTATATAAAAGCGGACAAGGCATTGTATTATGTCAAACAGAGCGGCAAGAACAATTACCGGTTTTATGAGGAGTTGGAGGAACAGTAGCCGGATGCTGACTACAGCAAATAACAAAACCAAAAGAATGATCCAAGAAAGGGTGCCAGATAATCAGGCATCCTTTTTCTATAAATTTTTTATTAAAAAGTTTACAAAATTTTACGATAATGTTCAAAAATATACAATTTATCAAAAGTGATGTAGACAAACAATAAAAAGATGGGTAATATGTATATGTAATCAGCTAGATGAACGAAAAGTATGTACAATATGCTACATATTTAAAGCAAGAAATATAAAATAAGGAGGAATGTTGCCGATGAAACAGTTCAGCTATATCATTAAGGATGAGATCGGTCTGCATGCGCGTCCTGCGGGAATGCTCGCCAAGGAAGCGAAAAAGTATCAGAGTACAGTGACACTTTCCTGTAAGGGGAAATCAGCTGCAGCAAGCAAGCTGATGGCGATCATGGGAATGGGCGTGAAGCACGGAGACAACGTGGAAGTCACGATAGAAGGAGCGGATGAAGATACTGCCGCAGCAGAGCTTCAGAAGTTTTTCCGTGAGAACCTCTAGGAGAAGACCTGCACGACAGAGTTTGGAAGGTAGAAAATGGAAAAATATATTGGAAAATCCGTATATAAGGGAACAGCGATCGGACCTGTCAGTGTTTTGAAGAAAAAGGACAGTCTCGTTAAGAGGATCCATATCGACAACACAGAGGAAGAACTGAAACGACTGGATGCGGCTAAGGAACGTACGATGACGCAGCTGGGGCAGTTATACGAGAAGGCTCTGCAGGAGGTCGGAGAAGTCAATGCAGCCATTTTCGAGGTGCATCAGATGATGCTCGAGGATGACGATTATCAGGATGCCATTCACAGCATGATTCAGAACGAAGAAGTGAATGCAGAGTATGCGGTGGCAGTGACCGGTGATAATTTTGCAGAGATGTTCGCCAACATGGATGATGAATATATGCAGGCCCGCTCTGCGGATGTCAGGGATATCTCCAACCGGCTCGTCCGCAATCTGTCCGGGGAGGAGCAGATTGACTGGAGTACTATGGAGCCGTCGATCATTGTGGCAGATGATCTGACACCCAGTGAGACGGTACAGATGGATAAGAGTAAGATCCTGGCCTTTGTCACAGTACATGGCTCAACGAATTCCCATACTGCGATCCTTGCACGTATGATGAATATTCCGGCACTGATAGGGGTACCATTGGAACTGGAGAAAATCCATAACGGAACCCGCGCTATTGTGGACGGCAGGGAAGCAGTATTTTACCTGGATCCGGAGGAAGAGCAGATCCGGCAGGCAGAAGCGGCACAGCAGACGGAACAGAGACTAAGAAGCCTGCTGGCAGAATACAAGGGACGTGAATCCGTGACAAAGAGCGGACGCAAGGTCAATGTATATGCAAATATCGGCAGCGTATCGGATGTGGCATATGTACTGGAGAATGATGCGGAGGGTATCGGCCTGTTCCGCAGTGAATTCTTATATCTCGGAAGGGACTCTCTTCCGGATGAGACAGAACAGTTCAATGCTTACCGTCAGGTGCTGCAGATGATGGCAGGGAAAAAGGTCATCATCCGTACCCTTGATATCGGTGCGGACAAAAATGTAGATTACCTCGGACTGGGCAAGGAAGATAATCCTGCCATGGGATACCGTGCGATCCGGATCTGTCTGGAGCAGCCGGAGATCTTCAAGACACAGCTGAGAGCACTTCTCAGGGCGGCAAAATACGGAACATTGGCTATTATGTATCCGATGATCATTTCCGTGGAGGAAGTGCTGGATATTCAGAAAATCGTGGCTGAGGTGGCTAAGGAGCTGGAGGAAGAAAAGCTTCCTTACGCAATTCCGGAACAGGGAATTATGATCGAGACTCCTGCAGCTGTCATGATGAGTGAGGAGCTGGCGGAGCATGTTGATTTCTTCAGTATCGGCACGAATGATCTGACACAGTATACTCTGGCTATCGACAGGCAGAACAACAGACTGGACAGATTCTATAATCCACATCACGAGGCAGTCCTGCGTATGATACAGATGACTGTTGACGGAGCACATAAGCATGGAAAATGGGTCGGCATCTGTGGAGAACTGGGAGCGGATACGACACTGACCACACGATTTGTGCAGATGGGAATTGATGAACTCAGTGTGGCACCGTCCATGGTACTGAATGTCCGTAGTAAAATATGTGAAATGGAGTGAGAGATTCATGAGAATATACAAAGCGAAAGATTATGCAGATATGAGCAGAAAGGCTGCAAATATTGTATCGGCACAGGTTATTATGAAACCGAACTGTGTTCTCGGACTGGCTACGGGATCCACTCCCATCGGCCTGTATAAACAGCTGGTGGAATGGTTCCGCAAGGGAGATCTGGACTTTTCTGAGGTTATGACGGTGAACCTGGATGAATATAAAGGCCTGAGCCGGGAAAACGATCAGAGTTATTATTATTTTATGCACCAGAATCTGTTTGACCATGTGAATATCCCGGTGGAAAATACACATCTGCCAAACGGAATGGAACCGGATTCGGAGAAAGAATGCCGTAGATATACGGAACTGATCCAGTCACTGGGCGGCGTGGACCTGCAGCTTTTGGGAATTGGACATAACGGGCACATCGGCTTCAACGAACCGGGAGAGAGTTTTGACAAGCAGGTACATTGTGTGAACCTGACAGAGTCTACGATCGAAGCCAACAAGAGATTCTTCGCATCGGCGGAGGATGTTCCGAAGCAGGCATATACCATGGGAATCAAGACCATTATGCAGGCGAAGAAAATATTGATCGTAGCCAGCGGCGAAGACAAGGCGGAGATCGTACAGAAAGCTTTCTTCGGCCCCATTACACCGCAGGTGCCGGCATCGGTATTACAGCTTCATAATGATGTGACACTGGTGGCAGACGAAGCAGCGCTTAGTAAGCTTTCTGAATAAGAAAGGGGAAGCTGATAGGTCATGAGAATCAGAAATGCAAATATATATACAGAGGAGCATCGGTTTGTCAGAGGGGATGCAGCCGTGGAGAACGGCAGGTTCGTAAGCTGTACCGGGGATCCGGCAGGTGAGGAAGCTGTTGTGGATGCGGAAGGCATGTATCTGATACCGGGACTGGTGGATATTCATTTCCATGGTTGTAAGGGCGCAGATATGTGTGACGGTACGAAGGAAGCACTGGATGTCATCACATCATATGAAGCATCTGTCGGTGTGACAAGTGTCTGCCCGGCTACCATGACGATCCCTAAGGATGAACTGCTGGAGGTCATGAAAAATGCCGGCAGCTATGAGTATTCCGGTGGATCCCACCTGGTGGGCATCAATATGGAAGGACCCTTTATCAGTCCGGCGAAAAAGGGTGCTCAGGCTGCAGAAAATATCATGCACTGCGATTACGAATATTTCAGCAGGCTGCAGAAAGCGGCGAACGGGCTGATCAAGCTGGTAGATATCGCACCGGAGGAGCCGGGAGCGATGGAATTTATCGACAGAGCCAAAGGAGAAGTGGTCATTTCACTGGCGCATACAGCTTCCGACTATGATACAGCAAGGGAAGCCATTGAACGTGGAGCATCGCATGCGACACATTTGTATAATGCAATGCCGCCGCTGAACCACAGGGAGCCCGGCGTGATCGGAGCAGTGAGAGATTCAGAGAAATGTCATCCGGAGCTGATCTGTGATGGTGTACACATTCATCCGTCAGTGATCCGTGCAACGTTTGCGATGTTTGGCGCTGACCGCATGATCCTGATCAGTGACAGTATGCGTGCAACGGGACTGGAGGATGGTGAATATACTCTGGGAGGACAGCCGGTTACCGTCAGAGGTAATCTGGCTACCCTGCATGACGGCACGATCGCCGGATCGGCGACGAATCTGATGGATTGTATGCGGTTTGTAGTAAAAACAGTCGGTCTCCCGTTAGAGACGGCAGTGATGTGTGCCACGGAGAATCCGGCGAAGGAGATCGGCATTTTCAATGAAGTGGGCAGTATATCCGTTGGTAAGAGGGCAGATTTCGTACTCCTGGATCAGGAACTGAACATTGTAGCGGTATATATCGACGGAAAGGAGTTCACATGTTAGATTTTTTGAAAGGTAAGCGAAAAGGAAATTGTATCGGATCTCCCTGTAAGGGGAAGGCAGTTGCTCTTACGGAGGTGCCGGATCCTACATTTTCCGAGAAGATACTTGGAGACGGATTTGCAGTGATCCCCTCTGAGGGGAAAATATATGCTCCCGCAGACGGAGAGGTGACCGTGGTATTTGATACGCTCCATGCGATCACCATGACAACGGATCAGGGAGCGGAGCTTCTGATCCACATCGGACTGGACACCGTGACACTCAAGGGAGCCCCCTTCACGGCACATGTTGCTGCCGGAGACCATGTCAAAAAGGGCGATCTTCTGCTGGATGCGGATCTGGAGAAGATTCAGGAAGCCGGACTGCATATCATCACTCCGGTACTGGTCTGCAATACTGATGAATATAACAAGATCAGTATTCTGAAAGAGGGAGAGGTATCTCCCGGCGAGGACGTGCTCCAGATCTCTTAAGAGCGGTACGTCCGTATCAACTAATGAAACTGACCGGAACTGTTCCGGTTTAGTATAATGTAAAGGAGGAGAAATGTATGAAGTTTCTTCAAAAACTGGGTAAAGCGTTAATGCTTCCCGTAGCGGTTCTGCCGATCTGCGGTATCCTCATGGGTATTGGTTACTGGTTGTGCCCGGCAACAATGCAGGGTGGTGCGATCGAGGGTGTAAGAAATCTGATCGGTCTGTTCCTCGTAAAAGCTGGTGGTGCTCTGATCGACAACATGGCGATCCTGTTTGCAATCGGTGTAGGTGTCGGTATGTCAGAGAAAAATGACGGTACCGGAGCCATCGCAGCTCTGGCTTCCTGGCTGATGCTCACAACACTTCTGTCTACCGGATTTGTTACGACCATTATGCCCTCCATCGCTGAGGATGCTACCAAGACACTGGCATTCGATAAGATTGCGAATCCTTTTATCGGTATTATTGCCGGTATTATCGGTTCCATGTGCTACAACAAGTTCAAGGATACCAAGCTTCCCGACTGGCTGTCCTTCTTCAGTGGTAAGCGCTGCGTAGCTATCGTAGCAGGTGTGGTATCTATTCTGGTATCTGTTGTACTGCTGTTCGTATGGCCTTTACTGTTCGGCGGTCTGGTAGCTCTCGGTGAAGCCATTGTAGGTCTGGATGTAGTCGGCGCAGGTATTTATGCTTTCCTGAATCGTCTGCTGATCCCTACCGGATTACATCACGCACTGAACAACGTATTCTGGTTCGATACCATTGGACTTGGAGATCTGCAGCACTTCTGGAAAGGTGAGACAAGCGCTGATGTATCCTGGAGCCTTGGAATGTATATGTCCGGCTTCTTCCCTTGTATGATGTTCGGTATCCCCGGTGCGGCTCTGGCAATGGTAAAATGTGCAAAGCCCGCTAAGAAAAAGGCAGCGATCGGTCTGGTAGCTTCCGCAGCAATCTGTTCCTTCATCTGCGGCGTTACCGAGCCCTTTGAGTTTGCATTCATGTTCTTAGCTCCCGGACTGTATGTGATCTACGCAGCACTGTATGGCATCTTCACCATGATCACTGTTGCCCTCGGCTTCCGTGCAGGCTTCAGCTTCTCCGCAGGTGCGATGGATCTGCTGTTCTCATCCTCCCTGCCTGCAGCAGCCAGAATCTGGCTGATCATCCCTCTGGGTATCGCAGCATTTGTTGTATTCTACTTCGTATTCCTCTTCGCTATCAAGAAATGGGATCTGAAGACCCCCGGTAGAGAAGATGATGATGTAGAAGCAGAGAAGAAGATCGAGCTGGCAAATGATGATTTCGCAGCAATCGCAGCAACCATTCTGGAAGGCTGCGGCGGCAAGGACAACATTGCAAGCATTGACAACTGCATTACAAGACTGAGACTGGAAGTAAAAGACATTACCGCAGTGAATGATAAGGTGATCAAATCTGCAGGCGTAGCCGGTGTCATGAAACCCGGTAAGACCTCCGTTCAGGTAATCATCGGACCTAAGGTTCAGTTCGTAGCGGATGCATTTTCCAAGCTTTGCGAATAATAAAGCACTGATAAAACTGAATATATGACCGGAAGAAAGACCTGCTTGGGAAGACCATGCGGGTCTTTCTTATACGCAGGCCCGATGCCTGCGGGATGTATTGTAATGTAATAGAGAGAAAAGTCATGAAAAAATCAACAGAAAAGTATAACCCGGCGATATATAGCATGTCTTCGGATAGACCGGATTCGCTGAAGCAGCGTGAAATTCATTTTCTGAACGGATCGACAGCCAAAATGCAGGCCGGATATTTCTCGGTGACAGAGGACACACGAGGGAAGGGGGGATACAATATCTATTATTATTGTGATGAGTGTCTAAGTGATAATGATAGTGTGAAAAATAAGCATCTGGATACCTGTGCGACAACATTTCTGTGATGGCGCTTGAGAGGAATATGTTATCTTCCCAGACATAACCCGATATTATCAGAAATGTAACAAATGTACCCATGCTTCCCGGCGTAGGCGGCTGCCTGTCTGCGGATGGTGGGATCCATTGCGTATTCCAGGGTGTAAGCGGTACAGCCGTGTGACATAGCCAGATCTAGATACTCAGTATAGTATTCACGCGTGCTTTGATCATTTTTAGTATAGATATCCTTTGAAAAATCATACGCAGTAAAAACGTTCTCCTGGTTTACCCCATCGATGAGAACGTTTTTTTCTGTTGTAAGATATTTTTTTACAAAACAGTCCCCACCGTTGATCATGATCTTTCTGCCGGTATGGTCCATGTAGTCCAGAATCGTAAGGATTCCGTCATAGATGGATTCCTGCGGATAATTATAGTATACATCCGTGTTATCGACAAAAAAGCCGTCCACACCTTTCTGTACCAGGGAGTCTACTCTGGAAGCTGTACATGCCTGCCATTCCGGAGCCGAGACATCGATCCATTTTTCCTCCGGCCAGTTCTCATAGGCACCCAGAGTATATTTCTCAAAGTCTGTATCATAGGACCGGAAGCTCTCGATCGATCCGATATTGATATAGGAGAAGATTTCACGGATACCATTTTCTCTTAAACGGGCAATGTCATTTTGGGAAAAATATTCCGCATCTATGACAAGCAGATCAATGTCAGAAAGTTTATCTGTGATCTCAGAATCTTCGCCGATCAGGACAACGTATTTTTCTGCTTCATCGGAAGGACCAGCGGAAGAATAGCTTCTTTTTCCTCAATTAACGGTACCTCCTTTTGCCGCGATCAGCCTTAATATCCGAATCCAAAGTCGGGGGCTTTTGACCCCGACATCATAATTATACTATAGATGACATAGTATTTCATCTATTTTGAAGTGGCTGGAGGGAATGAAGCATAGATAGAAAATGTTGTGAAAATATCGGTAAAAATGGCAAAAAGGGCGAAAAATATTGCAATTTGTGGTATAATTTTTATGTAAATGTAAGATGATGCCGGGATCAAAAAATTCCGGATTTGATACGTTCAGCGGTTAAGATAACCGGGAAAGTAGGGAGTTATATGAAGATTCAGGATTTTTGTGACATGAACAAATTTGAACAGATCATGAAGAACTGGGCAGGCAGCACAGGACTGGCAACCGTGGCTGTGGGTGCAGACGGAAAATACATCAGTGACTGTTATAATTTTACGGAGTTCTGTATTGATCTGACGAGAGGAAGCGCAGAGGGGAAAAAGCGCTGCGAGCAGTGTGACAGAGAAGGCCATGGTGTGTATCCCTGCCATGCGGGACTTGTGGATTTTGGTATTCCGATCACACTGGAGGATGGAACCGTGTTGGGCAGTATTATCGGAGGACAAGTGTTGCCGGAGAATCCGGATGAGGAGAAGTTCCGTCAGACAGCGAGAGAGCTGGGTATTGACGAGGATAAATATATTAAGGCCCTGAAAAAGGTAAATGTGAAGACTAAGGAGCAGATCGACGCTTCTGCAAATCTGCTGGGTGATGTGATCAACATGTTCGTGAGAGCCAGCTACGCCAACTGGAAAAACGAGAATCTGGTAGGTGAATTAAAGGGTGGCATCACGAAAGCTGCGGAACAGATCGAGGAAGCAACGGACAGGACCAAGGAAATCGATGGTTACAGCAAGAGACAGCAGATTCTGGCACTGAATGCTTCGATAGAGGCAGCAAGAGCAGGCGATCAGGGAAGGGGCTTTTCGGTTGTCGCAGGTGAAGTGCGTAATCTTGCAGCCCAGACTGCAAAGTCATCAAGAGAGATAGCAGATACGATAGTAAAGGTGCAGGAATTTATTTCCAGTACAGTACAGTCAATGAATCAGATATATGATAATACCACAAAGCAGCATGAGATGGCTGGTTCGGTCAATGAGCTGCTTAACAAGGTGTTAGATGCGGCAATGGTTGCCAATGACGAATCAAGAGGAATGGAGCATGAGATTGCATATCAGAGGGATATTACAGACAGTGCAAAGAATGTGCTTGATACATATACTGATAAGCAGTAAATAGTGCATAGCTGAAGAAAGCATATTTTAATTCCGCCACCGATTAGTTAGTAATATATAGGTGACGGAATTTTTGTTTTATTGCCAAAGTTAGAAAATTCAGACAATATATGTGAAAAATGCTAAAAAACTTACTTTTAAATAATACTTTACAAATCCGGAATAATATGTTAGTATGAACAAGCCTTGAAAAACAAGGCATTAGCAGGACGTTCGGTGCGCGAAAGCAATCCGGAATGAATTGTAAACAGTTTTTTGAAAAAAGAAAAAATTCTTTAAAAAACTGTTGACAATCCTCCAGTGACATGTTATTATATAACACGTCCTCAACGAGAGGGAATCAGTTAAGACAGCGGCTTCTGATAAAGAGGTTCATCTGTCCGGCATTAGGTTTGGAACTTATAACTTACCTGGGAACAGAGTGGTTCGACAAGGTTTTGAAAAAAAGTTAAAAAAGTTCTTGACAAATAAAACTGATTATGCTAATATAAATAAGCTGTCGCTGCTGAGAACGACAAGAACTCACAGAAAGCGACAAGGTTCTTTGATAACTGAACAGTAAAACAACCCTGAAAATTCTAACGGGTTTCAAAGTGATTTCTGCTTTGAAAACCTGAGAATATTCAGAAACGAACAAAACCTTTTTAACAAGGTAAAACGGAGAACGAAACACTTCTTTAATTAAAAGGAAGCCAGAGTAGTTCTGACGGAATTAAACTTTTTATGAGAGTTTGATCCTGGCTCAGGATGAACG
>ERZ773114.3962-NODE-3962-length-11543-cov-29.924704_pt1 | contig 11543 bp, 10 predicted proteins | sample MGYA00580564_ERZ773114 | MGnify/ENA primary metagenome ERZ773114 (study PRJEB29015, sample SAMEA2737836) | human gut metagenome | biome: human gut; feature: human-associated habitat; material: faeces | place: China | collected 2012 ...
GCAGCTGCCGGAGCGGTGCTTAAGCCGTAAGGCGGGAATTGTGCGGTGTTGCCTTAAGTGTAAAGAAACTCTACATGGATATAACGAGAAGTGAAAAGCAGGGCAACCCAGGGAACCCTACTGGAAAATCCCCATCGCTCATTCCAGCGCTGCCTTTGCGGCGGCAATTTTGGCGTTGGCTTCAGCCAGCTGGCGGGAACAATCGTCTGTGGTGTCATCGCGCTCTAGGCGGTTGCGGTCCCCAATCAGGGCGGTCCAATACTGGCCACCGTTATATTCAAACACGACCCAATCGTACCCATTGTATTTTTCCTTGGTGATCTGGGTAACCGGGTAGCTGCCCAGCGGCAGGTAGCCCACCACATCGTTCAGATTGGCGGTATAAAAATATTCTGTGTTGGAACCAAAAACCGTGAGCTTATATCCGCTCACGGCTGTCATGTCCGGCCCATCGCTGCCATACCCGTTAAAATTCCCGGCGCGTATCGTGGGCAGATAGTCCTGATAGCTGTAATCCAGATCCACCGCGCCGGTAATGCCGCTGACGGTGCCGGAACCGGAATACTGCCACATGCCGTACTGCCCGGTGTACCCCAGGCTGGAGCGGTAATCCGCCACCCAAAGCGGATAGTTTGCCAGCGCGGAAGCATTCATATACGAGTTGATGTAGTTGGTGTAGCTGTACCAGCCCGCGTACCATTTGCGCTGGTTTAAAATATCCATGGCGTATTTGACCAGGTTCGTCAGCTGTGGTTTGCCCAGGCTGGTCAGGCTGCGGGCCTCCACATCTACAAACACCGGGTATTCCAGCTGTAAGCCCTCCAGCGCGTTCAAAAAGGTGGTCAGCTCCCCGGCAACAGCGCTTTCGGTGCGGGCATAGGTGTAATAATAAGCCCCAACCCGCAGCCCGGCGGCATGGGCGCCGTTTACGTTTTGCAGAAAATAGGGATCCACATACGCGCCGTTGTTGTTGCTGGACCCAATGCGTACAATGGCAAACTGTTTGCCCGCCGCGGCAACGGCACTCCAGTTGATGCTGCCCTGATACCGGGAAACATCAATCCCCACCTGAAACAAAGCCATACAAAAATCCCCCTCCCAGGATTGCCTGCCGTGCAGGTGTATCCTACAGCATGTTATGCTGGAAAGGAGAGGGAAGTGAATCTTATGAAATTGCTGCCGGCGCATTCATGCGGCGGCGCTGAATAAGCAGGGACGCGTTAAATCACAATGCCGCCGTTTACGCCGAGCACCTGCCCGGTGATGAACCCGGCTCCGCGCCCGGCCAAAAATACCAGCGTGCGGGCAACTTCTTCCGGGGTGCCAAGGCGCTCCACGGGAGTCTCTTCCGCCAGGGCAGCTTTGTCCTCTGCGGTAAAGCTGCCCATCATGTCGGTTTCAATCACACCGGGAGCCACGCAGTTCACCGTAATGCCGGAAGGACCTTCCTCTTTGGCGAGCGCCTTGGTCAGGCCGATCACACCGGCCTTTGCGGCGGAATAGTGTACTTCGCAGCTGCCGCCGGTCTGGCCCCACATGCTGCTTACCAGCAGAATGCGGCCGTATTTTTGGCGGATCATGCCAGGCAGCACGGCGCGGCATGCATAAAACACGCCGTCCAAATCTACCCCCATCATGCGGTGCCAGTCCTCATCGGTCAGGTCAGTGAAGAGCTTTTGCTGGGCAATCCCCGCACAGCACATCAGCGCCTGCAGGCTGCCGAACTGCTGCAGTGCTTCCTGTACCGCGGCATTCACCTGGGCGGAATCGCTCACATCGGCGTGCAGAGCCACAAAGCGCCCGCCGGGGTTCAGCGCCTGTGCCTGCTGCACAACATCCAGGGCAGCATCTTCGCGGCTGTTCCAGGTAAAGGCAACATCGTACCCGGCGCGGGCAAACTCCAAAACGGTGGCGGCACCAATGCCGCGGCTGCCGCCGGTAATCAATACATGGTCATTCATGGGAATTCTCCTCATTTTGCAGCGGGGCTGCCTGCTGGGCGCGCTTTTCGGCTTTCAGCTTCAGCCGTTTGGCTCGCAGTCCGGCAAAAAACTCTTGTAAAAGTGCCTGGGCTTCCTCTTCCAACAGGCCCTGCTCCATAACAGGGTGGTGGTTAAATGGTAAAGCAAACAGATCCGTCAAAGAGCCGCAGCATCCGGCCTTGGGGTCGCGGGCACCATAGACTACCCGCTTTAACCGGCTGTTGATGATGGCCCCACTGCACATGGGGCAGGGCTCCAGCGTAACAAACAGCTCACATTGCCACAGCCGCCACCCGCCAAGGGCTTTGCAGGCTGCGTCGATGGCAAGCAGTTCGGCGTGGTAGATGGCATTTTTGCCGCTCTCTCGCAGGTTGTGGGCACGGGCAATGATCTCGCCATCCTTGGCAACCACCGCGCCAACGGGCACTTCACCCAAAGCGGCAGCGGCGCGGGCTTCTTCCAGCGCGGCCTGCATCAGTTGTTCATCGGTCATTGCGTTACCCCACACGGTACAGGTACACCGTAAGGCCCATCAAAAACAGAACACATACGGTATACGGCAGGCTGGTAAAAACGGCCAGCGGCTCCATGCCGCCGCGCAGCCCGGCGGAAAAGCTGAACCCCTGCGCTTTGACCCGCCATACCAGAAAGAGCGCCGCCAGCGGCAGGGCCACTAGCAAAATCAGCTCATACACCACGGCAAGCTGCTCCGGCGCATATTGGCGCAGATATAGGCTGAGAAACGCCAAGGTATTGTTGATGAAATGCAGCAGCATGCCGGGCAGAATACTGCCGCTGCGCTCAACCAGCCAGCCCAAAAAGATGCCGCACACCAGCGCGGTAATGCTTTGTGCCAGATCCAGGTGCAGCAACGCAAACAGCAGGGCAGGGGCAAAAATCGCCACGCTGCTGCCGCTGGGGCGCATAATGCCCTGCAGCGCCCCGCGAAAATAAATTTCCTCCAGCACAGCGGGCACTACACACAGACTGAAATAACGAATGAACAGATCCAGGCCACCGGCGGGCAGCGCGGTGCTGTTGGTGGTAACGCCCAGCCCACGGGCCAGCAGCCCGCCGAACAGGTTGCCCGCGTTGGCCAGCCCCAAAAACACCACCAGGCAGAACGCCGGGCTCCAGGGGGCGGGCAGCAGAATGCGCAGATCCTGCGTTTGCAGCCGGGTGGCGCGCAGCAGCCACCACAGCGGCAGCACAATAGAACCCGCTGCCACCACAATGCCCAGCAGCCCCTGCGCGGCCACGCTGAATCCGACCGGGTCGCTCAGGCTGGCACCCTGCACCCGCATACCCATCAGGGCGGAAACAAAAATAGTCAATAGATCCTGTACAAACAGATAAGCCAGCGCGGCCACCGCGCACAGCGATGCCGCCCCCCGTACACCGCGGGGATTGGAGAGTGTTGATTTTGGCAAAATACTTCCTCTTTCTTTTCACTGTACTATATACTGTACTATATAAAGATACGTTCCATATAATTCCGGAACAAAACGCGGCAGATGATACCAGTAACAATAATAACACGTTTGCGGCGCTTTTACAACGCGGCGCAGCCCGGCCCACGGAAAAACGGCAAAACAAAAACCCACCGGTTGTGCGGACCGGTGGGTAGGAGAGGAAAATAGAGGAAGGAATGTTTTCTATACAGAGAAAATCCATCAAGGCTGTGCGGGCCTTGACTTTATGTTATTATAATAGTACAGTATTTGTGTGAAGTAAAGCTCAAAAAGTTCACATGAAAAGTGAACAAGATTCATCAAGACGCATCAGAAAACAAAAAACAAAGAAAGTAAAGTTTACTTCCCAATTATAAAAGGAGCATCCGGTTCATCATGACCCTGTTAGCCTGCCAGATTTTTTCCACCATTGCGCACGAGGGCAGCTTTGCCCGTACCGCGGAGCAGCTGCACCTGACCCCCTCCGCCATCAGTCATGCGGTTTCTACCATGGAAGCGGAATGCGGTTTCCCACTGTTTACCCGCACCAAAAGTGGCGTTACCATGACCGCCGCCGCCGAAAACCTGCTGCCCGCCATCCAGCGGCTGCTGGCTTCCAGCGAATCCCTGGATCAGTCCATCGCCCAGATCAACGGCATGCACAAAGGCGTGCTGCGCCTGGGGGTGTTCAACTCTGCCTGCGTGACCTGGCTGCCGCAGCTGGTGCCGCAGTTCCAGCTGGATTTCCCCGGTATTGATGTGCAGATCTATCAGGGCAGCTATGCGGATATCTGCGCCTGGGTCAAAAACGGCACGGCGGAAATCGGCTTCCTTTCCAATTCCAGCGCGCTGGATTTGGATTTTGAACCTCTATATGATGACGAGCTGGTCTGCATCGCACCCGCATCCTACCGCCCGGCCCGGCCCGGCTGTGTCAGCGCCGAGGAACTGCGCGGCCAGCCGTTCGTCAGCCAGCTGGCGGACGTGGATGCCGATATCCAGAGCTACTTCAAAACCAACGACCTGCGGGTGGACAGCCGCTGCTATATCGTGGATGACCAATCCATGATCGCTATGGTGGCCTGTGGCCGCGGCTTTGCCATTATGCCGGAGCTGATGTTCAAAACCGGAACCGACCCCCACGGCTGCCAGGTGCTGCGGCTGGAACCCGCTGCAACGCGCAGCATTGGGCTGGCCTGCCTGGCGCGGGGGGCGCTTTCCCCGGCTGCACGCCAGTTTGCCGCCCGCGCCCGCGCTTACGCCGCCAGCCTGCGGCAAAAGTGAGCGGCGGGGCGGGGAAGACGGACTTGTGCTGACTTGGCAATGTCATATCCCTCTTTTCAAAAATATAAAAAAGGTATATAATAAAGTTTCAGCAGGAAAGGAGGAGCTCAGCCTATGCCCGGTGATCTGCATACCCATTCGTCCTGTTCGGACGGTTCTACCCCCATCGAAAAGCTGCCTTGGCTGGCGGCCTGCGCGGGGGTGGATTGGATTGCCATCAGCGACCATGATACCAACCGCTCTGTGCGTTATGCTTACGCCCACCCGGAGCAAAACGGCGTAAAGCTGATCCCCACAGTGGAGCTGACCGCTTACGATTATGGGAGAGAACACCGCGTGCACATCCTGTGCTATTACCCGGACGATTGCGAAGCTCTGGCCCGCCATACTGCAGTCATGGACAAACGCCGCTATGATGCCGTGTACCAGTCCTGCAAGGAGCTGGAGGAGATCTGCCCCCAGTTCAAGACCGAGGAAGCGTTGGAATTTGCCAAGGACAGCGGCACGCTGTACAAGGCCCATGTCATGCGTGTATTGTGGCAGTATGGGCTTTCGGATGGAATGTACAACACGGTGTACCGCAGCCTGTTCGGTCTGCGCCCGGTGCGCGGCAAGATCCTGCACACGCCGGTGTATGAAACCGTGGATACCATCCTGAACCTCATCCAAGAATGCCGCGGCGTGGCGGTACTGGCCCACCCCAGCGTTTACCACAGCATGCCTTTGGCGCGGGAGCTGATTGCAGCCGGGCGGCTGGACGGCGTGGAGATCGACCACCCCCGCAACACGGCAGAGGATAAGGCCGAGCTGGAACAGCTGGCCGCGGAGTACGGCCTGATCGTGACCGGCGGCACTGACTACCACGGCATGAACACCAACACCCCGCACCCGGTTGGCACCTGTACCACCGCGGACGAACAGATCGCCCGCATCCGTGCGCTGGCCGAAGCGCGCAAAAAGTAAAGGCAATACCGCACAATTCTAAGTGCCGATACGGCGAGCGAGGTGCGGCAGATGCTAAGCCAAAAGCGCAGATAATACTGGATGCTGCAAAGGTGAGCGCCGCCAGTGGCGGAAACAGCGAACCGAAGCAGGGGCAGCGGTCGCAGAGTGCGAGGGGCTTTTGCCCCCGAAGCACGATGCGGGTACCGCAACCCGACATTATCGAGCATTTTGGCAACGCAGATGCCGTGCCGCAGCCGCCGGAGCGGTGCTTAAGCCGTAAGGCGGGAATTATGCGGTATTGCCTTAGGACCCCGAGGGAGAAGTACGGTACTTTGGCACTCCGGCCACCGTTGCCAGTCCATTATATCCCACTGCCTTTTACAATGTAATGTGCGGTACCTTTGGTCAGTGCTGTAACTCCTAACTCCTCCCTCTTACCTCCTAACTTAATGTTTTTGGCCGCCCGCATGGTTTGTGCAGTAAATCGAACGCCGGAGCAAAACAACCGTTCCGCCGCTGGATTTATTGCTCAAAGCATGGGGCTGCCTGAACCGCATATTCCCACCAGGTATCAAAAATTATATCAGAAGGAGAATTACTATGGCACTGGAATTTGCATCCCGTAAGGCAACTTTCCCCAACTACCGCAAGTTTGAAACAACTTTTGCCGGCCGCCCGTTTGTGGTGGAAACCGGCAAGCTCTGCGGCCTTGCCAATGGCAGCGCAATGATCCGCTATGGCGAAACCTGCGTGCTGTGCAATGTTACCATGAGCGAAAAGCCGCGTGAAGGGGTGGATTTCTTCCCCCTGAGCGTGGAATTTGAAGAAAAGCTGTACGCCGCCGGCCGCATTCCCGGCTCCTTTATGCGCCGCGAAGGCCGCCCCGGCGAACACGCCATCCTGTCCTCCCGCGTGGTTGACCGCCCCATCCGCCCGCTGTTCCCCAAGGATATGCGCAACGATGTCTGCGTGACCATGACTGTGATGAGCCTTGACCCGGACTGCTCCCCGGAGATTGCCGGGATGAACGGCGCATCTCTCGCCATTGCCATGTCGGATATCCCCTGGAATGGCCCCATCGGCGGCGTGGCAGTCGGCTATGTGGACGGCGAGATCGTGCTGAACCCCACCAAGGAGCAGCGCGAGCGCTCTGACCTGGCTCTGACCCTGGCTGCCAGCATGGAAAAGATCGTCATGATTGAAGCCGGCGCCAACGAAGTGACCGAAGAGGTCATGATGGACGCCATCAAGGCTGGCCATGAGGAAATCAAAAAGCTGCTCACCTTTATGAACGGCATTGTTGCAGAGATCGGCAAGCCGAAGAAGAGCTTTACCCCGGTGGAACTGGACCACGCTCTGTTGGCGGATGTGTACGCCAAGCACCTGGAAGATGTCAAGGCTGCCATGAACACCGACGACAAAAACGTCCGCGATGCCGCCATGCTGCCCATCATGGATGCTATTGCCGAGGAACACCCCGAACTGAACGCCGCCGACCTGGATCTGATCAGCTACAAGCTGCAGAAAAAAGTTGTGCGCACCTGGCTGCTGGAAGAAGGCAAGCGTGTTGACGGCCGCGGTATCAATGAGATCCGCCCGCTGGCCGCCGAAGTCGGTGTGCTGCCCCGTGTGCACGGCTCCGGCCTGTTCACCCGCGGCCAGACCCAGGCCCTGACCATCTGCACCTTGGGCTCCACCAAAGATGCCCAGATGATGGACGACCTGTCCGACACCCCGCTCAAGCGCTACATCCATCACTATAACATGCCGCCGTACTCCACCGGCGAAGCCCGCGCACCCCGCAGCCCCGGCCGCCGCGAGATCGGCCACGGCAACCTGGCGGAGCGTGCCCTGATCCCCGTGCTGCCCAGCATGGAAGAGTTCCCGTACACCATCCGTACCGTTTCTGAAATCATGAGCTCCAACGGCTCCACCTCTCAGGCTTCTATTTGCGCTTCCACCCTGGCCCTGATGGATGCTGGTGTGCCCATCAAGGCACCGGTTGCCGGTATCTCCTGCGGCCTGATCACCGATGGCGACCCGCTGCACGGCGGCCGCTGGATGACCATGCTGGATATCCAGGGCGTGGAGGACTTCCACGGCGATATGGACTTTAAGGTTGGCGGCACCCGTCGCGGTATTACCGCTATCCAGATGGATATTAAGGTGGACGGCCTGACCTATGATATTGTGGCCGAAGCACTGGAAAAGTGCCGCAAGGGCCGCCTGTTTATCCTGGACGAGATCATCAAGCCCTGCATTGCCGAGCCGCGCGCAGAGCTTTCCAAGTATGCACCCAAGATGTTCAGCATGCAAATCCCCGTTGACAAGATCAAGGACGTCATCGGTAAGGGCGGCAAGGTCATTCAGGAAATGTGCGCCAACTTCAACTGCAAGATCGACATTGAGGAGGACGGCCACGTCTTTATCTCCGCTGTGGATCAGGACGACGCCAAGCGCGCGATTTCCACCATCAAGACCATTGTGGAAGATCCCGAAGTGGGCGCTATCTACAAGGGCCGCGTGACCCGCCTGATGAACTTTGGCGCATTTGTTGAGATTGCCCCGGGCAAGGAAGGTCTGGTTCACATCTCCAAGCTGGACGACCACCGTGTAGAGCATGTGGAAGATGTTGTTGCCGTGGGCGATCCCATCATCGTTATGGTAACCGACATCGACCAGCAGGGTCGCATCAACCTGTCCCGCAAGGATGCCCTGGCCGCCATCGCCAAAAAGCGCGCGGAACAGCAGCAGTAAAGTTACGGGAGTTTTGTTCCTTCTTTGAAAAGAAGGGAACCGAAGAAACTTTAATAGAATAAAAACAGGCAGTGCCGCTCCCGGAAAGGGGAGAAGGACACTGCCTGTTTTGGTATTGGGTAAAAAAGAAAGTGTATACTTAAATGGGGACTTGAGCAGAAAAACAGCGCAGAAACTTTCGCTTCTGCGCTGTTTTTATATGGAGCGGGTGAAGGGAGTCGAACCCTCGTCCCCAGCTTGGAAGGCTGATGTACTAGCCGTTGTACGACACCCGCATTGAATACTTAATTATTTTACCGCACGGGTGCCGGTTTGTCAATAGCGGATTGCCGGTTTTCAGCTGTTCCGGCCTGATCCGGCGTGTTTTCACTCAGCGTTTTTACCGCCGAGCAAAAGAACCAGGAATTCCCTCAAAACTCTTTGCACTGATAAATTTGTACGCTCAAGGCCCAGCTGCCAAGGTAGAGCAGCAGCACGGCCGCGCAGGGCAGCAACAAAAGCACCGGCTGCGCGGTGAGGGCATTGCCCAAAGCGTCCAGCTGGGAAATGACGGAAGAACGCTGCAGATAGGGCAGATGCTCCATGGCAAAAATTATGAGGAAAACACCAAAGAATGCGACTAGGTACACCCAGGTGCGGGCACGCACCGCGCCGAATTTGTAGGAAAACGGCATGTTGACGGCAAACAGCAGCAGGGAAAACGCGGCAATGAGCAGAATCGAGAATGCCGCTTCCAACACATCTGTGTATTGGTCGGCAAGGAAAATCCCCACCGCGGCGCAAACGCTGCCAAACAGGGTGAACAGCAGCCCCAGCAGGTACTTGCAGCCAACAACCTGCCCCGGTGTGACCGGCAGGGTGCGGGCATAGGTATCCCAGTGGGCGTAATCATCAAAATTCATGGTGCTGGCTGCGTAAACGCCGCACACGGCAACCAGCGCATAACACAGGTAATCCATATGCAGGCAGACCGCCATGCCAAGATAAAGCACAACCATAATAAGGAAATTTTTCTTGTAGCTGTTCACCAAAATGGCCCAGTCTTTGCACAAAAGACCTTTCATTGTTAACCCTCCTTGCTGGTCAGGCGCATAATGTCATCAATGCTGGCGGCATCGCATACCACACCGGGCAATGCGCGCAGGACGCTGACCCGTGGGTGTACCAGGCTTTCGCAGCCGGCGGCGGTGCGGCAGGTGGCGGCGATCCACTCCGGCGGCAGGCGGTCAAGGTCCTGCTGGCTGCACCGCAGAATGCCGTATTCTTCCATCAGGTCATCCTTGTTTTTGGCAAACAGCAGCTGCCCGTGGTGCAGGTAGGCAATGGTATCGGCGATCTGTTCCAGGTCGGTGGTAATGTGGCTGCTCAACAGCACGCTGTGGCGCTCATCCTGGATAAAATCAAGCAGGATATCCAAAATCTCGCTGCGGGCGGCGGGGTCCAGCCCGGAGGTGGCTTCGTCCAGCACCAGCAGCCCCGGCCGGTGGGCCAAAGCGCTGGCAAGGTTCAGCTTCATCCGCATGCCGCGGCTGAGTTCTTTGATGCTCTTTTTCGGCGGCAGGTGGAACTGCTCCAGCAGAGCGGCGAAATAACCGGCATCCCACGCTGGGCCAAATATGCCGCGCAGGCTGGCACCAACCTGTGCGGGGGTCAGCGATTCATAAAAATAGGCATCCTCAAACACAACGCCAATTTTCGCGCGCACGGCGGCATCATCTGGGGTGGCGCTCAGCAGCTCCACGGTGCCGGAATCCGGGCGGTTTACACCGGTCAGCAGTTTGAGCAGGGTGGTTTTGCCCGCGCCGTTTTCACCAATCAGGCCAACAATGCTCCCGGCGGGAATTTCCAGGTTCAGCGGGCCAAGGGTAAAACCGTGGTAATGTTTTGCCACACCATGCAGTGCGGCGGCCAAAGGTTCAGCCATCATGATTCCTCCCACAAAAGGTCAAGGGTTTCGCGCACTTCGTCTTTGGTAATGCCGCCGCGCCGCGCGGCATCAATGGCGTGCTGCAGGTGCTCTTCCATCTGTTTTAAGCTTTCCTCCCGGTGTAGGGCCGGGTTTTGCGGCGCAACAAAGCTGCCGCGCCCCGGCATGGTGGTAATAAAACCATCGGCCTCCAGGTCCTCATACGCGCGCTTGGTGGTGATCACGCTGATGCGCAGCTCCTTCGCCAACAGGCGGATGCTGGGCAGTGCATCGCCCTGCTGCAATTCGCCGTTCAAAATTTTGGCTTTGATCTGCCGGGTGATCTGCGCGTAAATGGGTTCCTGGCCGGAATTGGAGATATACAGCTCCATGCCGTGTTCCTCCTTGCAATCTGAACTGTTCATATGCTATATATACAGTATATACGCGATATACACAGCTGTCAACAGGTAAAATAAAAAAATCCCCGCCCATATTCAGGGCAGGGATGGGAAAAGGCGGGAACAGGCAGTCAGGTTTCCGCCGCCGGTTCTTCCTCCGGTTCGCTCACCGGCAGGCCGCGGTGCTCCACCGGGGTGGAAAACACGATCTGCGTGCGGGTACGGCCAAACTGCTGCAGATGGTTGATAAAGGTATCCAACTCCTGCGTGGTGCCAAACAGCACTTCAATCAGCATGCTGTAATCGCCAGTCACGCAGTTGCACTCCACAACATTGCCGCAGCTTTGGATGTAGGGGTAAAACTCCGGCTTGAGCTTGGGGTCCATATCCAGGTTGATGAACGCCTTGACCAGCTGCCCCAGCTTGAGCGGGGCAACCTGCGCCTGATAGCCGGTCAGTACGCCGTCTTTTTCCAGTTTGGCAATGCGGGCCGAAACCGCAGGGGAGGACAAAAACACCCGGTCGGCAATTTCTTTCAGCGGGGCGCGTGCGTTTGTTTGCAGAATATCAATGATTTTGCGGTCAATGCGGTCCATACCATCCACCTCCATTATAAGTAAAAAAAGGGAACAATGCAGCCGCCAACAAGGGCGGACGACATTGTCCCCATAAATTACTTAAAATTCTAACACAAAAAACGGAAAAGGTAAAGTGGATTGCAAAATTTTATGGCAATACCGCATAATTCTAAGTGCCGATACAGCGAGCGAGGTGCGGCAGCTGCTAAGCCAAAAGCGCAGATAATACTGGATGCTGC
>ERZ773114.3967-NODE-3967-length-11535-cov-3.230749_pt1 | contig 11535 bp, 20 predicted proteins | sample MGYA00580564_ERZ773114 | MGnify/ENA primary metagenome ERZ773114 (study PRJEB29015, sample SAMEA2737836) | human gut metagenome | biome: human gut; feature: human-associated habitat; material: faeces | place: China | collected 2012 ...
TTTTATCAGTCTCAGTAGTCTCTTTCTCATCCATAATTGCCCCACAATTAGGACAATATTTTGATTTCAACTTTTGGTTCGCATAATTCAGCTTATATACTTTTTTATTACAAACTGAACAATATACACCTTCATTTGCGCATTCATCTAATGCGTACCAATAACCATGTTTTCTACCATTTTCTTTTGTATCATCTTTTATATTATCCATTGGAACTGTCATTGTTCCTGCTATAACATTGGCATTAAGAAACTTTGATAAAACATCTCCAAGTATTAACTCTATATTATCTACAAGTATTTCATTACTTTGCTTATACAGTCTATGGTATTCTAACCATTCATTTATCGTATAAACCTCTATATTAGCTGATATGCCCATTCTCTCTGCCATATCTAAAAGATTATTTTTATTATTCATTGTATATGTAACAATCGGTTTTCCTGTTACATATGCTGTTGAAATAAGCATTGCCGTTTTACCAGTTCCACGTCCACGATTTATAATTCTCATGTTTCCACCTCCAATGTATTATTCTCTTTTATTCAGAATCCAATAATTCATATTGCTTCTGCAATTCTTCAATTTCATTTCGTTTAAAATCTGCAAGAGCTACACATTCTTTATGATCCAAATATATACATGAGTCAACACAGTCAATGTCTCTTTCTGAACAAAAATAACCTTTATATGTATACTTCTTTGGCATCAACGCCTTAACTATTGAATGTGTTCTTCTCATATTTGCATCGTCAAGAAACTCAATTTCCTGTTCAAGTCTCTTGATTTCTTGATTAATTTTTGTTGCTTTTTCTAAATTTTCTCGTTTCATATATTACCCCTATAATCCAAGGATATGTTGCATTCTTGTGAATTTCTACCAATTAATTACAATATTTTTCAATACCTTGTGTCATAATATCTCTTAATTCATCTTCTTCATATGTAGAGCCAAACTGCGACCAACTACATTCTGTATCATTGTGTACTAACGCAAGTTTAAATACACTGCCACCATAATTCTTATATGCATCTAATTTGATAGCTTTAATATGAGGAATTTCTAAATACCAATTATGTTCTTTGTATTCAAACTGAATATTAGTAGCTTGACCAAAATTAAAATCAATGAATTTAACATTATTCATATACTCAATATCAAGAAGCTTTTTAATATAATTAACATACCAATCATATGTTTCCTTTTCCTTATACTTCTTTCTTTTATCAAGCTTATTACCATCCATATCCTGATTCTTTGATAACATATTTAACCATTCTCTACACATTTTAATTGTGGATGGCTGATCAAGCAGCATATACTGGATGTTCTCTTTATAAGTGCGAAATGCCTGTTGTTCAATAAGGTCACATTCATTCTTCATATCATCCAATGCCTGCTTCTTTGCAGACAATCTTCTTTCTGCTCGTGCAAATTTATTTAATGAACTCATTTCATATTCGCCATTATAGTTATATGTGTCATTTTTATATACTAAAGACATTAATTCACCTCTTTTATCTTTTCTAGCTCCTATTCTCTCTTTGCATCCAAAAGAAACCTGAATTTACTGTTATTCACACGCAATATCTAAATCTTCACCAATCTTATGAATAACATTACCAAGTCCTTTACACAGCGATTTTAACCATTCTTCACTACGATTAGTCATTTGCTCGTCTCTTTCTTCATCTGTCATATCAGACCAACAAACATTGTCCCATTTTCCATCTCTTTTAACTCTAAAATAATATCCATCCAAATTTCTATTCATAAATAATCTCCTCTACTTACAATTTCCTAGTCCAACTTTATAATCATCCTTAACATCAATAGTTACTTCTCTCTGAAATTTTCCTTCCTTATCATAAAGGGATAAATAATATCTGTTGCCACGTTGCTCTAAATCAAGATTCTCATTCTCGAATAATAATACTCGTCTCTGTTTCTGCATTGGTTCATTCTCTACCTTCAAGTTATTTAATGCGTCTTTTGAACCTACAAAGACTGGTGATTTTAATTCTTCAAGAATACAACTAATATCATCATCTAACTGACTATCGTCATTCGTATGCCTATCAACTGCTCTAATAACATCTTTCTCAAATAACAATCTGTTTGCCATTTTAATATTCTCCTTTCCTCGCTCTATCACATTCATTAAAATCTAAAAGCATCTTATATTTATATTCTCCAAATCTTTCTTTCCAACGCTGCTTTGCTTTATCAGTATCCCAATTAAAGGGCATCATATGGTAATTGATAAGAAAACATATGTCACCAATATCTTCGTAAAATATACCTGATAGGTTCTCTAAAATTAAATAAGAACCGATTGCATGATGTTCATAGTAATGAGCTATGCCATTCTCATCAAATGTTTGACAATACATTTTTCCAAAATCGTGTAATAATGCAGATATATTATATTTTGCTGGATAGCATTTACTACTAAATAACTCATATGTATGAAATGAGTGATTATATAAATCCATAGTATGATGAGGATTTTTCTGATCAAACCCTTCCATCATAGAAAACATTTCTCCAAGAGTTAAACGATTCTCTTTATGAAATACATTTATCTGAATCTCATCAAATTTTTCTTCGTAAAATGGGATCTGAAATCTTCTAATCTGTTTATCCAATACTTCATTAGGAACAGGATGCTCACGATTTTTATTATCAATCTTACACTGTTCAAATGGCTTTGGAATAACCACACAAACCTTATGTACTTCAAGACCATTTACTTTCATCATAATTGCTCTGCGAGATTTCATAGTCAGATTAGTTGCATCTGCAATTACATTCTTTTTATTCTCTAAATTCTTGCGTATTCTATCATGAAAAATCTTAAACACTTCTTCATTATGTTCTTGGTCTTCGTAATTACCAGCCAATTCTTCACGAATTGCGTCTGATGATACGATTATTGTATTTGGATTTTCATTGGCAATCTGAGTGGCAATGGTTGATTTGCCACTACCAGACAGACCACACATGATCCATAGTGTAGGTTTATTCATAAATAACTCCTATCCGTTATGCTTTAATAAATACTCACGACTTACATTTTTAAAACTCTGCTGACCATTTTGTGATCTGTATACAAAACCCTCTCTCTTAACCTTTGGATTTAATTCACTATATCCATCAGCTTCAAGTTTCATTTCTTCCATAGTCTTAGGTAACTCATAAGCCGTATCAATAATTGGCACACTTGTTAATCCATGACTCTTACAGAAATTAGCCATTTCTACAGTTCCAAGTCTTGTACCATCAATAATCAGATTGAATACAAATAACTTATTCTCCGTAAATTTATATGGATTGCCCTGAACTGAGCCAACTCCTTCACCTTGTAACACGACTCTGTTATAATTATTCTCTGTTGCAAACTGTGTAAGAATCTTTTCAATGTTATATTTATCAGCCAATTCCCAATAAATATTTGACTCGTGATAACAAGCCTGCTCTCTATCAGCCTGTCTTACATTTCTACTGCATACAATAAAATCAAATTTGTTCTTGCCCTTCTTCAATCTATCAACTGCAAATGTGCAGCTTGTGCCATCGCATTTCTCAGTCTTAATCCACTTTTCGGTACTCTGAAGATAAAATGGCGCATTCTCAATTCTCGTCTCATCTGTTTTGATTATCCAATCTGGGAACTTCTTTGGATTATCTTTCTTGCGACCAAACAATAAAAACATAATCTTACGACCAATGCCGTATCTCATAATCCTTCTTACAATTGGATTAGCGAATAACTTTGGTCTACGCTTTGCCATTGACTTATATTTAGCATTTGGATCAACCCTATTGGTCTTTCTTGTAGCATCCTCTTCAGAAGCATATGTAATCTTCAAAGCTTCTGTAACATCATCACCAATATTTTTATCCTGTAATTCTGGGAAAAGTGATAATGGTAAGGCTAATCCCTGGCTAATTACCTTGAACTTGCCAAGTCTCATAGTCTTAACTTTGAATTTCTTATTTGATAAAAATGCAAATCTCTCATCTGTTTCAGGACACTTGCTGTCAATTTCAATATAAACAGCCATATCTCCTACATTAAACTCGCCCTTCTTAGCGATACAAACCCATCCTAAAACCCCAATGAGTTCAATATTATCAGCTCCTTCAATCGGTCTAATCCACTCAATCTTTTCTACATGTGCTAATGCTCTTTCTGCCATTTCAGTACCTCTCTTTCTATTTTCTATGTATATATTCTCTCTTTGTCATTCAAAAAATCCGAAGGAAATGCTTCTTTAATTGGATTGTTTATTCTCCCATCTGATCTACAATACTTTGCAACTTGTTAATATATATCTGAGCGTCCCTTTTATGCCTAAGTTGCTTAATATCAGCAGGTACAAAAGCTAACTTCGATTCACCGAAAACATCATTATTCGAATAAACTTTCATAAACTGACACATAGTTTCAGCATCAATCCAATCTAAATCTGGCTGAAAACAAATCACATCACCTTTTTGTGGATACAGTTTTCTAACCTTAATAAGTGTCTGTTTAAATAACTTCTTTTTCTGTCCCTTATTCATACTGTTATTCTCCTAATTGCTCACTCTAAAACACCTTCGCATCGCCAACCGCTATATCTTTTACTTCTACAAAAGAATTTAGATTATCCTCCATAGTTGTAATCAATATCTCATCAAATAAATCTTCCATCATACAAAAGAATCGTACAGATGGATGAAATCCTGGATATTCTTTCAAACGACATTTATTAACGATACCTCTTAATACAGGAAGTCCATGTCTTCTACGCTTGTCGTTGCTCCAATGAATAGGATCAGCATAGAAAGCATTTTTATTTCTCTCATACTCTTCTTTTTCTTCCTTTGCCAATCTGTCAAGTTCTTTTTCTCGTTCAGTTTTTGGACGAGGCTTCATGATTTCTTTAACATTTTCTCGAATTTTATCATTCGCTTTTGCTTTTTCTGAATTACTCATCTTATCAAAATTTTGAGCTACATCTAATAGTGTGTTTTTCATATTGTTATTCTCCTAATTACTCAGTCTGTATTTGTCATATTCATACATTGAACAATCTTCACAATAAAGATTTTGTTCTTTACAATCTTCACAATCAAAACATCCACCATAAATGCCACCATTTTCATTCATCTTACAGGTATTACATTTACAAGTTTCACATGATGTATTCACTCAATCACCTCCTCGAATGAAACGTGGTTTTCTTTACCTTTTTCAACCTCTGAAAGCCTTAATTTTAGGGCATTTTAGAGATTAAGATTTTAATAAAACTATCCATATTGCTCAAAATAACTTTTTAATAAATTTTCACATAGGATAAGTTCTATTTTGTTATTACTGAGAATATATCTGCCATCTGATAATTTCTGTGCTACGAACCAAATAGAACCAATTTCTATTTTTATTCTTTCTAGCTCATTTTTATCAAATAAAGTTGTTTTAAATTCTTTGGTACATTCATACATTCTCATACTTTTATTCTCCTAATGGTCTTTCATATGTAACCAATTTTTCAACAATTAGATCCTTTGGTAATAAATCTCTACAGAAATATGCTGTTGCAAATGGACTACCTTTTACTACAGAATCCATATGCTCTTTATTGTGATAGCAAATTCTTGCATCAAAACTAAGAATCTGAATACCATCTTTGAAATATTTATATCTTGTTTTACCTTGTAGGGAATTAAGCGGTAGAAGAACCGCAAATGGTTTATTGAATGAATAGAGTCTTTCTAAAACTTTATCTTTGATTGAGAATGGTGGATTGCTAACTATGATATCCCATTTTTCAGGCTCATACTCAAAGAAATTCTGACCTTCTGCTAACGAACTTCTGACTACTCTGTAACCTAATTCTGTCAATCTTTTGTTGAAAGATGACCATTCCTCATCGAATGGAAGCCATATAATCTTGCCTTTTGGAAGATATTTGACAATGTGATCCACAGCGTAATAGGGCGTGTATAACTCATTATCTTCCTTATCTGATGTTAAATATCCAATATTTAATGCCAAAATTTGTTCACCAATAGTAGCTGCGCAGCTTTACTCACATGTGAACTCTTATCCTTTCATTAATTTGTAATTACATTGTTATATTCTCTGTTTTATTATGAAACTTTTTGCTTGCTTCTGAAAATACATCATAGATACTTCTATATCCACCATCACTATTTTGTATATCTGTATCAAATAATTCTTTGAAGAATACTTTGAATGCTTCTAATTGTTCTAATTCTGACGCATTTTCATCAATATCATGATTTATGATTCTTATTGCTCTGTCTAATTCCAATAGACCACCTCCACAGGAAACCAAAATTTCAAGTCAAAATTCATTTTCAAAAACCTTTATTTTTAAGGCTTTTTAAGACCTTGCTTTTATTATTCTTTACTAATCTTGATATTCGACATGATAATCTGTCATTTCAATCTCATCTCCACAAGGTAATTCAGGAATTGCATCTTCACCATATTCCCATCTTATAGCAAGACTTCTATTACAATCACAACTAAAATTACCTTCTGTGAAATAAAAAATTGCACTATCTTCTGGAGATTCATATCCTAAGTCATAATGAATGACAAATGTTTTGCCCCTATATTGGAGTGTAGCAACAAAAATTGTCCTCTTATGAGTCATAATTCCATGTTTACAATCAGTTACCAGTCCTTGTTTCTCATATTTATCCTGTCTGATTAACTGAATAAATTTGTTCTTTTCTTCCTCTGTATCGAAATAGTAATAACCTTCCTTGATACCTAAATCTTTCTCGATAGATGGATTGGCATCGTGATTCCATGCACCACCCCAAATATGAACCATCCATTCTTCTTTCTTGCTCATATAATTATTCTCCATTAGTAATTAGTAATCAGCACTTCAATATCTTTACTCCAATTCAATAATATCGTATCTCACAGATCCGTCATCATATTTCTTGGTCTACAATGTTCCATTTGTATATTCTCCAATTTTGTCAGAATATTTATTATATGTATCACTACCAGAGATGTCATACTCTACTCCATCGTATTCAACAGTAATTCTATAAACTGCTGGATGTGATTGAGGTAGCATAGTTTTCGTAGCAGGGCTATAATGCATTGTTGTATATGCAGTTCTATGATATTCGTCAGTAATCTTTACTTGCACAGTAGAAGTTTCTGTGCTAATACACTTGGCACATCCTACTAATGAGAATGTCACAATTAACATTGCTAGTAAAATTGTTAATGTTTTCTTCACTTTCTTTCTCCTTTTTTATTTTCCGAACGGATTTTCCACAATACAATGGTCAACCATTGACCTAAACGCAAATGGAGAATCTACAACTCTATTTGAATATCTAAATCGTTTCAGAAAATCCAATACATTTCGTGCGTCTTTATGCGATAATGGAATAAATTTCACATATTCTGGATGACCTTTAATACACACAACCGCCCACGAATGATCATCAGAACAAAATCCTACATCTGCTCCAACATCTATCATAGAATTCATAAGCTGATGACAATCATCAACCATCTTAAACGACCAGTTATATTCATCCTTTGCTGCATTTAGATATCCTTTTGCCCTATTATATAAGTCTTTTGCATCTTTATAATTCTGTTCTGCCGATTCAAATTTTGATAACTCTTCAGAAAATAACCACTGTCTTAATTTATCTCGTATTTTATCTTTAATTTTCACTGCCTCACCTCCTACAACCAAAAGAAATATCGCTTTCAATTTAACACTATATATAGTGGTTATCTATCTTTGTTTGCTACTATATACAGTGGTATTTTTCATCTTAATTCTATATCTTGGTGTGTTTCACCGTCTGAATAGTAAATATTCCAATCCTTGAATAATTCGACCAGCTTTTTATTATCCCAATCGCATTCATTACAATGCGTGAGTGCTAATGACTTCTGATTTCCAAAATCTCCAATATCATTTGAACATCTACTATATAATTCTCCTAAATCGAGTGTCCCATATCTCAAAGTGTCCTGGAATGGATTTGGAACATTAGTATGGTCATACATATATTCGTTAATCAGACTCTTAGAACACTCAGATGGAAACTTACCTGCACCATGTCTTGTCAAATATGTACGAGATACATAACAAGTCTCAATATTTATCTCATCATTCCATTCAACATTTTCAATTATTTTCTTGGGATTTTTAATACCTGTATTAGATGGTGTTAGATGTGGGAAATACTCTGTGTTATTCTGATCAAGTAAAAGACCTTGTGCTGCTTCAAAAACAATATTATCAAACTGGTTCAAAAAATAATTATCTGTGATTGTCAAGGAATGACTATTCATAAAATCCCAATCATCCAAGAAATGTTCAAATATTCCATTGTCCATAAATATCCTTATCCATTCACTAGACAATATAATATTCTCTCTTTTGAACAAATCTACATAATAATCTCTGATATTATAGTCCATATCGGTAACGCCAGCTTTATATCTTTTGATTGTTTCAAAGATACCTAATCCACAGCTACCGTGTTTATTCTTACCACGACTTTCCTCAATAATCTGATTTGCCATCATATCAAATGGTGTAGTTACCATACAGTTCTGATTGATATATGTATTTGGAACATAGTTCAACTTCATTAACTCATCATATTCTTGCTTAAAAATTATTGGATTTACTATGAAATCCTCAGATAAATATGTACTTGCTCTATTGAATGTTCCAGATCCAAAATGATGAAAGACATGTCGGATTGCATCTGGCGTTGTTACTGTGTGTCCTCTCTGAGCACCACCATTTGAACAAACAACAATACTATTTGGTTTCTGTGAAAAATAATCTGCCACTAAACCTTTTCCTTCATCTCCCAAATTTGCTCCACATACAATCCTAATATCTTTCATCTTTTTCAAATCTCCTATCTTACCAAGTAATTCCTTCCGAATTTGAAGGTAATACAACTGTATCTACTACATTATTCTCTGCTTCGTTGATGATAATATCTACAATCTCATTTGTAATACTATCCATAGTAACCTTTCTGAAATGAGTATCATCGAGATACTTTTTATAAGACTTCTCAATCTCGGATTCATCCCATCTGCGACCATGATTTACATCTAAGTGATAAATATTAAACTTTTCAGAAGCTTCCTCGTATAAATCCTTTGTCTCAACATCAGACTGAAGATTATCGCCTGTAACTTCTGATAACCCATGACCTCTACCATTATATGGAAGATATGGATTAAGCTGTTCATCACCCATAGTAATGATGATTCCCTTTCTTCCACGCTTTAAGCAGTCAAGTTTTGTGTGACGAGAACCAAAGTACCAAGCTGCTGTGTATGATTCGTAGCTGTTACCACCGCCACCAAACTCAAAGTAAATTTTATCAAGCTGTTCAGCAATACGAATATCTGACTCAAACTGTGAAGCCTGAATTGGACAACTATCACAAGCTAAATCACCAATTCCCATAACAAGGAACTCAACATCTGTAACCTTTTCATACAGCTTTGTCATAATTACATTAAGCTTCTTTGCCACTTCAACGGCAGCCTGTCCCATTGAACCAGTTACATCAAGTGCAAGAATGACAGGAATTGTATTTGGATGTTCCTCTGTATCACAACATTCTCTCATCGCATTCTTAGGATTAAGTGCAGAATCAATTGTTCTTGCCTTGAACATATCTTGATTAGAATAAGATCCTCCGATAGAACCATCTAATGATACGCTCATTCCCTTTGTTGCTGAATAACTTACATAACTATCTCTTGTCCATGAACCACATCCCATATTATGCTTCCTCCTCTTCTACATCTGTGTCATCATCATTGTCACTCATATCAAAATCAAACATTCCATCGAACATATCACCCATATTACCGCCCATCATCATAAGTGGTAACATTGAACTCATGCCGTTATTGCCATTCATCATACCGTTGGAATTATTATCACCCTTCATCATCTGAGAAAGCATCATATACTTAAAAATATTACCTGTACCCTTCTTGCCCTTGATTAAATCACTGCCAAACATTGATACGATCTTACCATAGAAGTATGTATTACCCATAAATACATGTCTCTCAGGAAGTACAGTCTCGATTGTTGAATCCTCATAATTGATAACTGTAATCTTTGTCTTATCAGCTTCGATTACGCATCTTGGCTTGCCGTTAATAAGAATAATGTCACCCTTTTCAACCTTATTTGTTGGAATTACGAAAAAGAACTCCTCGCCAATATCAAATACAAAGTTACTACAATTTGTAAGCTTTCCAGTCTTGATGTTATATGTTTTATATCCACCTGCTGTCTTAACTGCAATACCACCATTCATGGAAAGTCTACACATTCCACTTCCTACCTTACCAAACATACCATTTAAAAAATTGTTCATCATTTTAATTTCCTCCTATTGAAATTTTTTATTACTGTTTACATATACTTATTCTCTCTTTTATGAGAAGAAATGTCGGATTCATTACTAATCAAATTGTGGGGATTTGATCCCGTTTTCAGAAACATATCCTAAGCAATATCTCTGTTTTTCTCTCATGACATCACAGATTCTCAGAATCTTAGAATATCCATCAGACTGACTTTCTGTACATTTTACTGCAATTCGTTCAATTTCCTTAATATAATCTTCCATATTTTATTCTCCAATATTACTTCAACAAATTTGCAATCTCATCAATCTCAAGTTCAGTTTTCTTATCATCAGATAGCAGCTTATCCAGTTTACCCTCCATCTTCTTCAAATCTGCTTCCTCTTTCTTTAGACAAGATACTTCTAACTTTCTTTTAATATCCTTAATCCAAGCCGTTATGCTGTATCCTGAAATTTCAAAATCAGACATTCCAAGGTCAACTGCCGACATAAGATATGAATTAAGTCTGATAAGTAATAACACTAATGCATCATCTGAACATACATTAAGGTTGATAGTTATTCCGTCCATATTAAGAACACAATTTGTCTCAGGAATAAATCTGATCTTCTTCACAGAAACAGCTTTCTTCTTAATTTCAATCTGCTTCTTTAATTCTAAAATTCTGTCATCATTCTTGCTCATTTTATTTCGTACTCCTTTTTATATTCTCTGCCATTTGCTAAATATTTCTGAATATACATTGGTTTCATTGTTTCAAAAATCTGTTCAATACTAACAGGAATCATATGCTTTTCTTCTATATCGTTATATGGATATCGGTTTGATTTAACCATTTTAGATGTGGTTGGAAATATATCAGTTACTTCTACATCGTCTATATATGAATTCCAACAATTATTCAACCTCTGTTCTTTACGAATGATATACAAATCATTATTCTGTTTACAAAAATCAAATACACATTTATTTCCTTTTATGTAATATTCACTGATAAACTGATTTCTTCTCCAATAATCAGCGTGGTCATTTTTAAATTCATCAAGTGTAAAATATTTGTATTCATCTTTGCTATTATCATACGGAGAATACTCAGGATTTCCT
>ERZ773114.3974-NODE-3974-length-11511-cov-65.739787_pt1 | contig 11511 bp, 15 predicted proteins | sample MGYA00580564_ERZ773114 | MGnify/ENA primary metagenome ERZ773114 (study PRJEB29015, sample SAMEA2737836) | human gut metagenome | biome: human gut; feature: human-associated habitat; material: faeces | place: China | collected 2012 ...
TCTCCTCCCTGTACAGAGGCCGCAGCCGGCAGAAGCCGCATCAGAGAAAGGCTGGTCATGCTTTTGCCGCAGCCGGATTCACCTACGATTCCCAAAGCCTTTCCTTCGTCCAACTGCATATTCAGATGGTCGATCAGGTTGTAGACCTTTCCGTCATCGTCCTTAAAACCCATGCTGTAATCCTTGAATTCTACCTGTGTTGACATGGTTGATACCCACCTTTCCTCTGTGCATTTCCACTTCTAAACGGAATCAATGCATTTCAGCCTCGCGCTTGAGCTTTCAAACGCTTTAACACTTTACCGCTTTGCAACACTAAACTTAAAATTAATTTTTGCTATCATAATTCTTTGACGGCTAAAAATAAATGACATATGTCACGTTCTTTTCGCCGAACTTTTTTGCGGTTTCCCCGGAATTTTTGATGCGGCCGTGCAAACAAAAGGACTTCCCAAAATTTGTTTTTTCCTCAAGGACAAACGTCCCTCTTTTTGTTTCTCCAAAGATAATGTTTTGTCATCTCTTTACTTTTTTATAAACCTATGTTATCTTTACTATTACTAAGAAATATGGCTGCACAAGAAGAAAACGATTACTTTCGCACCTTCTAAAGGAATGTTTGCTATGATCCAGTTGAACGATCCTGCGCTGAAACGCGCACTGATAGAAAAACACCATTTTCAAGAGTATTTCTCGCTTGATCTGGAGAAATGCTCTGTCCTGCTGCGTTGTGAGGCAGGAGAAACCCTGTGCCACAGCGGTGAGATCTATCCGGAGATCCAGCTGTTGGCGGATGGGGCACTCATAGCCTCCAGCGTTTCTAAAAGCGGAAAACTGCACTGCGAGCTGCAGTATCAGAGTCCTAACATTTTAGGACTTACTTCCGCTCTTTGGAATAAGCCCGCCATTAACACCATTGAAGCGCTGACCCCCTGCCTGTGTCTGAGTCTTTCCGTGGATCTATACGGGGAGGCGCTTCACCAAGATACAAAGTTTCTCAACTACGCCTGCTCGTATCTGGCAGAGCATATCAGGAAAAATTTCATTCACTATGAACAGCTGCCAACCAGATTAGCTCAGTTTATTCTGCGGGAGCAAAAAGATGGTTACTTCGGCTACAACACCAGACTTTGCGCTGATGTGCTGGAAACCAGTCAACGGCATCTGCTGCGGACACTTCGTTCCTTCTGCGACAAGGGTATTTTGGAGCACGTTGGCCGCAGCCGCTACAGGATTTTGGATGTGAGCAAGTTAGAAGTGCAGTAATTGATCGTCTGCCTTGCTCCCATCAGCTTTTTGTAAAGTCAACAAACTGCTCTCCGGCTTATTGCAGTTTCAAAACGATCTTTCCTACAGGCTTATTACGATTTCTGATGAATTATCTGTCGCTATAAAATGAAAAACTCCCATACCGGGTTTGCTTTCGCTGGCGCAAGCATAGCGTTTGTATGACAAATGCGCCTGCTGGGGAAATCCCCAGTCAACCATGCCGCCTGCGGGCGGAAACTTCTCGGCAACGTTGCCAGAAGGCGAGGGCGCAGAATCGGGTTCGGCCATATTGCCAAACCCGATCGCAGCGGACTGCACGAAAGCGCTGCAGACAATCTTGTCACAAGCGGCAGCCGCCGAAGAACGGGTTTGACAATGTTGCAAAACCCGTTCTCAAAAAAACGATGCCTCGCATTCTAAAGTATTTCTTCACGTGCAAAGCATAAAATATCGGGTTCGCTGAATTCACCGAACCCGATATTACTTTTTGGCAAAGTCGTCTAAAAGTAAGGTTTGGCAATCTTGCCAAACCTTATCATCACACGACCATTTCCCTCGCCACACGGATCAGGGACACCACCCAGGACAATGCTGCAAGTCCCGCCAGTACGAAGAAAATACCATCCGCCGGCGTGGTGTGAGCCAGATACCATGGACGAAACACGGTAACTGCCAGTGCCCCATACAGGCAGCGGCACAGACAGCCGCAGCGCCTGCATCAGACGGACGAGCCCGCCAAGCAGCGTCATTCCCAGCATCAAAAAAGCATACATCATGTTCCATGCTTCCTTCCGTAATTTGTTGCATGTTACCATCAGCGGACAGACTTTGCAAGGGTCTGTCCTCCAATTTTTTGCATGGATTTTCTGCGATGAGGGTGTCTGGCAGACACCCTCAATTTCGGCGGCAGGGGGTCAATGAAACACCCTGCACCATCAAATTTTTTGTAGAATTTTTTAATTTCTGGTTATTCACCACGCTGTTTTTTCGGGTAGGACAATGAGGGGTGCGGCGCAGAAGCAGAGAACCGCTTTGGGAAACATTGCCGAAAGCGGTCAGGCGGTGCCCCATGCTGGCCCTGTGTTGCCCCGTGTGGGGCAGGAAACGCCGCAGTCCCCCCGAATAAGAAGAAAGAGGTGCAGCCTATCACAAGCAAATCACATGAGGACGAGTTCATCCGCACGGAACGCTTTCAGATCTCCTGCGGACGAGTGATTCGGGTGGTTTCTGTGTTCCCGAAACAGGGAACCGAGACCCCGGCGGACAAGCTGAAGGCATTGGCGGAACTGGAGTTTCAGCAGGGAAAGATGTGTGCCTAAAGGGCTGGACATTTCAGGCCGTTCAGGGTATTGTGGTATCACAATGCTCTGAACGGTTTGACCCAAAGGAGGACAAGAGACAATGTCAAACCTGAAGAAAACCGCCCTGTACTGCCGTCTCAGCCAGGATGACGGTCTGAAGGGCGATTCCAACAGCATTCAGAATCAGAAAAATATCCTGCAAAAGTTTGCAGAAGACCATCACTTTCCCAATCCCTGCTTCTATGTGGATGACGGTTTTTCCGGTGGAAATTTCCAAAGGCCCGCATTTCAGCAGATGATTTCCGACATGGAGAACGGTGAGATTGGAATCATCGTCACCAAGGATTATTGTGCGATAATAGGACTAAATCAGAAAGACCTTGAAAATCAAGGCATTCTGGCTTAGTCCCTTCTTTTTTTGACCGAAAACAAAGGACTTTCACAATAATCAAGCAAGCCGGAGTGTGCCGCTGCACACTTCCGGCAGAAGGAGGATATAGTGGGTGCTATCAAAGTCTTCTTGAAGGAGGTTCTGCTTCCAATCGCGCTTGCGTTCTGCCTCGCGTCATTTCTCAAGCCGATCTATATGCCTGACGGCGTATGTGACTACTTCCTTATGTGGATCTGCGTCGGCTTGCCATTTGGCATCCGGAGGATGTGCCTCTGGCTCGTTCCCAGCGGCTACGGTATCTCCGGCTCAGTCGGCATCTTCGCATTGAACTTAATCATAGGCGGTCTTATCGGAGGACTTGCCTTCTTCATCGGGCTGCTGCTCGGTGTCATTCATACCATCCGAGAAATCATCTGAACTACATCGTAAACGAAGAGGGTTTGTTTCTTCTCCAATTTGGAGTAAGAAGCAAACCCTCTTTTTTTGTTGCCCAAAAGCCGGAATATTTGCTGGCGATGCGGCGAAGGAAAGGAGTTTTTAAGCATGAAACGCATGACAGCCGGTGATCTGCAAGCACTGGAATTGCTGATGCAGACCATACCCGGCTTTGAGCATTTTGACAGCGGCGCGGATGGCATTCTCCCTGAGTGCCGAAGCTGCCGCTTTCACCGTCCTCACTGGAAATATCAGTCCTGCGTGTTTGCAGAGTGTCCCTACTGCTGCAATCCCGTTTCTACACTCAAAAATCAAAGTGGCACATCTGATGCCGGAAAGGAAACCTGTCATGGATAACAAAATCGAAGTCTTCAAGAATGAACAGTTCGGTGAGGTGAGGACGATCCTCGACGGAGAAACACTTCTGTTCTGCGGCTCAGATGTTGCAAGAGCATTGGGATATGCCAGACCCGGCAAGGCAATTATTGACCATTGCAAGGGTGTCCTAAAACGGGACACCCTTACGAGCGGCGGTACGCAGTCCCTTTCCTACATTACGGAGGGTGATGTTTACAGGCTAATTGTCCATAGCAAACTCCCCTCGGCGGAAAGATTTGAACACTGGCTGTTCGATGAGGTTGTTCCCATGATCCGCAAGACCGGCTGCTACATGACGGAATCCCTGCTGGACCGCATTCAGAAGGAACCGGCGGTCATCATAGAGCTTGCGCAGACCTTGCTCAAGGAAACGAATCGCGCCAATGCCCTTGAAGCGGAGCTGGGCATCGCAAGACCGAAAGCCGATTACTTTGACGTCTTCGTCAATCCAGATGACTGCACCAACATTCGCACCACGGCGAAGGAACTGAAAATCCCGGAGCGCAAGTTCGTCAAATTCCTGCTTAACGAAGGGTATCTGTTCCGCTCTCCCTCCGGTCAGCTTCTTCCCTACAACAAGAAGAGCAACGAAGGACTCTTCATCGTCCGGGATTTCGTGACCTTCCGCTATACCGGCTCTCAGACCTACTTCACCCCGAAGGGCAAGAACGTCATCCGCATCCGCTACTTTGGAATCTGCGGCGTTGAAGTATCTACGGAAATGGCAGGGTGATCATGTGTCAGTCTATCGCGTCAATAAAACCCGTGACTTCACGGTCATGGGCAATACCCACCTGAGAGATAAGAACCTCTCCCTCAAAGCAGTCGGTCTTCTCTCAAAGATGCTGTCCTTCAACGACGGCTGGCAGTTCTCCACCCGTGGTCTTGCAGCACTCTGCAAGGAAGGTCCCGACGCCATACTTTCGGCACTCAAGGAGCTTGAGGAAAACGGCTACCTTGTCCGTCACCGTGGCAGAGATGATAAGGGCAGAATGGTCAGCACGGAGTTCGACATCTATGAGATGCCGCAAGCCGGTTTGCCACACAGGGATAATCCACACAGGGAAAATCCCGATGTGGAGAATCCAGACGTGGAGAATCCCCATAGGGAAAATCCCGCACAAAGAAATACTATCCAAGTAATTACACAAGAAAGAAATACTCTCTCAAAGAACTATCAATCCATCAATCTTGATGTGATGGACAGGATGGATGAGCGAAGCGAGTATGGAGAGATTATCAAAGAGAATCTTGACTACAACATTCTCTGTCAGGATCCGAAGTTCGATAAAGACCGCTTCCGGGAGATCATGGACATCATGCTGGATGCCGTCTGCTCTACCGCTCCGACCATCCGTATCAATGGCGAGGATATGCCGCAGCAAGTGGTTAAGTCCCGCTTTCTCAAGCTGAATAGCAGCCACATAGAGTACGTTCTGGAAGCAATGAACAAGAACCCGTCAGACATCCGTAATATCCGGGCGTACCTGTTGACCGCTCTGTATAACGCCTCTCTGACGATAGACAATTACTACTCCGCGCTCGTCAATCATGATTTCTACGGGCAGGACAGATCGGCAGGGTCAAAGAAGCCGAAGACCTACGATTATAGCCTTTGCGAAGACACTCTTTAATGAATACCATCGTGAGCAATGCTCGGAAAGGAGGACAGTGTAAATGAAAATCATCTGTCGCCGGATTGTGCCGCCTTAGCTGAGGCAGCATTCCCTCAATCATTTCAAGGAAAGGAGGTATCACTGCAATGCAGGATGAAGTCAACACCAAAGTTGTTGCAATCATGATCAAGGGCGGCAAAATCTCAGCCGAGGTGCTGAAAAAGGCACTGGACAAGTTCGTGCAGGAGATTGAGAAGGCGCAGAAGCAGATGCAGCAGCCAAAAACCTATCGCGGCAAGCAGTCCATCAAGCATCTGATGAGCCAGAACGCCGCCATCTCCAACATCGAAGTGACGGACGGCAACATCAAGTCCTTTGAGCGAACAGCCAGTAAATACGGTCTGGACTTTGCGCTCAAGAAGGACGTTTCCGTTGAGCCGCCCAGCTATCTTGTCTTCTTCAAGGGACGAGATGTTGATGTTATGACCGCCGCGTTCAAGGAGTTCTCCGCAAAAACCGTCAAGCAGAAGGAACAGCCGTCCATCCGGCACAAGCTGGATCAGGAGAAAGCCCAGAGCAAGGCACAGCACAAAGAGAAAGTCAAGGTCAAGACCAAGGATCGGGGTGTGGAGCTGTGAACAAACCCGATATGAAGAAGCTCATTCTTCTGAACCTTCCGTATGTCTTCGCCTTCTACTTTGCGGATAAGATTGCCGCCGTATTTCGTCTCGCTCCCGGCACAGAGTTCATCGACAAGCTGACAAACGGCTTTGCCGTGTTCGGCACTGCCTTTGCAAATCCGCTTCCCAGCTTTCATCCCGTTGATCTGCTCGTCGGTCTGGTTGCCGGTGCGCTGCTCAAGCTGGCGGTCTATGTCAAGGGCAAGAACCGCAAGAAGTTCCGGCAGGGCGAAGAATACGGATCTGCACGATGGGGTAAGCCGGAGGACATCAAGCCGTACATGGACCCGGAGTTCTCCAACAATGTCATTCTGACGCAGACGGAGTTCCTGACCATGAACAGCCGTCCAAAGCAGCCGAAATACGCCCGCAACAAGAACATCCTTGTCATCGGCGGTTCCGGCTCAGGCAAGACGCGCTTTTTTGTAAAACCAAATCTGATGCAGATGCACAGTTCATACGTTGTCACCGACCCGAAGGGTACGGTGCTGGTAGAGTGCGGCAAGATGCTCGAAAAGGGCGGCTATGTCATCAAGTCGCTGAACACCATCAATTTCCGAAAATCCATGCACTACAACCCTTTCAGCTACATCCGCAGTGAGAAGGACATCCTCAAGCTGGTCAATACGATCATCGTCAACACGAAGGGAGATGGCGATAAGTCCGGCGAAGATTTCTGGGTCAAGGCGGAAAAGCTCTACTACACAGCTCTCATCGGCTACATCTGGTATGAGGCACCCGACCACGAGAAAAACTTTACTACCCTGCTCGAAATGATCAATGCCTCAGAAGCCAGAGAGGACGATGAGACCTTCAAGAACCCCGTGGATGTCATGTTCGATGAGCTGGAAGCCCGCGACCCTGACCACTTTGCGGTCAAGCAATACCGCAAATACAAGCTGGCGGCGGGCAAAACCGCGAAGTCGATCCTGATTTCCTGCGGTGCAAGGCTTGCGCCCTTCGACATCGCAGAGCTGCGGGAGCTGATGAGCTACGATGAGATGGAGCTGGACACCATCGGAGACCGGAAGACGGCGCTGTTCGTCATCATTTCTGATACCGACGACACCTTCAATTTCGTCGTGGCAATCATGTATTCCCAACTCTTCAACCTTCTCTGCGACAAAGCAGATGACGTTTACAACGGACGGCTTCCTGTTCATGTGCGCTGTCTGCTCGATGAGTTTGCGAACATCGGTCAAATCCCGAAGTTTGATAAGCTCATCGCAACCATCCGAAGCCGGGAAATCTCGGCGTCAATCATCTTACAGTCCCAGTCTCAGCTCAAGACCATCTACAAGGATGCGGCGGACACCATCACGGGCAACTGCGACTGCACACTTTTCCTCGGCGGCAAGGAGAAATCCACGCTCAAGGAAATCAGCGAGGTGCTGGGCAAGGAAACAATCGACCTTTACAACACATCGGAAACCCGTTCCAACAACAACTCTTATGGCTTGAACTATCAGAAGACCGGCAAGGAATTGATGTCTCAGGATGAGATCGCCGTCATGGACGGAGGCAAGTGTATTTTACAGCTTCGAGGCGTGAGACCTTTTCTCAGTAACAAATACGACATCACGAAGCATCCAAAGTATAGGCAGCTCTCCGACTTCGATAAACGAAACGCCTTTGACATTGAAAAGTACCGGACGCATAAGCTGGTAGTCAAGCCCGATGACACGTTCGACCTCTATGATATGGGCGAGGTCGAAGATGATTAAAGCCCCGTCGCTGCACTGCGCAGTGGGTAAAGCCTGATGGCTCATCCCAAAGCAGAACAGCGACGGGGCTTCTTTTTTTATGCCCATTTTCGGAAATACACAATCAATCTTTTTCAAATCAAGGAGGAAAATCTATGGCTTTCATCAATCAGGCTGTCACGGTTCTTCAGACGCTCGTTATCGCTCTCGGAGCCGGTCTCGCAGTGTGGGGTGTTGTCAACCTCATGGAAGGCTACGGCAACGACAACCCCGGCGCCAAGTCTCAGGGCATCAAGCAGCTTATGGCTAAGTAGATGTAATCAAGAGAAGAAAGGAAAAGCACAATCCAGACGGAACCGGCGGTTGTGTCAAGAAATGTTTGTGGAATAGCAAGAACTTTGATATAATGGGAGCAGGAACCCCGGAACAGGGAGAAAGGCAGGAGGATAAATGCACATAAGCTATAAACCCCTCTGGCACACGCTGGTTGAGCGCAATATGAGAAAAGAGGACTTGCGGATTGCCGCCGGTCTTACCACAAATATGATTGCCAACATGGGTAAAGGCAAAAACATCAGCATGGAAACGCTGGTTCGTATCTGCGAAGCCCTGAATTGTGGAATTTTGGATGTGATTGAGTTGGAGCAAGACGAACCGAAACATGATTGACTTTTGGGGGATAGGATGTTATACTAAGCGAAGATCATACAATGTTTTGCTTGCTGCCGGGGAAGCATTTAGCGTTGATTTCGTATCGATAGGCCTATGGAGATACGAGGTTAACACTTATTTTTTTGTCTATGTGCTTACCCTGTTCGGAAGCAGGACTTGTTAAAATCATAAGCAACTCTGTTTTGTCAGAGTAAATACACAGGGAGGATTTGTTATGTTTAGAGAAATGCGCCAGAAAAGGCAACTTCTTTCAAAAGAAGATACCCAAAAAGTATTGTATCAGGGAACATCTGGAGTTTTAGCTGTATCAGGTGATGATGATTATCCCTATGCGGTTCCGCTTAGCTATGTATATGATGGGCATAAAATTTATTTCCATGGTGCCAAAGCCGGACACAAATTAGACTCTATTGTCAAAAATCCGAAAGCCTCTTTTTGCGTAATTGACAAAGACCAAATAGTACCGGATGAATACACAACTTATTTTAGAAGTGTCATTGTTTTCGGAACGATTCGCATTCTTCACGATGAAGCAGAAAAAAGAGAAGCCATTGAAAAATTTGCAGTTAAATATGCGCCTGATGATACAGAAGAAAATCGTAACAAGGCGATTGAAGGGGGATGGAATCCGTTATGTGTGTTGGAAATGACCCCTGAACATATATCTGGAAAAGAAGCTATTGGGTTAGTCAAACAGCATAAATAAGCAATCAAATGTTATTATTAGCCCGCCGGGGCATAGATATTGTGTAGTAGGCCTGCGTTACACAAAACGCAGGCCTATTTGTATTTAAGGAGTGAAGAATATGTGGTTTTTATTGGGTACTACATTAACAGCAAGTTTTTTGACAGTTTGAATCCATCTGCTATTGCACAGCAGATGTTGCTTCAAGCTATGGTAAAAAAGAAGCGCCATATTTGGTTTTTTATTTGTGGCATTGGAACAGCAAATTTGATAATGGGCCTTGCCATTTACTACGGAATTGCTACATGGGTATCAAAATTTCTTACGAAAATCGTCAATGCGTATCCGCTGTATGTGTATGGGGCGGCGGCAATAGGCGGTATCGTCCTTTTGGGGGCTGGAATCCGGCTTATCATCAAGACAAGACAAAGCAACGCTGGAAAAGACAATAATGGATGTGAGGAAACTGAAAATGTCAAAGCCCCTGCCCAGCTTTCCCCGGTATCGTTGTTTATCATGGGAGCAGCTTTTTGTATGGTAGAATTGACGAGCGCATTTCCGTATTTTGTTTTTTTAGCACTATTGACAAGTTATCATTTGATATTTCCATTGGCGCTGCTATTTATGATGATTTATAACTTTATGTATGTGCTCCCACTTATCCTGCTCTATTTTGGTTATAACAAATTGCAAGGGACGACTACAATCAAAAAATTGGAAAGCGTATTGGATAAAGTATCATCGTATATTGTACCAGTTGTGGTAAGTTTGGTTGGTATCCTTTTAGTATATTATGGCGTGACATCGCTAATGTAAATAAAAGTTAAAATCATTTTTAGGGAGGATTTCTTATGAATAAGATTATTACAATCAGTCGGGAATTTGGAAGTGGCGGCAGGGAAATAGGTCGGCGTTTGGCAGAAGCAATGAAGATTGCATATTATGACCAGGAAATTGTAGCCGCTCTAATAAAACGCACAAAAAAGGCAGAGGAATATGTCCGTTATATGGAAAAAGAACGCCCGCTTCCGCTGCTCCCAATCACAACTGCACGCACATTTGGTCTGCCAACAAATTATGCTGTTACAGAAAATCTAAACTTTTATATGCAGGAGAGCAAAATCATACAGGAAGTTGCTGAAAAATCTGATTGTGTGATTGTTGGAAGATGTGCGGACTATGTACTTCGTGATATGAAACCGATTCGCTTATTTATTTATGCAGATATGGAGTATAAGATTGCCCGCTGTAAAGCAAAGGGCGATGATGTTGAAAATCTTTCTGACCCGGAACTGCGGAAAAAGATATTGTCTGTAGATAAAAAACGTTCGAGATATTATCAATTCTACACAAATCAGGTCTGGGGGAAAAAAGAACACTATGATTTATGTATTAACACATCACGCTATGCTCAAATCAAGGAAATCATCCCTGGTTTGACGGCTTTGGTTACAATGTAATTTTAGTATGTCATTTTTTGACATAGATTTATCCATTCACCTTAATGGAGGAAAGGGGGAATTTCTATGACCTGTACAGAAGAATACAAAGAGCATATCGAATACACATTCCAAGCCTTTTGTAAAGTTGTCATACGCAATGCAGCAATCACTGCGGCGAGGACAAGGAGCAGGAAGTACAAAAGAGAAATATCCCTTGAATACCTCACAGATGAAAAACACTACCCTTTAGGAACAGCAGGAAAAGATTTCCGAGCGCCGGAGCCGGACGAGGAATACATCATCCAGCTTTGCGGCGATACGGTCATACTGAACAACGGTTTACTTGTGGAAGCTCTCTCCCGATTGCCGGTTTGGAAACAGGAAATGGTTTATCTTTCCTATTTCCGGCGTATCCCACAAAGGGAAATTGGCAGACGGTACGGACGGAGCCGCAGCGCAGCGGGCTACCATATCCGCAAGGCTGTCCGGCAGCTTCACGAAGAAATGGAGGGAATGACGCATGAGGAATAGCAGACTTCTCCCCTATGAAACCATCATACAGGCCACCACCGGCGAGCCGGAAGCGGTCAATGCTGTTTTACAGCACTATGGGCGGTACATACGTTTTTCGGCTCTTGTGGATGGACAAGTAGACAAAGACGCAGAGGACTATATCACACAGACGCTACTTGCGGCGATATTCAAGTTCCGCTTCACAACTGAATAAGGAAAGTCAAAGCTGCCGTTGCAGGAACACCCATTCCCTCAACGGCAGTTTTCATTTCCACGGCCTGCGTCGGAATTTCATACCGGACTGTTTTATCAGCGGGGATTTCTTGAACAGTTTTTTCAAAAGGCTTCGTTCTTCTTGTGAGAGCCGCTTGTATTTAAGCTGGAACGCCTTGCAGAATATCTCCGTGAATTGCTGAACCCTGTCCC
>ERZ773114.3976-NODE-3976-length-11510-cov-9.841205_pt1 | contig 11510 bp, 6 predicted proteins | sample MGYA00580564_ERZ773114 | MGnify/ENA primary metagenome ERZ773114 (study PRJEB29015, sample SAMEA2737836) | human gut metagenome | biome: human gut; feature: human-associated habitat; material: faeces | place: China | collected 2012 ...
CTGTGGTGCTTGTCGGAGATGGCGCCGAACAGCGGCAGCATGAACAGGGCCAGCACGTTATCCAGCGCCATAATGGCGCCGGACCATGCCTGACTCATGCCGAACTTGTTGGTAAGGATCATGGGGATGGTATTGTCATACGCCTGCCAGAAGGCCTGGATCAGGAAGAAGGCAAAGCCAACCAGAATGATCCGCTTGTAGTTGAGTTTCATACAGTCTCCTCCAGTTCCCGGTACAGGGTACCGATGTCGGGATACACCCAGGTGGGGTGGATCTGATAGGCGGCGATATCCGCCTGCGTGCCTTCGCCAGACAGGACGAACACGGTATCAATGCCTGCGTTAACGCCGCAGGCGATGTCGGTATAGAGCCGGTCCCCCAGCAGCACCGTCTGCTCCGTGGAAAAGCCCGTCCGCTCCATGGCCAGCCTCGCCATCTCCGGCTGGGGCTTGCCGATGAAGGTGGGCTCCCGCCCGGTGGCGGTGGTGAGCATCCGGCACACGCTGCCGCAGTCCGGCACAGAGCCGTACCATGTAGGGCAGACCCAGTCCGGATTGGTGGCGATGAAGGGGACGCCCCGGTTCAGCAGGATGCAGGCGTCCTCCAGCTTCTGAAAGGTCAGCTCCGTGTCGAAGCCGCACAGAAGCACCTCCGCCTGCTCCCGGTCACGGGTCACGGGGATGCCCGCCTGCGCCAGCTGGTCCATAAAGGACACAGTTCCCGCCACATAGCAGATCCTTCCCGGCAGGCTCGCCCGCAGATAACGGATGGTGGCGTCCACGGAGGTCAGATAATCCTCCCGGCAGGTGTCGATGCCCAGCCGGTGCATCTTTTCTATGTACCCCTCCACGCCACGGGAGGAGTTGTTGGTGAGGAACAGATACCGTCCCCCTATGCGCCGGACGTATCGCAGAAACTCCGGCACGCCGTCGAAGAGCTGCTCATCCAGATAGATGGTGCCGTCCATATCCAGCAGGAACAGGCGCTTCTCCCGCAGCTGCGCCACGATCTTCTCTCCTCTCTCCGCAGAAATGCGTCTTTATACAAAAAACCATGCTAAGAATAGCACAAAGCCGCCCCGCTGACAAGTGGGACGGCCTTGTTTTTGGAAATTTTGCAACCCTCAGCTGTTATTCCGGTCAATGGGGCGGTGATGCAGCAGCGCCCACAGGTCCTTGCCGTTGAAGGGGATCAGGGGATAGAGATACCCCTTTCCCACCAGGGGACGGGTGGAGGCGATCATGGCCACCACGCCGATGATGCCGCCGATAAAGCCCCACCAGTCAAAGAAGTAAATCAGCAGCAGCAGCGCCATGCGGCACAGCTTCACGGCGTAGCCCATCTCATAGCTGTGCTGGGCATAGTTGGCGATGGCCACAAAGGCCATGTATACCAGCACCTCCGGCACCAGCCACCTGGCCTGCACCGCAAAGTCTCCCAATATCAGGGCTCCCAGCATGCTGAAGGAGTTGCTGAGCACGTCCGGCGTGTTCAGGGACGCCAGCTTCAGCACGTCGATGATCAGCTCCACCAGCAGCAGCTGCAAAATCAGGGGCACATAGTATTCATTCTCGATCAGCAGAAAACGCAGACTCTCGTGGAGCTCCTCCGGGTCCTTTACCAGCAGGAACCACAGGGGCGTCACAAACAGCGTCAAAAGCAGCACGATCATCCGCACGATCTGCAAATACGACCCCACCAGCGGGGGAAAGTAATAGTCGTTGATCTCCTCGGCAAACCGGAAAATGGTGCAGGGAAACAGCATCACCGACGGGGTGTTGTCGATCATCAGCACCACGTCTCCCTCCATGATGGACGCCGTGGCCACGTCGGGGCGCTCGGTATACCGGGTCTTGGGGAAGGGGTTCCACCATTGGGCCGGGGCGATGGCCTCGGCAATGCTCTCCTGGCTCATGGAGATGGAGCTGATCTGCATATGGCGGAGCTTGCCCCGCAGCTCCTCCAGCAGGGCCGGGTCCGCCTTGTCCGCCAGATAGCACAGGGCCACGTCGGCGTGGGACCGTCCCCCTACCTTCAGCCCCTCCAGGGTCAGCTGGGGATCCCGGATGCGGCGGCGCAGCAGGGCGGCGTTTTTCATGATGCTCTCCACAAAGCCGTCGTGGCTGCCCCGCAGCACCTTGCTGGTGTCCGGCTCCTCGATGCCCCGCAGGGGGAATTGCTTGGCGTCCATCAGCACGCCGCCGGGGTAGCCGTCGATGACCAGCAGGGTCTTGCCGGAGAATACCGCCGTCACGGCCTTGTCCATGTCCGTCTCCGCCTCCGCCTCGGACACGGTGACGTACTGCGCCACGAAGGCCTCCAGCGTACCGATGCCGTTCAGGTCCCGGATGGGCAGCCATCCGGAGATGGCCCGCTCCAGCACCGCGTCGTCGGCATAGCCGTTCACCACCCACAGCCGGGCCCGGCGGCCCCCGACGGTCAGGCTGCGGCCCACCATATCGAAGCTGCGGCCCACGCCCAGCCGCGCATCCAGCTCCTCCGTCCGGCGGAGGAACGCATCCTGCACGATCTTCACCTGCTGCACCCCCAGAATACGGAAAAATGACTTGCCCAAAAGACCTTGGCTCTCCCTTTGGGAGAGCTGTCGGCGCAGCCGACTGAGAGGGCCTGCAAGCCTTTTATTCCAAAAGGGCAAAGCCCTTTTTTGACAGGTATATTATCCCGTATTTTTGCGGGATTTATTCTTGCGGTAGGGGCCGGAGCGTGGCATAATAGAAACAAATCCAAACTTTCCGCAAAGGGGGCCGTGCTATGACGAGAAAACGAATCCGCCAGATGAACGCCGCACTGCTGCGGCGGCTTTCCCGCCGCCCGGCGGCGGAATACCTGGCCGGCCGGGAGGACCTGGTGCAGCAGCTGGTGGGCGAGGGGTATTTCCAGCGCTTTGTGCCGCTGATGGCGGACCGGGTATCCTGCGCCGGTGCTCTGGACCTGTGCCGGGAGGACCTGGAGCGGCTGGACGGCCCGGAGCCCCGGGAGGGCTGGCTGCCTTACTGCTACGGTTTTGCCCGGCGGCTGCTGTTTCCGGAGAAGCACGGGGACCGGTCCCACGGAGCCGGGGCGGTGTTTTTCCTGTCGGTTTTGCAGGTGCTGCTGGACGCGGAGCGGGAGCTGCGGGACTATGACCCCGCCTGGGACTTTGCTCCCCCGGCCCCGGAGGAACTGACGGACTGCCCTGCTGCCGCCCAGTTCGGTCAGATGCTGCGGCTTTGGAAGCGGGAATATGTGTATGAAATGATGCGCCTGGGCCTGGAGGTGACGCCCTATCGGACCCTGGAGCACATCGTGGGAGTTCACCATGTGGCCGTCACCGCCGGGCGGGCCCTGCGCCGGGGGGGCGTACCCCTGGACCTGGCCCTGGTGTCCGGCAGCGCCATCGGCCACGACATCGGCAAATTCGGCTGCCACCCCGGAGAGCGGGTGCCGTATCTGCACTACTATTACACGGACCAGTGGTTCCGCCGCCGGCGGATGACGGATATCGGCCATGTGGCCGCCAACCACTCCGTGTGGGACCTGGAGCTGGACTATTTGTCGGTGGAGTCTCTGCTGTTGATCTACGCCGATTTCCGGGTGAAGCAGACCCGGGACGATCAGGGCCGGGAGGTGACGAAGATCTTCTCCCTGGCGGAGGCCTTCGACGTGATCCTGTCCAAGCTGGACAACCTGGACCAGGCCAAGCGGCGGCGGTATGAGCTGGTGTACGCCCGGCTGTACGATTTCGAGCAGTTCATGGTGTCCCGGGGGGTGGATGTGACCCTGGGAGGCAGGGACACACCGCCTCTGCCGGAAAAGCACACCGCCCTGATGACGGACCGGGAGGCCCTGACGGCCCTGACCCTGCAGTGTGTGGGCCACAACATCGACCTGATGCATCGGCTGACGGGCCAGCGGAGCTTTGCCTCCCTGCTGGAGCAGGCCCGGGGCGAGACCAACTGGCGGCGGCTGCGGGCCTATCTGGGGGTGTTCGAGTCCTACTCCCTGTATCTGCACATTCCCCAGAAGGTGCAGACCCTGGCCTTTCTGTATGAGCTGCTGATGCACCGGGAGGGGGACATCCGCCGCCAGGCGGCGGCGCTGATGGGCGAGATCATCGCCGGGTTCCACGCGGGCTATGCCAAGGAGCGTCCGGCGGACAGCCGCTCCGACGCCGGCGTGCCCACGGACCTGGACCAGTGGAAGCTGTACCTGCAAAAGATCATCTACCCGGACCACAAGCTGATGCCCCAGCACCGGCGGTGGATCCGCTATACCCTGAAATTCGCCGTGGGCTCCCTGCTGCAGCGGTGCCCGGGCCGGGAGGAGCGGTTCCTGGCTCCCTTCTTCGCCTATTACCGCCATCCGGACCAGCTGGAGGACGACGTGGCCTTCCAGCTGCTGGACACGGCGGCGGGACTGCCGCTGCCGGCCCTGACCCGGTCCCGGCAGGAGTTGCTGCTGCGGTTTGCCCAGGGACTGTGCCAGCGGGAGGACATCACCGTCCGGGCAGGCTCCATGCTGCTGGTGGACCGGCTGCACCGGCTGGATCCCGGCAGCCGCCGCCCGCTGCGCATCCTGCAAAGGATCGACTGCCGGGGAAGCGCGTCCCTGGAGCTGCTGCGCTGCCGGATCATGGAGGGCGGCGTGCCGGAGCCCCTGCCGGAGCAGGTAATCTCCGACATTTTCCTGGACAACCTGAAAACCGCCACCCCCTGGATACTGAAGCAGGTGAACATCCGTCTGCTGGAGGACTACGCCGCCCGGGAGGACGGACCGGTGCTGCACATCGCCACGCACCTGTCCAACCTCATCAAGGTCAGCGACCGGGTCACGGTGCGCCACAGCGCCGGAAACGCCCTGCTGGCCCTGGCCCCCCGGCTGACGGTGGACCAGCGCAACGAGGTGTCCGTGGAGCTGTCCCGGGGCCTGGAGCTGGGGCAGCAGGAGTTTGCCAAGTATATCCCCGACTATCTGGGCCGCTTTGCCCTGTGGCTGCCGCCGGCCCAGCTGGAGGAGCTGCTGGCGGACCTGAGCCAGACCCTCAACGCCGCATCGGTGCGGATGGTGGCCTCGGCCCTGGACACCGTGGGCGTGATTTATGAGGAATACGACACCTACCGGGCCCGGTTCCCGGAGGAGCCGGAGGCCTACCGCAGCCGCCGGGAGCGGCTGCTGGGCATGCTGATGAAGCGTCTGGCCGGCAGCGACGGCGGCGCCCGGCAGGAGGCCATGTTCGTCCTGGGCCGCCGGGTGTTCGGCTCCGGCAGCCTGGGCGAGCATGAAAAGCGCCAGGCCTTTCTGCTGACGGAGCAAAAGCTGCTGGAGACCTGCTATGAGGAGGCCGAGGACGCCCTGACCTTCTACTATCGGGCGTCCATGCTGGGGCGGGTGTACCGCTTTATGACGGAGCAGCGCCTGTTCCACGGGGGGTTCCCCTTTGAGGAACCCCGGCCCATCGCCTTTTTTCCCGGCACCTTCGATCCCTTCACCCTGTCCCACAAGGGCATCGTCCGGGCCATCCGGGACCGGGGCTTCGAGGTGCTGCTGGCCATCGACGAATTTTCCTGGTCCAAGCGGACCCAGCCCTACCGCATCCGCCGCCGCATCGCGGCCATGTCCGTGGCCGACGAGTTCCACGTTCACATTTTCCCGGAGGACTTCCCGGTGAACATCGCCAACCCCGGGAATCTCCGGTGCCTGCGGGAGGCCTTTCCCGGGCGGCCTGTATCCATCGTGGTGGGCAGCGACGTGGTGGCCCATGCCTCGTCCTATCAAAAGCCCGTGGAGCCGGACTCCATCCACACCTTCGACCATGTGATCTTCCGCCGGGAGGAGCTGGGCGGCCCGGTGGACTACGGCTGCATCCGGGGCCGGGTGGTGGAGCTGACACTGCCGCCTCAGCTGGAGGAGATCAGCTCCACCCGCATCCGGGAGGCGGTGGACGCCAACCGGGATATTTCCCGGCTGGTGGACCCGGCGGTGCAGGACTTCATCTATCGCCGGGGCCTGTATCTGCGGGAGCCCCAGGACAAGCCCATGCTGCAAACGGAGGACCTGGAGTTCTCCGTATCCCAGCACCCGGCGGAGGAGCTGCTGCCCCTGCTGCGGGAGCTGGGGCCCGACGGCTCCGCCGTGGCCCGGGCGGTGTCTGAGTCCGGCGACCAGGCGGTGCTGCTGCACCGCAGCGGCCAGACCTGCGTTCTGGGGGCCGTTACCTTCCGGTGCCTGGACTCTCAGATGCTGTTCTCCCGGCTGAAAAGCCCCGCCCTGACGGGTCTGGTGCGTCAGAGCACCGGAGGCCGGGCCCTGCTGGTATCGGGCCTGCTGGTGCCCCGGGGGGAACAGCAGGAGGAATTCGGCCAGCTGCTTTTGACGGAGGTCCTGACTCTGGCCCTGAGCCGGGAATACGCCTACGGACTGTATGTTCCCCTGGAGGGGGCGGCATCGACCTTTGCCCGGCAGCTGATGTTGCGCCAGGGCTTCGTGCCGGTTTCCGGCGGGGAACGGGACGCCCTGGCCGTGGATATGCGGCGGCCCCTGGTGCTCAGCCGCAACGTGGACACCGCCATCAAGCAGCCCCTGGCGGGGCGGCCCGCCGTGGCGGCGGCGGTGTCTGCCGGCCGCATCCGCCTGCAGGAGGCCCTGACCCGGCTGTATCCCGGCGAGCTGGTGCTGAGCCTCAGCGCCGGGGTTATCTATCACCGGCTGCTGCAGCGCATCACCCGGCGCAACGGCGTTCCGGCGGAGCCGGTGACGCCCCGCCGCCTGGGGCCGGATATCTGCGTGCCCTACGGCAAAATTCTTCGCGGCGTGGCAGTGCCCAACACCGTCACCAAGACCCTGCGCACCGACAAGGTGTACGAGCCGGACCTGTCCGCCTATTCCATCGAGGCATATCCGGACTACTCGCCGCTGGCGGATCAGGTCCGCACCATCCGGGCCTTTGACCGGCCCGTGATCCTGGTGGACGACATGCTCCACGACGGCAAGCGTATCCGCCGTCTGGCCCCGCTGCTGCGGCAGACCCATACCCAGGTGGATCAGGTGCTGGTGGGCTATCTTACCGGCATGGGCAGGGACCTGATGGAGCAGCTGGGCTATCCCGTGGACAGCATCTACTACCTGCCCAACCTGCGCCGTTGGTTTGTGGAATCCACCCTGTATCCCTTCATCGGCGGCGACACCGTCCGGCGGCCGGGGCGTCTGCCCGGCGGGCTCCAGCCCTCGGTGAACCGCATCCTGCCCTACGCGTCCCCGGAGCTGCCGGATGTGGACGGCGGAGCCGTGTGGCAGCTGAGCCTGTGCTGCCTGGAAAATGCCCGGGACATTCTGCTGGCTCTGGAAACGGAGTACCGGAGCCTGTACGCCCGGAACCTGACCCTGGCCCGGCTGGGCGAGGCGGTGATCCTGCCTCTGTGCCCGGACAAGGGGCCCTGCATGACCTATGACCTGACCCGCGCCGCCTCCACCTATCTGGACGGAGACATTGAGCAGCTGCGGCGCATGAGATAAGGAGATGTCCCTATGTATCACTACTATACCTATGACGGCCGCACCCTGTGCAGCGCCGGGGCCCTGCCGTACCCGGAGATATCCGCCCTGCCGGAGACGGGAGAGGTGCTTTGGGTGTTTCACCGGCCTCCCCTGGCCGGGCGGGACACCTTCCCGGTAACGGACCCGGCCCAGCTGACGGAGGAGGAGGGGGTGGCGTCCCTGTGTACCGCCCCGTGCCCCGAGGATGTGCCCCCGGCGCTGCGGTCCGCCATCCGGGCGGGGCGGGTCCGGGCGGTGAACGGGTCCCACCCCCGGCTTGAGGAGCTGCTGGCTCCTGTGTCCCGGCCGGAAAAGGTCCGGGTGAACCTGCTGGCCCTGGGCGATGTGGGCAGCACCCTGCTGCTGGGCCTGCGGCTTATGGGCGGGGACGTGATCTCCTCCATCGGCATCTGCGACCTGCGGGAGGGGGTGGCCCGGCGCTGGGAGTTCGAGCTGAACCAGATCCAGCTGCCGGGGCCCTATGACGCTCTGCCGCCGGTGGAGATCGTGCCTCCGGAGCGGCTGTTCGACGGGGATGTGTTCCTGTTCTGCGCGTCCCGGTTCGTGCCGGACACGGCGGTGAAAACCGGCGACGTGCGCATGGCTCAGTATCAGCTGAACCGGGAGCTGGCGGCCCTGTATGCCCGCAAGGCCCGGGAGGCCCGCTATCGGGGGCTGTTCTGCGTGGTCAGCGACCCGGTGGACCCCCTGTGCCGGGCGGTGCTGACGGAGAGCAACCGCGCTCCCGGCGGCGGGATGGACTATCAGGGCCTGCTGACCTGCCAGGTCCGGGGCTTCGGCCTGGGGGTCATGAACGCCCGGGCGGCGTACTACGCCCGGCAGGACCCCCGCTTTGCCTCGTTCCTGACCGATGGGCGCACCTTCGGCCCCCACGGGGAGGACCTGGTGGTGGCCAACTCCATCGACCGCTATGACGACGGACTGTCCCGTTTGCTGACGGAGCGGACCGTCCACGCCAACCTCCAGATGCGGGAGATGGGCTTCAAGCCCTATGTGGCCCCGGCCCTGTCCTCCGGAGCGCTGAGTCTGCTGCTGTGTCTGCGGGGCCAGTGGCACTGCTCGTCCACATACCTGGGCGGCGTGTTCATGGGGGCCCGGAACCGGGTAACGGCGGCGGGCACGGAGCTGGAGCGTCTGCCTCTGCCCCGGCAGCTGCAAGATCGCCTGCAAACCACTATGGACCGCCTGCGGGCCATTGACTGACGGAAAGGGGGCGTGAGCCATGTCCATCACGGTACTGTTGCCGGAGGACCTATACAGCGCCCCGCTGCGGGCCCTGCTGGAGCCGCTGCTGCCTCCGGGCAGCGTCATCCGCCGCCCGGAGGACGGCATGGAGGACTTGCAGAACCGGCGGCTGCTGTTTGCTGTGGCCCTGGACCCCAGCGGCTGCAACCTGGCCTATTATGGGATGCTCCGGGCCCTGCGGGGCAGCGATACTCTGCTGCGGGGCAGCGTGGCCGGGGTCATCGTCACCGGCGTGGGAGAGTTTTACACCAAGGACGTGGCCCGGGACATGGTGTTTGCTGCCAATCAGGCGGGCTGCGCCTTTCTGGGCCGCCCACTGGTGGAGGCCACCGGCTCCCTGCGGAATTTCCGCATCCAGGCCCAGATCGGCGGCGTGGACGAAAAAACCGCCTTCCGTCTGGCGGTCCGGGAGCTGATCGACCGGCTGGACGGGTGGCGGCCCCTGCCGCCGGCGCGGCGGGTGCTGGCCCTGCACGCCTCCCAGTGCAGCACCTCCAACACCCTGGCCCTGTGGGAGCTGGTGAAGGCGGCTCTGCCGCCGGAGATAGCCGTGGAGGAGGTGGGCCTGCGCAACGGCACCGTCCCCGACTGCAACGGGTGCAGCTATACCGCCTGTCTCCACTTCGGGGAGCAGGGCAGCTGCTTTTACGGCGGCCCCATGGTGGAGGAGGTGTATCCGGCCGTCCGCCGGTGCGATGCCCTGGTGATGCTGTGCGCCAACTACAACGACGCCCTGTCCGCCAATCTCACCGCCTGCGTCAACCGGCTGACGGCCCTGTTCCGTCAGACCCGGTTTTATGACAAACGGCTGTTCGGCTTGGTGGTGTCCGGCTATTCCGGCGGCGACCTGCTGGCCCGGCAGCTGATCTCGGCCCTGAATATGAACAAGTCCTTTTTCCTGCCGCCCCACTTCTGCCTGCTGGAGACCGCCAACGAGCGGGGGAGCCTTCTGCACCTGCCCGGCATCCGGGATACTGCCGCCGCCTTTGCCCGGGAGATGGCAGAGTAATGGGCTGCGCCTACGCCGGGGCCTTTGCGAGCCGTGGACGGCGCTTTGGCTGGATTTTGAATCCCTGAAAGCTGGTGACACTATGCCCCTTATCATCGTTCGCAACGATATCACGAAAATGCCCGTGGACGCCATCGTCAACGCGGCGAAGGAATCCCTGCTGAGCGGAGGCGGCGTGGACGGCTGCATCCACCGGGCGGCGGGGCCGGAGCTGCTCCAAGAGTGCCGGCGGCTTGGCGGCTGCAAAACCGGCGAGGCCAAGATCACGAAAGCCTACCGCCTGCCCTGTAAATATGTGATCCACACCGTGGGTCCCGTGTGGAACGGTGGTAAGTGCGGCGAGCGGGAGCAGCTGGCCTCCTGCTATCGCACCAGCCTTGCGCTGGCGAAGGAGCACGGCTGTGAGACAGTGGCCTTCCCGCTGATCTCCTCCGGCGTTTTCGGCTATCCCAAGGATCAGGCGCTGCGGGTGGCGGTGGACACCATCAGCGAATTTCTGGCTGAAAACGACATGACGGTCTATCTTGTGGTTTTCAGCCGCGCGGCGTACCAGATCGGCAATAAGCTGTTTGCGGACATCGCCTCCTACATCGACGACCACTATGTGGACGCCCACACCGATTCCCGCCGGGAGCGGATGCGCCGGAGCTTTGACCTGCAAAGTCAGCCGCTGAGCGTCTACGAAGATGCCGCACCGCAGTATGCCTCCGCTTCCGTGGCCTCGGACAACCTGGACGATCTGCTGGCGCATCTGGACGCCGGATTTTCGGAGACGCTGTTGAAGCTCATCGACCGCAGCGGCAAAAAGGACGCCGAGGTCTACAAAAAGGCCAACGTAGATCGCAAGCTGTTCTCGAAAATCCGCAACAACCCGGACTATAAGCCCTCCAAGCCCACGGCGGTGGCCTTCGCCATCGCGCTGGAGCTGAGCCTGCCGGAGACCCGCGACCTCATTGCCCGCGCGGGCTACGCCCTGAGCTCCAGCAGCAAGTTCGACGTCATCATCGAGTATTTCATCATGCAGCGGGACTATGACATTTTCAAGATCAACGAGGCGCTGTTCGCGTTCGACCAGAGTTTGCTGGGGGCATAGACGTGAAGGGAGGAAAAGAAAAATGAAACTTGGAAAACTGCACGAGGTCAATATCAGAAAAGTCTGGCCGCATGAACAATATGATTTTTCAAAGTGGCTTGCTGCGGAAGAGAACATTCAAGAACTTGGGAATGTACTTAACTTGTCACTAACGGATATTGAAACAGAAAGGCTTGTTGGTAGTTATCGCTGCGATATTCTATGCAGAGATGAGATCACAGGGAAAGTCGTGCTCATTGAAAATCAGCTTGAACAGACCAACCATGACCACTTAGGGAAAATATTGACCTATGCATCCGGTCTTTACGCTTCTGTTGTCGTGTGGGTATTTGCTGCCGCGCGTGATGAGCACGCAAGCGCCATCGAGTGGCTCAACAAACACACAGATGATAGCATTTCCTTTTTCTTGATAGAGATCCATGCCTACAAGATAGGCGATTCAGAGCCTGCACCGCAATTTAAGATTATTGAGCAACCCAACGATTTTGCAAAAATTGTGAAACGCATTTCACAGGATAAGGGGATGAACGAGTCTCAGGGCTGCAGATTGAAGTTTTGGACGCAGTTCAACGATATTCTTGAGCAGCGCGGCAAGCCTTTTAACAAGCG
>ERZ773114.3982-NODE-3982-length-11486-cov-3.768262_pt1 | contig 11486 bp, 7 predicted proteins | sample MGYA00580564_ERZ773114 | MGnify/ENA primary metagenome ERZ773114 (study PRJEB29015, sample SAMEA2737836) | human gut metagenome | biome: human gut; feature: human-associated habitat; material: faeces | place: China | collected 2012 ...
GTGTCAAATTAATATTATTAGCAGTTGGTTTATTTCTGATAACACTTGTTATTGCGATGATATATCCAGTTGTAGATATATATAGGGGGCAGGCATATGATAAGATTAGATAAAATAACAAAAATATATGATGCAAAGGTTGAAAATAAAAAAGTGTTAGATGAGGTATCATTAACTATAGATAATGGGGAGTTTGTAGCTATTATGGGACCATCAGGGAGTGGTAAAAGTACACTTCTTAACATAATAGGCTGTATGGATAGTGTTACAGACGGAAGTTATTATGTTGATGACATAGAAGTGTCACGATTGAATAAATCGGACATACATAGATTTAGAAAGAAGAATATAGGATTTGTATTTCAGCATTTTGCATTAATGGATTATTATACAGCTTATGAGAATATTGAGCTGCCGTTGCTGGCTAACAATATAAGACGAAAAGATAGAAAAAGAATAATTAATGAACAATTGAAAAAGTTGAATATTGTGGAAGAAAAAGATAAATTGCCAAAGAAAATGTCGGGAGGACAGCAACAGCGCGTGGCAATAGCACGCGCACTTGTAACTAATGCAGATATTATTCTTGCTGATGAACCGACTGGTGCATTAGACCAGAGCACCGGACAAGAAGTCATTAATATTTTAAGAGAAATTAATAATCAGGGTAAAACGGTTGTTCTTGTTACGCACGATATCAATATCGCCAGCAGCACTAACAGAATTATTAATATATGTGACGGAAAGATTATAAGTGATGAAATGGTATAATTGACTAAAGAGTTGCCTTGCAACTCTTTTTTATTTGTGTAAAATGTGGTATTCTATTATTTATTAAGATAATTTATCAAATAAAATATGAATTTTAGCCGTAGAACATATGTAGTATTTTAAAGAAAGCTAGTACATATATTTATTCAATAATGGAAGGGAAAATGCTATGCCAGTAACAGAATATTTAATAAGAAATGCCGAGTTATACCCCGATGAAGTTGCCTTGGTTGAACTAAATCCAGATGAGAAAGATACAAGGAGAACGACTTGGAAAGAATTTGATTTAATACAGCCAAGTGCCAATATGCCATATAGGCGTGAGATTACATGGAGCGTATTTAATGAGAAGGCTAACAGGTTTGCGAATATGCTTATAAGCCGTGGAGTTAAGAAAGGGGATAAGGTTGCTATTCTTATGTATAACTGTCTGGAATGGCTGCCAATATATTTTGGTGTATTAAAGACAGGTGCAATAGCAGTGCCATTTAATTTCAGATATGACTCAGATGAGATATACTATTGTGCTGAGCTTGCACAGGTAGATGTAATTGTATTTGGTTTTGCGTTTATTGGAAGAATAGAGGTTAATGCTGAGAGATTATTAAGAGGAAGACTTCTTATATATGTAGGGGACAACTGTCCAAGCTTTGCTGAGAGCTATCACGAACTTGTGGCAGATTGTTCAAGTAAAGAGCCTGATGTTAAGATAACAGAAGATGATTATGGTGCGATATATTTTTCATCAGGAACAACAGGATTTCCCAAGGCAATACTTCATAAGCACCAGAGCCTTACACAGGCGGCTATTATGGAACAGAAGCACCATTCTACTGGCAGAGATGATACATTTTTATGTATACCACCACTTTATCATACAGGAGCAAAGTTCCACTGGATGGGAAGCCTTGTTGCAGGAAGTAAGGCGGTTCTTCTTAAAGGAACGAAGCCGGAACAGATATTGTCAGCAGTATCAAGTGAACACTGCACTATAGTATGGCTGTTAGTGCCTTGGGCGCAGGATATCCTTGATGCACTTGATTCAGGAAGAATAAAGCTGTCAGACTATAATCTTTCACAGTGGAGGCTTATGCATATAGGTGCGCAGCCAGTGCCACCATCACTTATTAAAAGATGGAAGGAATATTTCCCTAATCATCAGTATGACACTAATTATGGCTTATCAGAGTCTACAGGTCCGGGTTGTGTGCATCTTGGAGTAGAGAATATAGCAAAGGTAGGTGCTATTGGTATTCCGGGATACGGATGGCAGTGTAAGATAGTTGATGAGCATGATAATGAAGTCTGTCAGGGCGATGTAGGCGAGTTATGTGTTAAGGGACCGGGAGTTATGACCTGCTACTATAGAAATGAGGAGGCTACAAAGGAGGTTCTTAAAGACGGCTGGCTGTATACAGGAGATATGGCTATGCAGGATGAGGATGGCTTCTATTTCCTTGTTGACCGTAAGAAGGATGTTATTGTGTCAGGTGGTGAAAATATATATCCAGTCCAGATAGAGGATTTCCTAAGAAGATTTCATAAGATTAAGGATGCGGCAGTTATCGGACTTCCAGACAGAAGACTTGGCGAGAAGACAGCAGCTATCATAGAGATAAAGGACGGAGTTACATGTACAGAGGAGGAAATAGATAAATTCTGTCTTGAGCTTCCAAGATATAAAAGACCTAAGGAAATTATATTTGCAGAAATTCCACGTAATGCGACAGGTAAGATAGAAAAGCCAAAGCTTCGTAAGATATATGGGGCTGACAGACTTGTGGCACAGGAAAATCAGGGCTAGGATGATTGGTAATATTATTAATATTTTAAAAGCTAAGCATATGAGAATATATAGGCGAGATTGTGGGAATGCGTAGCACGGAACAATCCGTAGGTATTATAGTTGGGGGATTTTGACCCCAACATCATATTAGAAAAAGAGGAATACGTTTCATGAAAGAATTAATGTTAGGCAACAAAGCGGTTGCCAGAGGATTATATGAGGCTGGATGTAAGGTGATATCCAGCTATCCGGGTACTCCAAGTACAGAGATTACAGAGGAGGCAGCAGCTTACAAGGAGGTATATTGTGAGTGGGCACCCAACGAAAAGGTAGCACTTGAGGTAGCGCATGGAGCTACACTTGGCGGAGTAAGGGCAGCGTGTGCTATGAAGCACGTTGGACTTAATGTTGCGGCAGACCCATTATTTACTATATCTTATCAGGGACTTAATGCAGGTCTTGTGGTATGTGTGGCAGATGACCCGGGTATGCACTCTTCACAGAATGAGCAGGATTCAAGACATTATGCAATAGCAGCCAAGCTTCCAATGCTTGAGCCATCTGATTCGGAGGAGTCAAGAGTATTTGCCAAGAAAGCATTTGAAATGTCCGAAAAGTTCAATACTCCTGTTCTCCTTAAAATGGTAACAAGAGTAGCACATTCACAGAGTATCGTGGATACAGAAGAAAGAGTAGAACCAGCACAGGTGCCATACGTAAAAGACCCAGCTAAGGTTATGATGACACTTAACTCACGCAATGCGCACGTAAGAGTAGAGCAGAGAACTAAGGACTTAATAGAATATGCAGAAAACTGTGAGTTTAACAGAGTGGAGATGGGAAATGATACAAGTGTTGGTATTATTACAGACTCTACTTCTTATCAGTATGCAAGGGAAGTATTAGGAGAGGATGCATGTATATTAAAGCTTGGTCTTATCAATCCACTTCCTGAAAAGCTTATTAAAGACTTTGCAGCAAAGGTTGACAAGGTTGTTGTGCTTGAAGAGCTTGACCCGATTATAGAAAATCACTGCAAGCAGCTTGGTATCAAGGTGTCTGGTAAAGATACATTTCCTATATGTGGGGAATTTTCACAAAATCTTGTAAGGGAATGTCTTGGTATGGAAGTTCCTAAGCATATGAGTATAGATGAAAATGTGCCAGCACGTCCACCAGTTATGTGCGCAGGATGTCCACACAGAGGTATATTCTACATATTAAAGAAGAAAAAATGTATGGTATATGGAGATATCGGATGTTATACTCTTGGCGCAGTTGCACCACTTAATGCTATGGACTTAAATGTATGTATGGGTGCTTCATGTTCAGGACTTCACGGCTTTAACAAGGCTATGGGTGAAGCAGGGGAGAACAACAGCGTAGGTGTTATCGGTGATTCAACATTTATACATTCAGGTATGACTGGTATTACAGACATTTCTTATAATATGAGCAATTCAACTGTTATTATTCTTGATAATTCAATAACAGGTATGACAGGTCATCAGCAGAACCCTACTACTGGTAAGAACCTTCGTGGTGAGCCAGCAGGTAAGGTTGACTTAGAGGCACTGTGCAAGGCACTTGGCTTTAACAGGGTAAGGGTTGTTGACCCATATGACCTTAAGGCAGTTGAAGTGGCAGTAACAGAGGAGCTTGCAGCTAAAGAGCCATCTATCATCATAAGCCGCAGACCTTGTGTTATGATTAAAGGAACCGTCCACAAGCCACCTATAAGTGTTGATGAAAGTAAATGTGTTGGATGTAAGCAGTGTATGAGTATTGGCTGTCCAGCTATCGCAGTTAAGGATAAGAAGGCACATATCGACCCAACACTTTGTATCGGATGTAATGTGTGCTCACAGATGTGTAAGTTTGGGGCTATTTAGATTGTTTATGTCTGATGGAATTATAATGTATGATATTAAGATGTCAGGGTCATAGGTTTGAGAGTTTTATTGTACAGTCACGAAAGAATTTTTGACAGCTGCCCTTACATCTTATTATTTAAGGTATTTTGCAATTACGGATATTAATAATATAAAGAATAGATATATTTTGGCAATTATGAATAGTTAATAAAAGAGATACAGTTTGAGATAGTTAATCAGATAATATCAGGAATGGAGATTAGTGTGAAAAATTAATTTTTCACACGCGAGATTTGTGTCTGCGCGCACTTGACACAAACTCGTTATGCGCAAAAAACGTGCGCAGAGATGAGGATTAATATGAGTAATTCAGTTAAGAATATTATGATTGTTGGCGTAGGCGGACAGGGAACTTTACTTGCCAGCAAGATGTTAGGCTATGTCCTTATGCATCAGGGTTATGATGTTAAGGTATCAGAAGTACACGGAATGAGCCAGAGAGGTGGAAGCGTTGTTACTTATGTAAGATTTGGAAAGAAGGTATATTCACCGGTTATTGATAAGGGTGAGGCTGATTATATTCTTTCTTTCGAGAAGCTTGAGGCTGAAAGATGGATAGAATATCTTAAGGTTGGAGGACAGATTATAACTAATACACAGGAAGTCGACCCTATGCCTGTTATAACAGGTGCAGCAGAATATCCGGCAGATATTGTTAAGAAGTTAGAGGAGGCAGGCGCAAAGGTTGATGCCAAAGATTTCTTATCAATAGCAGAAGAGGCTGGCTCATCTAAGGCGGTCAATATCGTGCTTATGGGAAGGTTGTCAGAGTATTTTGATGATATACCTTACGAGGAATGGAGTGCTGCGATAGATGCTATCGTACCAGAGAAGTTCAGGGAGCTTAATCATAAGGCGTTTGACCTTGGACGACAGGCGTAGCCATTAATAATATAGTGTAGTAAAATTATAAATGTAGAAAGCTGCGATGGTGTTAATTATGCCATTGCAGCTTTTTGCCAGCTATAATCTAATATGAATATGTAAAGTTATTTTTTTACATTTCTTTTTTCATCTGTTCAAATATATCATTCCATTCTTACTGTAATATTTGTATTTGTCATTAATATCACCTTTTTTCCTTTATATATTTCCTAATTTAATATATGTAAATATATTGTTGTTATATTGCATGTATAAAATTACAGATTGAGAAAATATTTAAATAAAGATAAAAAGTTCTTAGTTACACCTGTCACTTTTCCATCAAGTCATTTGTAATATATACATAAGATACTGATGTCAGGTTTTAAGTTAAAATGTTATTCGTGTTTGTGCGTTAAGGCGTTCAGGACACAGACTCAGATGTGGAAAGGTAAGGTGATTTTTATGAAAAAATTAATAAGAAAAACACTGGCAGGTATATGTTTTGCTACATTGATAATCGCGGGCTTAACAGGTATGACTGCGTGTGGCAATAAGACTTCTGATGGTGGACAGACAGATGTAGATTATAAATATGCATCATATGTATATGATGACAATGCGCCACAATACTATATGTCAGACTCTGCGGCAGCCGCAGAAACAGGATACTATTATATAGCAGGGGCGGCAGGAGTCAGCGACAATAACAATAAGTATATATATTATTATGATATGATTAAGCAGACAACTCTTCCGCTGTGTTCCAAGACTGATTGTGACCATAATACAGAAAGCTGTGAAGCATATATAACGGATAATATGTGTCTTAGAGGTAAGATATGGTATCACAACCAGAGAATATATATGATAGAAAGGACAACGGAGAAGGACATACTTGTTTCTTATGATAAGACTATGAAAGATAAGAAAGAAGAAAAAACATTATCTATAGATGGCTGTCTGGTCAATGGTAATACTAATAATGCATGTATCAGTAACGGAAAGCTGTATTATATGTTATCTGGTGATAACACACTTATGCTGTGTTCTGTATCATTATCTGATGATAGTCAGGCGCATATTATAAAGACTTATGAAAGTACATACAACTATCTTGAACTTATTGTGCTGTATGCAATAGGAGATAAAGTTTATATTAACTGGCGCAGTGGCATATCTGCAGGGGAAAACATTTATTATCTTGAGGTGCTGGATATAAACTCTGAAAATGTGCAGAAACTTTATAATATGAATGAACAGTATCCAGATATAGCAGACTCAATTATTAATTGGAACACGGAAGTAAGCTTTGATGAAAATAATAATATGTATTTTCCATGTGCAGATGAGAATAACTATATTATAAGAAAATTAAATCTTGATAGCGGAGAAATAAAAGATATATTTATATTGGATATTGAAGGAACTACAGAAGATTTAACGCAGGAAAATAAAGAAATAAAAAACAATGAGTTTGTGGAGTTCAAAGAAAGTGGTGATGAGAATTATATAAGCTTTTATGGATATGATGGAAAGTATCTGTATATATACAAGGGAGTTAACATAGGAAAATTAGCAGAAAAAAGTCAGGAAGAAAGGCTTGCAGATTATGATAATTACCTGTATATAATTAATATAGATGGTAATATCGAGGACATAATAACTTTGAATAAGACTGCTGATAATGCCTCAGCTAACATAGTACTTGACTATAAAGGCGGTGATGAAAGGTGTATGCTGGTAACAACCAGCAGACCTGATGTTGCAGGTATAGAACTGTCGCAGGAAGAAAGAGATAAGATAGGGGCTATTAATAAAGAGGCAGCAAAGAAAAGATTTAGTGGAGATAGAGTATGCGTGTCAGCAGTACTGGATAAGTCGCAGATAGGAAGCGGCAGTATAAAGTTGCAGCAGATAACACCGGAATAAATGTAGCATGCAGCAGATGGTAAAAGTTGTGAGTGGCAAAAACATAAAATGAAATTGAGAGAATACTAGTAAAATGTTATAATATATACATTACAATGATGCAGGGGTCAAGGTGTCGTTCGTGCATGAACGATAACACTTTTGACCCTTGAATCATTAAAGTGTGCTTATAAAAGAAGCAGCTTATTTAGAAATGAGGATATATATGTTCAATCTTGAAGATGAGTTGAAAAAACTTCCCGATAAGCCGGGAGTATATATTATGCATGACAAGCAAGACACTATTATATATGTGGGAAAGGCAAAGGTGCTTAAGAACCGTGTAAGACAGTATTTTCAGAGCAATAAAAACCACTCTGCAAAGGTTGTGCAGATGGTGTCACATATAGCATACTTTGAGTATATAGTGACAGACTCTGAACTTGAGGCGCTTGTGCTTGAGTGTAACCTTATAAAGGAACACAGACCGAAGTATAATACAATGTTAAAGGATGATAAGAGTTATCCTTTTATAAAGGTCACAGTAAATGAAGAATATCCGAGAGTATTGTTTTCAAGGACTATGAAGCATGGAACAGGAAAGTTTTTCGGTCCTTACACATCGGCGGGGGCTGTAAAAGAAACTATAGAGCTTTTGTGCAAGCTTTACAAGGTAAGAACCTGTAACAGAAGGCTGCCTAAAGACATAGGAAAAGACAGACCATGCCTTAACTACCATATAGGTCAGTGCAATGCACCATGTCAGGGGTATGTAAGTGAGGCAGAATACAGAGAAAATATAGAGTCAGTCATAAGCTTTCTCAATGGTAATTATTCAGAGATAATGAAAGAGCTTACAGGAAAGATGATGGACTGTTCAGAGAAAATGGAGTATGAGGAGGCTGCAAGATACAGGGACCTTTTAAACAGTGTCAAGCAGATAGCCCAGAAACAGAAGATAACAGCAGATGATGCTACTGACAGGGATGTTATAGCATGTGCCATGGATGCAGAGGATGCGGTTGTCCAGGTGTTCTTTATAAGACAGGGCAAGCTTCTTGGAAGAGAACATTTTCATATGAAAGTGGCTGCGAATGACAGCAGAAGTGCTATATTATCGCAGTTTATGAAGCAGTATTATGGCGGAACACCTTATATTCCTAATGTGATTATGACACAGGAGGAGATAGAGGATGCGGATGTTATTGCAGAGTGGCTTGGAGATAGAAAGAAAAGAAAAGTGTCTATCATAACTCCTAAAAAGGGTGATAAAGAACGTATGGTAGAGCTGGCACATAAAAATGCGCTTATGGTGCTCACAAAGGATACAGAAAAGATTAAGCTTGAGGAGAAACGTACTACAGGTGCTATGAAGGAGATAGCTGACTGGCTTGGACTTCCTGTGTTAAAAAGGGCAGAGGCATATGATATATCGAATACAAGCGGCGTGGAATCGGTAGGTTCAATGGTTGTTTTCGAGGATGGAAGACCTAAGAAGAATGATTATCGTAAGTTTAAGATAAAGACAGTAAAAGGGCCGGATGATTATAAGAGCATGAGAGAAGTTCTTACAAGACGTTTCCAGAGAGGAATGAGAGAACGTGCCGGAGAAGAAGAGGCAAGAGGCTTTGCTGTGTATCCTGACCTTATTATGATGGATGGTGGACGTGGACAGGTCAATATAGCACTTGAAGTATTGTCGGAGCTTGATATCCACATACCTGTATGCGGCATGGTCAAGGATGATAATCATAATACAAGAGGTCTTTACTACAATAATATAGAGATACCGATAGACCGTCACAGCGAAGGCTTTAAGCTTATAACGCGTGTGCAGGATGAGGCGCACAGGTTTGCGATAGAGTATCACAGGTCGCTTAGAAGCAAGCTGCAGGTTAATTCAGTCCTTGATGATATTGAAGGAATCGGACCTGTTAGAAGAAAGGCACTTATGAAGCATTTTCTTGATATTGACAAGATAAGGTCAGCCAATGTAAGTGAACTTATGGAGGTTGATGGCATAACTGAAAATGTGGCGCAGAATATATATAAGTATTTCCATTAATTTTAAATTATCCAGATTAGATAAAATGTCATATATAAAACATTTTATTTAATCTGGATAATTGTTATTTTATGATATAAGTTTCAAAAATAGATTTCGCCATGCGCTGATATAAGAGCTGCTACATTGCTTTGCAATTCATACTTATATCATTTTATGGCGGGAAATGTCATTAATTAAGAACAATAAAATCTTTAAATATTATAACTACTGTGTTACACTAATAAATAACAGACAGAGATAATTGCATTTATTTAATAAATATTTTAATGTGCAGGATAGGAGTTGTGTATGAATGGTAAAGAAAGAGTTAATTTATCCAAAGTAATTGAGAAAATGAATCTTGTTAATCTTACACCAGATATAGATGTCAAGGGAATATGGATTCATGTACCTGAGTTTAACAGACCGGCACTTCAGCTTACAGGTTTCTATGACCAGTTTGATAATGATCGTATACAGATAATAGGCAATGTTGAGTATTCGTATCTTAAGAGCCTTTCAGAAACAGAGCGCTATGAGCGATATATGCAGCTTTTATCAAGCAACATACCATGTCTTATATTCTGTAGAAATCTCGAGCCGGAGGCAGAGATTATAGAGCTTGCAAAGAAGTATCAGATACCTATTCTTAAGTCAGAGGAGTCTACATCTTCATTTTCAGCGGAAGTAATAAGATGGCTTAAGGTACAGCTTGCACCTTGTATAGTTATCCACGGGGTACTTGTTGATGTATATGGTGAAGGTGTTCTTATAACAGGTGAGAGTGGTATCGGTAAAAGTGAAGCAGCACTTGAGCTTATAAAGAGAGGCCATCGTCTTGTAACAGATGATGTTGTAGAAATAAGAAAGGTAAGTGATGAAACATTAATTGGTGCATCACCTGAAATTACTAAGCATTTTATTGAATTAAGAGGTATTGGTATCATAGATGTTAAGGCTTTATTTGGTGTTGAAAGTATTCTTGACACAGCCAATATTGACATGGTTATTAAGTTAGAAGAATGGGATAGAAGCAGAGAATATGATAGACTTGGAATTGAAGATAATTACACAGAATTTCTTGGAAATAAAGTAGTTTGCTATTCTATTCCTATCAGACCGGGTAGAAATGTAGCAGTTATTGTTGAGTCGGCATCAGTAAACCACAGACAGAAGAAGATGGGTTACAATGCTGCCAAAGAATTATATAAACGTGTAACTGACAATCTTATGAAGCAGAATGACGAGGAGGAATAGAAAAAAATTATGAAAAAGTATTGTTTTGGAGTTGACGTTGGAGGAACAACAGTTAAAGTAGGACTTTTTACAGTAGAAGGTCAGCTCCTTGATAAGTGGGAGATTATTACAAGAACAGAAAATAATGGTGAAAATATTTTATTTGATATATGTGAATCATTAGAAGCTAAGTTAGACGAAAAGTCTATTGATTTAGATGAAGTTAAGGGAATCGGCATTGGTTTGCCGGGACCTGTTTTAGATGACGGAACTGTATTACAGTGTGTTAACTTAGGTTGGGGTAAGTTTAATGTATCAGAAAAAATGTCTGAAATGTTCCACGGAATAGAGGTTAAGGCAGGCAATGATGCCAACGTTGCAGCTCTTGGTGAAGCGTGGAAAGGTGGCGGAAAGGATTTTGATGATATCGTTATGGTTACACTTGGAACAGGTGTAGGCGGAGGTGTTATTTTAGAAGGAAAAATTCTTACAGGACATAACGGTGCAGCAGGCGAAATCGGTCACATGCATGTTGAAGATGGTGAAGAACTTAACTGTAACTGCGGCGGTTGCGGATGCCTTGAACAGTATGCATCAGCTACAGGTGTAGTGAGACTTGCAAACAGATATATTGCAAAGAATAGTGAATCAACTAAGATGACAGAATTTGGTGAAGACATTACAGCAAAAGATGTTTTCGACTTGGCAAAAGAAGGAGATAAGGGTGCTGTAGCTGTTGTTGAACAGATGAGTACATATCTTGGAAAAGCCATGGCAAGTATTGCAACAGTAGTAAACCCACAGGCATTTATTATTGGCGGTGGTGTAAGTAAGGCAGGTCAGTATCTTATTGATGCCATTGCAGATGTTTATGTTAAATATGCTTTCCCAGCTTGTAGAGAAGCAAAAATTGCTCTTGCAGAATTAGGAAATGATG
>ERZ773114.3983-NODE-3983-length-11486-cov-3.181786_pt1 | contig 11486 bp, 9 predicted proteins | sample MGYA00580564_ERZ773114 | MGnify/ENA primary metagenome ERZ773114 (study PRJEB29015, sample SAMEA2737836) | human gut metagenome | biome: human gut; feature: human-associated habitat; material: faeces | place: China | collected 2012 ...
CTGCGAACGACCAGCAGGGCGGCGCGAAGTTCGCAGCAGGCGTGATTTTACGGGCGCCCGGCATTGCAAGCAATGCGAATTTGTGGTAAACTGTTCACGATAACAAAGAAGGAGCTTTTGTCATGAAGCTGATGATTTTGGACGGGAACAGCATCATCAACCGCGCATTTTACGGCGTGCGGCTGTTGACGACCCGCGAGGGGCTGTATACCAATGCGATTTTTGGATTTTTGAACATTCTGGAAAAGCTACGGAACGAGGAACAGCCGGATGCGCTGGCTGTGGCGTTTGACCTCAAGGCGCCGACGTTCCGCCATCTGCAATATGAGGGCTATAAGGCTACGCGGCACGCGATGCCGGAGGAGCTGGCGCAGCAGATGCCGCTGATGAAGGATGTGCTGCGCGCGATGAACATCCCGATCTTCGAGTGTGAGGGCTGGGAGGCCGACGACATCCTCGGCACGGCGGGCAGGATCTGCGCCGCGTCGGACTGGGACTGCGTGATCGTCACGGGCGACCGCGACAGTTTGCAGCTCGTGGCGGAGCACGTGTCGGTCAAGCTCGTCGTGACCCGCGGCGGGCAGACGAACACGACGCTGTATACGCCGGAGGTCTTCGAGGCGGTGTATGGCTTCGCGCCGATCCGGATGATCGACCTCAAGAGCCTGATGGGCGACAGCTCGGACAACATTCCGGGCGTGGCGGGCGTCGGCCCGAAGACGGCGACGCAGCTGCTCGTGCAGTATGGCACGCTGGACGGCGTGTATGCGCATCTGGACGAATTGAAGGACTCGGTGCGCAAAAAGCTCGAGGCCGGGCGCGAAAACGCCTACCTCTCCTACGATCTTGCGACGATCCGCCGCTTATTGGAAGAGGCAGGCATGGAGTTTGTGACGGCCTACGATGCATTCACAAAGGATGCGCCGAGACCGGAGAGCGAACGTATTTATGTCGTAGCAAGAGAAAAAGGAAAAAGTGAGAAATAGGAGAGAAACATGGATTATATTGTAAGAGCAACAGCGGCAGACGGACAGATTCGTGCGTTTGCAGCGACAACAAGAGAAACCGTAGAGACAGCACGCCAGGATCACAACACGAGCCCGGTTGCAACCGCAGCGCTGGGCCGCCTTCTGACGGCAGGTGCAATGATGGGCGTTATGATGAAGGGAGATAAAGACCTTCTGACCCTGCGCATCCATGCCGGCGGACCGCTGAACGGCATTACCGTAACAGCAGATTCCAAAGGAAATGTAAAAGGTTACGTCGGAAACCCGGACGTCGTGATTCCGGCCAACAAAAAAGGAAAACTTGACGTGGCAGGTGCTGTCGGCGTCGGATTCATGGATGTCATCAAAGACCTGGGACTGAAAGAGCCGTACGTCGGACAGTGCGTTCTGCAGACGAGTGAGATCGCAGAGGATCTGACCTACTATTTTGCAACGAGTGAGCAGGTTCCGTCCAGCGTCGGACTCGGTGTGCTGATGAACAAAGACAATACCGTCCGTCAGGCCGGCGGCTTTATCATTCAGCTGATGCCGTTCTGCGATGAGAAAGTCATTGAAAAACTGGAGCAGCGTCTGGCAGAAGTCAATTCCGTTACCGCATTCCTTGACGAGGGCCTGACTCCGGAGCAGATTCTTGAAAAACTGCTTGGAGACATGGACCTTGTGATCAACGATACCGTGCCGACCCAGTTTTACTGCAACTGCAGCCGTGAGCGTGTATCGAAAGCGCTGATAGCGGTCGGAAGAAAAGAACTGAACGAGATGATTCAGGAAGCAAAACCGGTGGAGCTGAAATGCCATTTCTGCAACAGCGCCTATGAATTTTCTACCGAGGATCTGAAAGAATTATTGCGTAAGAGCAAATAACAGTACTGTTTCAGGCGAAACGGAGGCTGTGAGAGCTTCTGTTTGCAGAAAATCTGTAACAGGGAACCAGATAGTGGAGGAAGAAAGAGATGAAACAGGGATTCGTAAAAGTTGCCGCCGCTTCCTGTGCGGTAGTGGTAGCGGATGTCAGAGAAAATACGAGAGTCATTCTGGAAACGATTCATAAAATGGAGGGCGAGGGAGCAAAGGTGATGGTGCTCCCGGAGCTGGCTCTTACCGGCTACACCTGTAGTGACTTATTCTGGCAGAGTCAGATGATTGATGCGGCGAAAGAAGGATTAAAGGAAATTGCCGATGGCACGAAAGAGACCGATGCGCTGATTTTTGTCGGACTGCCGTGGGAACAGGGCGGAAAGCTGTTCAATGTAGCCGCTGCGCTTTGTCACGGAGAGCTTCTCGGTGTTGTGCCGAAAAAGTATCTGCCGAACTATAATGAATTTTATGAGCTGCGTCATTTTGCGCCGGGAAAAGAAGCGGTGACAACAACGGAATTTTTTGGAAAAGAGGTTCCGTTTGGCATGAATCTGCTCTTCCAGTGTGAAAAAATGCCGCGTCTTAAAGTTGCAGCAGAGCTCTGTGAGGATCTCTGGACTCCAAATCCGCCGAGTGTGGCGCATGCGCTTGCAGGTGCGACAGTGGTCGTAAATCTTTCTGCCAGTGATGAAATGGTTGGAAAAGACAGTTACCGGAGAAGCCTTGTGAGCGCACAGTCGGCGCGTCTGATCTGCGGCTATATATACGCGACAGCAGGCGAGGGCGAGTCGACGACAGATCTTGTCTTTGGCGGACAGCATCTGATTGCTGAAAACGGAACCATTCTTGCCGAGGCAAAACGATTTGAGAATCAGATCATTTGCGCAGATCTCGACGTGGATCGTCTGACAAGTGAGCGCAGAAGGATGACCACGTATCCGGAGCAGAGAACCGATGGATATCAGGTCGTTCGATTTTCATTGGCAATAGAAGAGACAAAGCTGACCCGCTACTTCGATCCGCGACCGTTCGTACCGTCAGACAAGCATAACCGCGATCAGCGATGCGATGAAATTTTAAATATCCAGGCTATGGGACTGAAAAAACGTCTGGCGCATACCCATTGCCAGAGCGCAGTCATCGGTATTTCCGGCGGACTTGATTCGACGCTGGCGCTGCTCGTAACGGCAAGAGCATTTGATCTGCTTGGGATTCCGAGAAAGCAGATTCTGTCTGTGACGATGCCGTGCTTTGGGACGACGGACCGTACGTATCAGAATGCCTGTGAGCTGACAAGATGTCTTGGCGCAACCTTAAAAGAGATCGATATTAAGGAGGCAGTCAATCTTCATTTCCGCGATATCGGACAGAATCCGGAGAAACACGATGTGACGTATGAAAACGGACAGGCGCGTGAGAGAACGCAGATTCTGATGGATCTTGCCAACCAGTCCGGCGGTATGGTTATCGGAACGGGTGATCTTTCCGAGCTGGCACTTGGCTGGGCAACGTACAATGGCGACCATATGTCGATGTATGCCGTCAATGCGTCCGTACCGAAAACCCTGGTGCGCCATCTGGTGCAGTATTATGCGGACACCTGCGGGGAAAAAGCACTTTCCGATATCCTTCTGGATGTGCTCGACACGCCGGTCAGCCCGGAACTGCTGCCGCCGAAAGATGGTGTCATTTCTCAGAAAACAGAAGATCTCGTCGGACCGTACGAGCTTCATGATTTCTTCTTATACTATATGCTGCGTGTGACGTACGAACCGCTCAAGATTTACCGTGTGGCAAAACTTGCATTTGCCGGTGTCTACGATGATGCGACGATCTTAAAATGGCTGAAAACGTTCTACTGGAGATTTTTCGCGCAGCAGTTCAAACGCTCCTGCCTGCCGGATGGCCCGAAGGTCGGAAGCGTTGCGGTATCCCCGCGCGGCGACCTGCGTATGCCGAGTGATGCGTGTGCAACATTGTGGATGGAGGAACTGAATACGCTTTCTTAGAAAAATACATTTTTTATTCGAATCTTAACCGCCATTATGCTATAATGAAACATATGGATGCAAGAGATAAGGAGAAAGAAGATTCGGATGAAAAAAACATTGTATATCATAAGAGATATAGCCATTACCGTCGGGATTCAGCTGGTGTGTTTTATGGTCTGTTTGTGGATACAAAACAGTACTGTGGAAAATGCGCTGATCCCGGCAGTATCTATTTTTGGAGTCTTTCTGACTTCTGTGATCACACCGGGGTATCTGTATGGTGTGGCAGCTGCAATTCTCAGCGTTCTTGAATTGAATTTTGCTTTCACATTTCCATTTTTTCACTTTAATTTTTCCATACCGGAGAATATGGCATCGGCAGTGATCATTATACTGATGGCTTTGATTACCTGTGGGTTTACCACCAAAATAAAGTATAATAAAATTCTCGAAGCAGAGAGAGAAAAAGAAAAAATCCGTGCAGACATATTCCGTGCGGTTTCCCATGATCTTCGGACTCCGCTTACCACGATCTATGGCTCCAGCTCGGCGCTGCTTGATCCGGATAATGATTTTACGAAGGAACAGCGGACAAAGATGCTGCAGGACATCCAGCAGGATGCACAGTGGCTTTTCCGGATGGTTGAGAACCTGCTTTCGATCACAAAACTTGACAGTGGAAAAGTAAAAATCATTAAGACACCTACGGTTTTGGATGAGCTGATTGATTCGGTGATTTTAAAGTTTCATAAAAGATATCCGGATCAGGAGGTTGAAATTGATATTCCAGATGAATTTGTGGTAATTCCCATGGATGCCATCCTGATCCAGCAGGTGTTGATCAATATTTTAGAAAACGCGGTGCAGCATGCAAAGGGAATGGTGCACCTGGGACTGAAGGTATTTCTTGTGGCGGACAAAGCCGTATTTGAAGTACAGGATGATGGATGTGGAATTCCGGAAGAAAAATTAAAATCCGTTTTTTACGGGAGTCATGAGCCGTATGAGGTATCTTCCGATTGCAAACGGAGCAATGCAGGAATAGGACTGGCAGTGTGCGCAACAATTATCAAAGCGCACGGTGGAAAGATCAAGGCAGAAAATAAGAAAAATGGAGGTGCACTTTTCCGGTTTTATCTGGATATGGAGGAGAAGGAACAGGCATGAACGGAAATAAATATAAGATTTTAATTATTGAGGATGATGAACATATTAACAATCTGGTGGCTACACTTCTGGAGGCAAACGGATATCAGACATTATCGGCATATTCCTGCGAAGACGGAATGATGATGTATGCTTCTCACAGACCGGATCTCGTTGTTTTAGATCTGGGACTTCCGGATCAGGACGGAATGACTTTTTTAAAGCGGTTACGGAAAGATTCCCTGACGCCGGTGATTGTGCTTTCTGCCAGGTCAGATGAAAAAGATAAAGTGGAGGCTTTGGATATGGGAGCCAATGATTATGTTACAAAACCATTTGGCTCCAATGAATTTCTTGCGCGGATACGTTCTACGCTTCGCATGACAACACATCGCATGCAAAACGGAATGTTTCCGGGTGGAAAATTTAAGGCCTCCGGTCTGACCATTGATTACGATGCAAGAAGAGTTTTCTTGCATAAAAAAGAAGTGAAGCTGACACAGACAGAGTACAATATCATTGCAGCATTGTCGGAACATGCGGGAAAGGTTATGACATACTCAGCCATTATCAAAGAGATCTGGGGGTATAACGATGAGGGCAGCATCAAAAAACTGCAGGTCAATATGGTAAATATCCGTAAGAAGCTGGGAGCCAGACCGGGAGAAAAAAATTATATTGTAAATGAACTGGGCGTAGGCTATCGTATGTGCGAGGCGGATGAGGAAACCTTATAGCTGTAATTTAGAGGAGATAGATAATACAAAAAGAGGAAAAACGTTTTTTTCGTTTTTCCTCTTTGATTTTTTGCTTTGTTTATTTTATTATGTAAAATAAATTATAAGAGCTGAATACCATGTTCCTCGCAGGCTGCAATTGTTTCTTCCGGCCAGAGAGAACTCTGCACTTCGCCGATATGAGCTTTGCGAAGGAAGAACATACAGATACGGGACTGACCAATTCCTCCGCCGATGGTATAAGGAAGTGTTCCATCGATGATGGATTTCTGGAATGGCAGATCCTTGCGTTCCGGACAGCCGGCTTTGTCAAGCTGGGAAATCAGCGCAGTTTTGTCTACACGGATACCCATCGAAGATAATTCCAGTGCAATATCAAGAACCGGATAATAAACAAGAATATCTGCATTTAAAGCCCAGTCATCGTAATCCGGAGCACGTCCGTCGTGCGGTTCGCCGGACTCTAAGGTGTCACCGATCTGCATGATACATACAGCACCTTTTGCCTTGGTAATATAATACTCACGTTCCTTCGGTGTGTTGTCCGGGAACAGATCCTCCAGTTCCTGGGAGGTGATAAAGAAAATTTCCTTTGGAAGGATCAGGTCAATGTAATCATACTGGATGGCCATATACTGTTCTGTTTTGCGAAGACACTTATATACGGTACGAACGGTCTCTTTTAAATAGTCCAGATTACGGTCTTCTTTATGAATGATTTTTTCCCAGTCCCACTGATCTACGAAAATAGAATGAATGTTGTCCGTACTTTCATCGCGGCGGATGGCATTCATATCAGTGTAGATGCCTTCTCCGACCTGAAATCCGTATTTTTTCAGGGCGTAACGTTTCCATTTTGCGAGAGAATGGACAACTTCGGCATTTTTATCGTCCTGCTCCTTAATACCGAAAGTAACCGGGCGTTCATAACCGTTTAAGTTATCATTAAGACCGGTTGCCGGGTCTACAAAAAGAGGAGCAGAAACACGTGTCAGATGCAGTCTCTGCGCCAGCAGTGCCTGAAAGAAATCTTTGACTGTCTTGATGGCAAGCTGTGTGTCATGAAGATTCAGTTCTGATTTGTATTGTTTTGGTAAAATAAGATTTTCCATGAGATCTCCTTTGTTATATTGTTACTCTGTGTTTCATTATAGCACATGAACTATGGAATTCAAGTCAAAAAGGTGTTAGAATTAGGATATGATTTTACAGAATGAAATGGAGAAAAGCAGATGAAAAAAGAAGATTTAACCGTTCCGGCAATTTTTGCGGAGGCGATAGGAATGATCCTTGGAATTGTCTATATCGGACTGCAGATCTATTATGGGATTGCCTATAAAGTTGCGCCATATAAATTTATCTGTAACATTGCAGGAGTTGTTCTGATCTATGTGGGACTCAGCCTGGTAAGCTGTCAGCCGGAAAAAATAAACCGGCTTCCGAAAGAGGTGTGTGTGGGAAAGGTGCGTAAATATTCCATCCGGATGATCCGGCTGGTAAAACTGGTGTTTATCATCGGTCTGATGGTTCCGTGTGTGGGAGATGTGATCGGGATCGAACTCAAGGACGCGTACAGTCTGCTGGTGATTGCCGCTATCCTTGTGATCACCGTGTTTTATGAGTACCGGATCATTCAGCTGCTTCGAAATGATCATCATGATCAGGGGCAGCCATAAGGCGCGCCGCTTTCTGATCGCGCCATTTCGTTCCCAGGCGGAATAAGGAAAAGCCCAAAACGAGAGAAACAATCGTAAAGAGAAAGATGATAATTCCCAGAAGATCCGTTTCTTTGAGATTGTTCAGTAGCGGTCCGATGATGGTTCCCCAGAAGTTGAACAGGATGTGGAAGAACATTGAGAAATAGATGCTTCCTCCTTTTTCACAGATCCATCCCAGTACAAGACCGAGAACAAATGCATAAATTCCCTGAATCCAGTTCATGTGAAAGATTCCGAAGAGAACCGCCTGCATCAGGTTGGCAGCCCAGAACGGAAGTGCCCGTCGGACCAGACGCATGGTGACGCCGCGGAAAACCAGTTCTTCACAGACAGGACCGAGAATTACGGCATAGATAAACATGAACAGTCCGATGTCGGAGTCTAAGCCTGCGGTTTCCATGAGTTTTTCGTACTGGCTGAGCCAGTTCGGGAAAAGAAGAGATACCGCAGAAGTCAGATAACCGGAAAAGAACTGCATGCCGGGAATCAGAAGAATGATGGATAAAAACTGCAGAGGATGAAACGTGAGGGATGGTTTTGGAAGATAATTGCCCCCACAGGAGCGATAATACCATATTCCCATGAATACGATGCAGGTTACGGTATAAATCAGCATGATGCATGCATTAAACTCCGTATTGGTCAGAAGTGTTTCGATGGTATCGGCATCAAAGCCTGTGCTCTGGGAGGCCGGGCACAGAAACAGAGCTGCGATTCCGAACATAAAAAAAGAGGCCAGTATCTGTGCAGCTGTTGTTGTTAAAATTGGCAGAAAGCCGGAAAAAAAATAACCGATCTTTTTCATATCATAGATTCTCCATTCGTTTTCGTGTTTGGTAAATTGTACTAAACATTATAGCATAACAATGGGGTAATGCAAGAAATCTGTTTACTTTAAAACTTTAATATGATAAAATACAGACATGATTTTTGGAAGGAAAGAGGGAGCATAATGAGCAAGAAACTTAAAACAGAGGCAGTAGATCATCTGTTTGATGCAATTTTATGTCTGCAGAACAGAGAGGAATGTTATACATTTTTTGAGGATGTGTGTACGGTCAATGAATTGCTTTCTTTATCACAGCGATTTGAAGTGGCGGGAATGCTGCGGGATCAGAAAACATACCTTGATATTGCGGAAAAGACGGGGGCGTCTACAGCGACGATCAGCCGTGTCAATCGTTCTCTGAACTATGGAAATGACGGATATGAGATGGTATTCAGCCGTCTGTCACAGAAACATCCGGAACAGGAATAGAAAAAAGGCACGGATGCGTATCTGCATCTGTGCCTGAAAATACAATCATCCGTTTGGATTAAACGGTGTCTTTTTTGGAGGATTCCTTTTTGGAATTCTCTTTTTTATTTGTTTTACTGTTTTGACTGTTGATATTGTCGATAACACTTTCGATAATCATCTTTTTGATGTATACGTCGTAGCTGAGCAGACAGATAAAACTGAAATTCTGCAGAAATTCCTGATCATTTTCCGGAAATTTCCGGAACGTCTCACGGGAGAGTGCATATTTTTTTCCGAGATCTTTTAATAATTTCTCGGACTCGGTGCTCTCTAAATTAAAAACCTCGTTATAGACATCTTCCATATTAAATCCGGCTTTGTTGCCAAAATAATGTTCCGTCAGGGGATTTAACAGGGACTGGATGTCGTTGATGCTGAGCAGATTCTTAAAATAGTAAATGAATAACAGGGTCAGCACATGCTCCTTGGAATATTTTTTCTTCTCCGGGGCAGGGAGCAGATTGTTTTTGGCATAATTGTTGATCATTGTTTTGGTCAGAATTTTATCATCTTCATAGCGTTTGCAGGCTTCTAACTGCTCGTCCATAAAGGTCGTGACCTGATCCATATATAAACCGATATTTGGAATGTCTTCCGTTTTGATGTAATCGATTGAAACCAGTTTCTTCTGCAGTGCAGCAAGAAATTCTTTTACTTCGTTGTCCATATTTTCACCTCATATCACATTATATAGTAATAAAAACTAGATGACAAGGCATTTTCATGCTTTTTTCAAAAAACAAAAGAATGTATGTTCTATTCGGACTATCTATGATATAATGAGACACACGAATAATGAATTATGGAAAGAGACGGAGAAACGATATGAGCTTATTAGATGCACTGAACGAACCACAGCGGCAGGCTGTGATGGCAACCGACGGACCGCTTCTGATTCTGGCAGGTGCCGGGTCCGGAAAAACCAGAGTATTGACACATCGTACGGCATATCTGATTGAGGAATGCGGGGTTAATCCCTACAATATCATGGCAATCACGTTTACCAATAAAGCGGCAGGGGAGATGCGGGAGCGTATTGACCAGATGGTGGGATATGGTTCGGAAAGTATCTGGGTGTGCACATTCCATTCCACCTGTGTGCGTATTTTGCGCAGATATATTGACAGGCTGGGGTTTGGCACCAATTTTACCATCTACGATTCCGATGATCAGAAGACTCTGATGAAGGATATCTGCAAACGTCTGGAAATCGATACGAAAATGTACAAAGAGAAAATGTTTCTTTCTGCTATTTCCTCCGCAAAAGATGAGCTGATCGATCCGATCGAATTTGAGACGCGCGCGGCAGGCGATTATGTGAAACGAAAACAGGCCCAGGTTTACCGGGAATATCAGCAGGCGTTAAAGCAGAATAATGCATTGGATTTTGATGATCTGATCATGAAAACCGTGGAACTGTTCAAACTGGACAAAGAGGTGCTTGCCTCGTATCAGGATCGTTTCCGCTATATTATGGTGGATGAGTATCAGGATACCAATACCGCACAGTTTGAACTGATCCGTCTGCTGGCTTTAAAATACCAGAATCTTTGTGTTGTAGGTGATGATGATCAGTCTATCTATAAGTTCCGGGGAGCGAATATTTACAATATTCTGAATTTTGAACATCATTTTCCGGATGCCACAGTGATCAAACTGGAGCAGAATTACCGGAGCACGCAAAATATTCTGGATGCAGCCAATGCTGTGATTGCCAACAATCAGGGGCGAAAGGAAAAGCGTCTGTGGACGGACAATGGAGCCGGGGACAAGATCACCTTTGAGCAGCTGGATACGGCGGCAGAGGAAGCGGATTTTGTGGCAAGGGATATTGCCCGGCGGGTACGCAAAGGAGAGTATCAGTATAAAGACTGTGCCATTCTCTATCGTACCAATGCACAGTCCCGTATGTTCGAGGAACGTTTTGTCCGTGACAGTATTCCATATAAAGTCATCGGTGGTGTGAACTTCTATGCGAGACGCGAGATCAAGGATCTTCTTGCGTATCTGAAGACGATTGATAACGGAAGAGACGATCTGGCTGTCAGACGAATTGTAAATGTTCCAAAACGCGGTATCGGACTGACAAGTATCAACCGTGTGCAGGAATATGCAACGGAACAGAATGTCAGCTTTTATGAGGCACTTTCTGAAATTTCAAAGATTCCGGGCGGCGGAAGGGCAGCTGCCAAAATTGAGAGTTTTGTGACGTTGATCCGCACGCTGCGGACACAGGAAGATTATTTCAGTGTACAGGAGCTTTTGCAGGAAGTGATCGACCGGACCGGTTATGTAAAAGAACTGGAAGCAGAAGGCACAGAAGAAGCAAGGGCACGTATTGAAAATATCGATGAACTGATCAACAAAGCAGCTTCCTATGAAGAAGATGCACAAGAGCCATCACTGGAAGGTTTTCTTTCGGAAGTGGCACTGGTTGCCGATATCGACAGTATGGATGACGATGCCGGAAGAGTGATTCTGATGACGCTGCACAGTGCCAAGGGACTGGAATTTCCGCAGGTTTATCTGACCGGTATGGAAGATGGGCTTTTTCCAAGTTATATGTCGGTGGATTCGGAGGATCCGGATGCTCTGGAAGAGGAGCGGAGACTTTGCTATGTCGGCATCACAAGAGCGATGCAGGATCTTACTCTGACACATGCGAAAAAGCGTATGACGCACGGAGAAACACATTACAACCGTCCGTCCAGGTTTCTAAACGAACTTCC
>ERZ773114.3987-NODE-3987-length-11481-cov-3.960441_pt1 | contig 11481 bp, 9 predicted proteins | sample MGYA00580564_ERZ773114 | MGnify/ENA primary metagenome ERZ773114 (study PRJEB29015, sample SAMEA2737836) | human gut metagenome | biome: human gut; feature: human-associated habitat; material: faeces | place: China | collected 2012 ...
TATCAGCAGCAGCGACGCGCTCTCCCTTCTGAGCTCCGCAACGATCACCGCCATCGCCGCCATTGCCGGCATACTGCTGCGCATGCTCGGGAAAACGTCGCAGAAGCGGCACACCGGCGATATCCTGCTCGGCTTTGCCGTTTTGATGTACGGCATGAACGCGATGAGCGGCGCGGTGTCCCCGCTGCGCGAGAGCGAGGGCTTTCTCCGTCTGATGACGATGTTTGAAAACCCGATCCTCGGCGTTCTCATCGGCACGCTCATTACCGCCGTTTTGCAGTCCAACTCCGCCTCCGTCGGTATTTTGCAGGCGCTCTCCGTGACCGGAACGATCTCGTTTGCCACGGCCTTCCCGATGATCATGGGCATGGGCATCGGCGCGGCGGTGCCGGTCCTCGTCTCCGCCATCGGCGCGAACCGCGACGGGCGGCGCACCGCGCTCATTTATCTTTTCACCGGCATTTTCGGCACCGTCATCTTCTCTGCCCTCTTCTACGGCGTCAACGCCTTTTCCCCGTTCCCGTTCATGGAGACCGCGCTCGGCCCGGTCGGCATCGCGATGGTGAACTCCCTTTTCCGCATCGGCTCGATCCTGATCCTTTTCCCGTTCCTGCGCCAGCTGGAGGCGCTCACCGGAAAGCTCATCCCCGAGAAGACCTCGGAAAAATACAACGAACTCACCGCGGGCATCGAGCGGCTGGAAGAACGCTTTCTTGTCCACCCCGCGCTTGCCATTGAGCAGTGCCGCCTGACGATCAACGCCATGGCGATGCGCTCCCAGGATAACCTTGTCGTCGCGCTCGAGCTGATAAAGAATTTCTCCCAGAAAGGTTTTCAGCAGGTCGTGGACATGGAGGACGCCGTGGACCAGTACGAGGACCATCTCGGCACGTATCTCGTCAAATTCACCGGCCGCGAGCTTTCCACCGCGCAGAACGAGGAGGTATCCAAGTTTCTGCACACCATCGGCGATTTTGAACGCATCAGCGACCACGCGATGAATCTCGCTGAGGTCGCGCGCGAAATTTACGAAAAGGACATCCGCTTCACCGACGCCGCTCAGCGCGAGCTGGACGTGCTCCGCACCGCCGTGAGCGAGATCGTCTCGCTCGTTGTCGGCGCGTTCATCGGGAACGATCTGGAAATGGCGCTGCGCGTCGAGCCGCTGGAGGATACGATCGACGGATTGTGCGACGAGATGAAGCTCCACCACATCATCCGTCTGCAGGACGGCTCCTGCACGCTCGCCATGGGCTTTGTTTTTAACGACCTTCTCACGAATTACGAGCGTATCGCCGACCACTGCTCCAACATCGCCGTGGCGATGATCGAGCTGGAGTCCGACAGCTTTGATACCCACGAATATCTCAAAAGTCTCCGCGAGATGAAAACGCAGAAATACATGCAGTACGCGGAGGAATACGGCAAAAAATTCGCGCTCTGACGGCGTGCGGCCTTGTTTTTTCCGCGGAAAAACCGTATAATGAATATAGACACGATCCCCCCTGTCGGAATGCTTTCTCTTCTTTCCGCCGGCGCGGTATCGTGTCTTTTTTATCATGGTAAGCCGTGTAAGGAGGCGCGTTTATGGGTTTTCTTCTGGATTTTCTGGATTCACATACCAGCATAGACTGGAACGGCGACGGGAAAATCGACTCCTGGGACGATGTTCTGGAAGTAGCGATGCTGACGCAGATGTTGGACGACGACGCGCGCGAGGAGCGTATCCGCAAGATCGTCGATGCCATCGTGCGCCGCGGCACCTGCCATATCGGAAACGAGGAATTTGAAGAGCTGTGCCGGCAGGAAGGTCTGCGCACGGAAGACTTTGACCAGAGCGATATCGACGAGATCCAGCGGCGGCTGGATCGGTACTGAGCCGCTCCGCGGGAGATAGAGACCGCATACACGCAAAAAGCTCACGGATCGGATCCGTGAGCTTTTTTGCGTTATAAAATTCAGAGTCCCTCGTCTTCTACGAACTGGTAGAAGGCGTTTTCTTCGGTCAGGTCCTCGTCGCGGATCGTGCCGACGGGGGCAGTGTAGATGATATACTCCTCCTCGCCGTCAAGCCCGAAGAGATCGCAGCATTTCTCATGCTGGAAAGCGCCGAGACCGCATGTCCCGAGACCCAGCCCGGTGCAGGCCGTATAGAGCGCCTGCCCCACGTGTCCGGCGTCGATGAGCGCGATGCGGTGGGCGTAAATGCCGTAGCGCCACTCGGCGCGGTAAGGCACGACCGACCAGTAAAACACCACGTTGGCCTTGGCCGCCCATTTCTGGCCGCACAGCGTCTGGGTTATAGTTTCCGGAATGTCCTCGATCGGGTGCAGGAACTCGAGCGCGTGGAGCATCGGCAGATAGTGGTACGCGCCGGGCCGCAGGCCTTCCACGTTGCGGACGATCAGATACGTTTCAAACTCGTGGCGCGCACCGCCGCACGGCACGGTGCGGATGGTCGCATACGCCTTGCCGCGGATCTTCTTGATGCCCTGCGTCGCCCACAAAAGGAACGAGAGCTCGTCCGGCGTCATGGTTTCGTTCGTATAGATCCGGGCGCTCCGCCGGTCGCGGATGAGACTCACAAGGTCGTTTTTCAGCGCAAGGCCCGAAAAATCTCTCGTGAGAGCGATGCGCTCGCTTTCGTCCGCCATAGGCGCTTTTACAAGCGGCGGCTGCGGCAGCTTCCGGTCCTGATCGGACTCGAACACTTCCTCGTAGGGATCCCGCTCCAGCGGGCTTTTGAGAAAGTCGCGTCCCTTTTGAATGATCTCTTTCTGAACGGCTTCATCAAGCATGGGTGTTCTCCTTCCCGAAGCAGGTAACGTGCAAAATCAGATGGCGCGGGTGACGTCGCGCAGCCAGACGCGCTCGTCCTCGGTGAGGTGCGGCGCTACGGTCTCGTACACGGCGGCGTGGTACTCGTTGAGCCAGCGGCGCTCGGTCACGGTGAGGGCGTTAACGTCGATCGCGTCGAGGTCGATCGGCGCGCAGGTGAGATTCTGGAAGTACATGAACTGTCCAAACTCGTTTTTGACACCCTTTCGGCAGAGCAGCTCGCTCTCGATGCGGATACCGTAGGCGTCCTCAATGTAAAGGCCCGGCTCGTCGGTCGTGATCATGCCCTCTTCTAAGACACCATTGTCATGACGCTCCGGCACCACTCTCCAACGGAAACCATTCGGTCCCTCATGTACATTTAACACATAACCAACGCCGTGTCCGGTGCCGCATTTATAGTCAATGCCCATCTCCCAGAGTGGACCGCGGGATAAAATATCCAGGTTCAAACCGGTACATCCATATAAAAACTTCGCATGCGCAAGGTTCATATTCGAACGGCAGACGGTCGTAAAGTGCAGACGCATCTCATCTGTGATCGGGCCAAGTGCCATGGTTCTTGTGATGTCTGTGGTTCCCTCAAAGTAATGTCCGCCGGAATCCACAAGTAAAAATCCCTCCGGTTTTAACTCAGCGTCTGACTCCGGTGTTGCAGCATAATGCATCATCGCCGCATTGGCTCCGTAAGCACAGATCGTGTTGAAACTTAACTCAATAAAGTTATCCTGCTCTCTTCTTCTCGCCTCAAGATAGTCAGAAGCAGAGATCTCCGTCATCGGGATCTTTCCGATATTGGTCTTAAGCCAGTACATAAATTTGGTAAAGGCAACACCGTCTTTTACATGTGCAGCTCTGGTGTTGTCTACCTCCGTCTTATTTTTTACAGCTTTCATAAGTTCCGTCGGGTTTGGTTTGTCCACAACTTTGATTGCTTTATCAAGACTGTTCACGATACGGTAGTTGACCGTCCCGCGGTTCATCAGCACGACTGCGTCTGCCGGAATCTCCGGTACATAATCGTAGATCGCATCATACGGCTTTGTCGTGATATGGTTTTCCTCCAGGTAAGCACGGATTTTATCATCCACTACTTCCTCCTGTAAAAACCAGATACACTCTGTCTCGTTCAGCACAAGATAGGATAATACGACCGGCACATAATCAATATCGTTGCCGCGGATATTTAAAAGCCATGCGATATCGTAAAGAGATGTCAGAATATGAACATCTGCACCGTTCTCCTTCATAGCTTTCCTAAGATCTGCGATCTTATCCGCAGTACTCTTTCCGGAATATTTTTCCTCCAAAATAAATAAAGGCTGTTTGGACAATGCCGGACGATCCTCCCAGATCAGATCGACCAGGTCTTCTGTCACATGCATGGACACATTTTTTTCTGCTGCAATCTTTTCCAGTTTGCCGCCCCAGGTACCGTTTACAACACGTCCGTCAAATCCGAGACATCCGCCCTCTTTTAATCGATCCTTTACAAATTCATCGACTGTCGGCACGCCCTCTTCGCCCATGCGGTAGAGTGTGACTGTGCTGTCTTTCAGCTGATTCTCTGCCTGTACAAAATAGCGTCCGTCCGTCCAGAGCCCTGCCTCATCCAAAGTGATAACGGCAGTTCCCGCAGAACCGGTAAATCCGGTAATAAACTTTCTCGCCTTAAAATGATCTCCTACATATTCTGATTCGTGAAAATCAGCAGTCGGCACAACGTATACCGTGATGCCTCTCTTTTCCATCTCCGCACGCAGTGCCTTTAATCTTTCCTGTATCATTCTTTTATTTCCTCTTTCTTATATATTTCTAATATCACACCCGTTTGTCAGGCATCCGTATACTCAAAGAACTTCGTATCGATCTCCGGGTAAGAACGTTTCAATGAGATCGGTCTTCCGGAACGGTTCAAAAAGCAATGGGAACTCTTTCCGGTCGTGCGGAGTTCTCCGGTCTCCTTGTCCGTCATCCGGTATTCCACATCCATCTTGATACCATTATAGCGTGTGATCTTCGTCTCGATCACGACCGTATCATCAAAATGTACCATACTGTGATACTCGCAGGATACAGAGAGCACCGGACTGATAATCTCCATCTCCTCCATCTGTTTATAGCTGAGTCCGATCTGATCCATCAGATCCATCCTCGCTTCTTCCATCCATTTGATATAATTTGAATGATGGATGATTCCCATCTGGTCCGTCTCATAATATTTTGCATGATGCTCATATGGGCGGATTTTGATTTCATCGGCATTTTCATTATAAATTTCTATCTCTTTGTCTGACATATAAATCACTACCTTTCTCAAACTCCTCCAACGTATAGTATCTCACAGAAACGTTTTAATTTCAATGGTGCCTTTTTATCCATGCGATCAGTATCACGATCAGAATACAGGCAAGGGAAAACCCGGCTCCCACCATAAATCCCGGTGTCCGGTAGCGCAGCTCGACCGTATGTGTTCCTTCGGTAAGATATGTGCTGATAAACGCCTCACCAAACACTTCCGGATCCGTCTGCTCTCCATCAACATATAATTTCCATCCGGCATCATCCGCCACCGCAAAAATCAGTCGTCCTTCTTTTTTCACATCAATGGTTCCGGTAATTTTCGTATCGGAAAAGGAAGTCATTTCCATCGTCTGCTCATTTAACGTCTGATAAGCCGTATCTGCAGCATCGAGATTCAGGGCATATGCCGTAATATTCACTCTTTCTTCATTACTGTTTTTAATCCTCACTTGTGTGCCTGCCGTACAGTATCCAAGATCAAGTGTATAGCCATGCGAAACTTTTGTGAAAGACTTTGTCCTGCCGTCACTGATCTCTTCCGTCATGCTGTCCACAGTCGTCGATTCATAGGTTGCAAAAATGTATGCATCCTCCTGCACGTCAATCGTTGATTCCCCGACCACAGATTCGGACGGGATCTCCGTCAGCATCGGCTCATCTGCACCAAGAAGCTCTGCAAGTCTGTTCTGTACCTCAATTTCATCTAAATCAGAATAATCCCACGCATCAATCACATCCTCATCCATCATAAAACCAAGTGGGAGCACATATTTATTTTCGTAAAGATACGTATTTCCGCTCTCTGCCACAAGGGTGCGGATCGGGTTTGCTTCCATTGCGTTATCAGCGATCACATAGCGCAGGGACAGCATTGCTGATAACAGCGGTGTTGCCCCGTTTACACAGTAGAAATTCTTGCCGCCTTCCATTCCGACTGCCTGGTAAAAATGACTGACATCCAGATTCATCAGCGATGAAAACTGCGTTGCGGAACGATATCCATACAGCGCCGCATCATTTTTCGTTTTGCGCTCTAATTCTTCCGTGCGGTAAAATAATATGCCCTTATCCTGTGCCTGATTTTCCGCCTCTGCAAGCACTGCATGATAGTCATCCATGGATTTCACATAGGCAGTCCTGCTCGTCGTATCAAATCCGGTCACATTGTAGTTAAAAAATAATTCTAAAAGCATCGCTGCGCAGCCAAACGAGAGCATGATTTTTTTCAGTTCTTCCCTGGTCGCCTTTTTGATCTTTCCAATCTTTTTTACCACATCTTCCCGGATACATTCCTCCGCATAAAAATAGATCAGCAGCACCACAATATAGCTGCCCAGAAATACATAAGTTGCCGTTGCCGCGCTCTCTCCTAAGATCGTCCCATCGGAAAAATGATAGGAAACTGCCATCAGACCAACCGATGCCACTCCCGCTGCGATCACATCTAAAAATCTCGTTCCTTTGAAATGCAAAAATGCCTCGTAGGATACCGCAAGCATCAGAAATGCATATAAAAAGGTCTGTCTGCCCGGCAGGGAATCCGGGAAGTGCATGCCATGCCAGATGAAATCAAGTATATTATTCGAAAAACTGATGACAAAAAATGCTGCCAGAAGTCCGCGTGAAAGCTTCTTTTTCCAGGAGATCTCACGGTTGAAAAGATACAGTACAAACAAAAGAAGCACAAATACGCCACAGTAAATATTCGGCCAGTGGTCTTTGCCCGTATAAGGTTCTGTCATCACCGAGTGTCTCCCCAGCTCTGCAATGATGTTAAAATACCATTCCATTGTATCCGGAAATGAAATATTCTGTGAGCCGCTCGCTCCAAGGGTGATCGCCTCAGGAATGATCAGTATCGCTCCCGTCCCGCCCGCCAGAAGGGAATAAAGTGCGAAACGGATCCACGCACCGATCCCGGTCTCTTTATTTTCCAGCCATGTGATCACAAACCAGATCACCTGAAAAATGCAGACCATGATCGCAATGTAATAATTACTGATAATGCATAAAGACAGTGAAATATAATAAAGCAGTACTTTTTTCTCTTTGATCAGCTGTTCGAGTCCAAGAACGACAAGTGGCGCCAGCATCATGCAGTCTAACCACATGATATCCCATGCATAGGCTGCTGAGAATCCGCACAACGCATAGGCTGTTGCAAAAATGCTGATTGCAGCATGATTTTTTTCAAAATGTTCCTTTAAATAATATCCGAAAAACAGTCCCGCCAATGAAATTTTTAAAATCACAAGCAAGGTCATAAATTCGATCACATGATTCTGCGGACAGAGCAGCAGCAGCCAGTTTAAGGGACTTGCCAGATAATAGGCGTACAGTGAAATAAAATCTGCTCCAAGTCCGATATTCCAGGAGTAAAACATGCTGCCACCATGTTTGATCTTATCCATCAGCTCCGTGAAAAACGGGCAGTACTGATGATACATATCGATATGTAAAATACACTGCTCTCCAAACGGATAGACGTCATGAAGAATGCAGATCACAGTCAGAATAAAAAACGGCAGAAAGAACGACGCAATAAGCGGCATTCTTTCTTTCCACAACTGATTTTGGAGTTTCTTTTCTCTTTTCAAAACAAAACCTCTCTTTTTATCATTTCCTAATTAACAGTTCCATGATCAAACAGTTCATAATACTGCAATTTCCGGTAAATATCCATCTCATCTTTTTCATCCGAGGCGCGGACTTCACTGCCATCCGCTTTTACTGTACGCACCGCGGAAATAACCGGGTATTCTGATTTTAAATGTAACAGATACGAACGATATTCATCCAATGGAACACCGGCGCGCTCTAAGACTTCCGCTGCCAGATAGTTCACGCTCGTGTCTGCACCCGTTTCCTCTCCAATATCATAGTTTGCCCACACCACATAAGGAACCTGATAACGCAGTTTCTGCTGTTCCTCTGTCAAGTGATTCCAGGACATCCCGTTCTTTGCAAGAACCGTAGATGCAACGGCATCACTTGGCTGATGATCTCCGAAAAAAACGATCACTGTTTTTTCATCTGCCTCTTCAAAATAGGAGATCAGATGTTCTAACGCGGAATCGGAAAGTTTTACCAGGGATAAATACTGCTGCAGTGAAAAATTTGTAGAATCTTTCACCGAGATATCCGGTGTAAAATTGCCGTACTGATCCTGATATCCACCGTGATTTTGCATGGTCACATTAAACACAAACAGCGGCGCATCCTTTTCCTTATTTTCATAAAATTCAATAATCTTATCCACGCAGCTCTCATCGCTGATATACTGTCTGACATACTGCGGATTCACATAATCATCTTTAAACACGCTCTCATTAAATCCAAGCATCGGATAGACCGTATCGCGTTCCCATCCGCCGGCATTGTAAGGATGTGTCGCAATGGTCTGATATCCTAAAGTCTTCAGATAATCCGGAAGTGCCTTCAAATCTCCATTGATGTACTGCTGATACGGGATGCTCCCCTGCGGGAGGAATGCCATTGTATTGCCGGTCAGAAATTCAAACTCTGTATTCGCGGTATTTCCACCGCAGACAGATACGTTTAACATTCCCGTAACCGTATTTTTCTCCCCCTGCTCTAAGCTGTGGATAAACGGCATGTAATCCTCGTTGGTTTCAAAATCACCTAACACGGACAGATCCGAAAATGACTCATTCATCATTACAATGATATTCGGAAGATCTTCCTCCTTTTGTGTATCGTCTTCTTCTGCCTTAGAGCCTGATTCCTCCGACATTGCACCGCCCTCCCCGTAGGAATCAAGCACCGCCTGTGCCTCAGCGGCGCTGTAATGCTCCGGTTTGTCGATCGACATATAGGCAAGATTCATGACAAATGTGACTGCCATACCATCCACATCCGTCATGTAGACCGGCGTGAACAGTTTATTGTAAAGTCTGTGGCTGTTCTGAAAGTTCTCCTGCTGCAGTGTTCCCGCAAACAATGAAAGAACCACAGCTACCAGCGCTGCCGGAATCAGCCGTTTCCAGAATACCAAACGTGTCACTTTTACTTTTATAAAACGAAATAATACGATTGCTGCAAAAAATACCAGTGTCACAACGACCATGCGCGTATCCGGCATAAAATCATAATTATCTGCAACGCTCACAGCCGTTTTCCAGGAAAAAATATCCCACGGCACAATCGGATTCGTCCGGAAACGCACCACATAACTGTTCGCAATTCCATAAATCATTGCTGCAATGTATACGATCCGGTGCGCAGCCTTTAATTTTCCCGTCAGCACAAACAGGAAAACTGTTACCAGTTCAAACAGCACGATATTAAAAAACTGTGCCCACGGACGTACCACTGCAAATGGATTGTGCGAATAACACTCCATCAGATAAAAACAAACTGCTGGCGGTAAAATGACAAGCAGTAATGTAACAATCCAACTCCCTGTCTTTTTTAAGATATCTGTTTTCCTGTCCGTCTGTTTTGCCCTGTCCGCCTTTCTCTGATTTCTCTGCTCCTTTAATTTTTCAAAAAAACCTTTCGGTTTTGTATTTTTTCTTTTTCTGCTCGCATTCATATCAAACCTCACTTCAAAGGGAGAATCTACTTTCCCCGGATCTTTAGCCGAATGATATTTTAGCACATTCCTCATACAAATAACATCCGTTCGTAAAAAATTCATAAATTCCTAAATATTACTGCGTATTTTCCCTGAATCTAAATTTGTATGTCTGGATTTTTGCATGTTATGTCGAATCCGGCAGTTATTTTGACGCTTTATGTTAATAAGGTAACAATGTTTCTCCACAGACGTCTTTATTGTCTTGACATTTCAGGGAATATTTTTTAACATAAAACATATATGATGTATCGATTTGAATGGCGTAAAAAGGAAAATGAATATGAATAGTGAAGCTGAAATCACCCGTCTGGCAAAAGAAAATGAAACATTCCAAAAAATCATCGAGACACAGCAACATACGATCAATCTTCTCATTGATCATTTTATTTCCGGTCAGAAAGAAAAAGAGCCAGAAAAGAATTAAGTTATCACTTAAACTTTTCTGGCATAAAAAAAGCTGCTGACGGGAATCGGACCCGTGACCTCCGCACTACCAATGCGACGCACTACCGACTGTGCTACAGCAGCATCTTTTTGTTTTCGGCTCATCTCTAAGCCTCGATTAGTTTATCATGATACAATCGTTTTGTCAACGGTTTTTTTGAATTTTTTTTATTTTTTTAAATTTCCCGTTTTTTTCATCGGATGCCTCCGTTTTCATTCGCAGACATCCGATTCTCATTTCCTATCTTTTCATATTTTTATATGATTCCAACGGGGAGGGGAGTAGCGGAATCGGTTGCCCGATACCTTTCACTTACCCTACATCATTCTCTGACGCACAATCTCATATGCCAGCACACCAGCTGCCACCGATGCGTTCAGGGAGTCGATATCTCCCTTCATCGGGATCGATGCGATGAAATCACATTTTTCCCGCACCAGACGGCTGACACCTTCGCCCTCATTGCCAATCACCAGACCGATCGGTCCTTTTAAGTCGAGGCGGTACATGCTCTCTCCGCCCATATCGGCGCAAACAAACCAGAGTCCTCTCTCTTTCAGCTCCTCGATCGTGGCTGAAATATTGGTTACCTTCGCCACCGGCGTATAATTCAGCGCTCCCGCCGAGGTCTTAGCAACCGTCGATGTCAGTCCCACTGCGCGGCGTTTCGGGATGATCACGCCATGTGCGCCTGCCAGATTGGCAGTACGGATGATCGCACCCAGATTATGCGGATCCTCAATGCCATCCAGAATAAAGAGAAACGGCGGCTCGCCTTTCTCTTCTGCCAGCTTTAGCATATCTTCCACCTCTGCATAGCGGTATGCCGCTGCCTGTGCAATCACGCCCTGATGCTTGCCGGTCTCAGAAAGCTGGTCGAGTCTCTCCTTCGCCACATAGTGGATGATCGTATTCTGCTTTTTTGCCTCTCTCGTGATCGTCTTGACCGGTCCATCTTGGCAGCCATCCAGCACAAACAGCTTATCCACCGTCTTGCCCGAACGGAATGCCTCTAAAACGGCATTTCTGCCTTCGATCATCGTCTCTTCAAATCTATTTTCCTGCTTATTTTCCTGTTCCATCTATCTTCCTCATCATGATTTATAACGATATTAATTCTCCCATCTGTTCCAGCCCTTTTCCCAGAAGTTCTGCCATCCTGTCAAACTGCTCGGTCAGATAGAGATAGCCCATCAGCGCCTCAAATCCGGTCGCCATCCGGTAATCCTTCATCGTCGCGTGCTTCGGCATCGTAAAAGATTTCGCATTGCGTCCGCGTCGGTATGCCGCCTTC
>ERZ773114.3988-NODE-3988-length-11480-cov-11.010066_pt1 | contig 11480 bp, 11 predicted proteins | sample MGYA00580564_ERZ773114 | MGnify/ENA primary metagenome ERZ773114 (study PRJEB29015, sample SAMEA2737836) | human gut metagenome | biome: human gut; feature: human-associated habitat; material: faeces | place: China | collected 2012 ...
CTCTGAAGGGAAATTTGCAAGCAGATGGCGTGCAAAGTCGCCAGACGCTCTTTGTACGGTATTGCCTTTCCTTTATGCAAAAAACTCCGCCGGATCACCGTCATTCACTGCCAGAATGTGCAGCGGTGCCTGCAAGTCCGGCAGCAGAAAGCCGCCCTCAATGCATGCCGAGCTGCAAAACGCAAACATGGACGGATAGGTTTCATCGTCCATGTAAAACGGTTCTCTGGCATTTTCCGGATCAACGCCCACACGATAAATGCCGTCCGCATAGTGGAACAGCACGTCCAGTTTGTCATTCCGGTGTTTCCGCATCAGAGCGATCACTTCGCCGGAATTTACAGAAACACTGCTCCAGTCAAAAGAAAGCATCGATTCCATTTTTTCTTCCTCCTCACAAAAAACAGCACACTCTGAGAGCATGCCGTTTTCCAGTTCATCAAAATTCAGCTTAACTCAGCTTTGCACCGCACTTGCCGCAGAAGTCAAAGGTGTACTTCTCGTCGAACCGTGCACCGCACTTGCCGCAGATGCGAACACCCTTCAGCGTGCTCAGGTCGCCCTGCATGCTGGCAATACGACGCTTTCTGTCGTCGATGTCTGCACACAGCTTCAGTTCTTCATGATGATCGCCGTTCGGATTCTCATAGAACAGTCTGCCGATCTCGGTCATTACTTCCTGAATCCGTTCCTTTTCGTATGCGATCTTCTTTTTCAGATTGCTGGTTTCCGCAGCACTCTTGGAAGACTCTGCCACATTGCGGCTCACCTGATTCATCTTGTCAAAAATACCCATGTTCAGTAACTCCAATCTCCGGAATCTTCCGGAAAACATGCCGCTTTTCTGAAATTTCATGTTTTCCGATAATCTCTTACAATTCCGACTTTCATAACGTTACTTAAATTATACATGATTCACAAGTTTTTGTCAAGTGTTATTTTTTCGGAAACATTGGCATGTTACGCTTCCACCGGTGCAAACCGAATCCGGATCTGCGGCAGTTCGTGTAGAACAGTGTCACAGTGGTACAGCCCGTCTTCCACAGACAGGTCATTCTCACCGGTTGCCGGCGGTGCGAAAATTTTCAGTGTCAGGTCAGCTTCGCCCTGCAAAGGCTTCTCGAAGAATGCCGCCATCAGATCTACCGTTTTGGTCTTGGGTGCCTTATAGAACCACTTGCCGTTCAGTTCCAGCATCAGGTTGCTTTCCTCGGTAAAGGTCAGTTCGCAGAATGTGGGGTTCTTCTCGAAATGCAGCGGGATTTCCAGACCTTCCGCGTCCTCGGAGTTGCTCCAGCGAAGTGTTACCGGCAGATGTACCTCGCCTGCCTGACGGGTGATCTGAGGCTTGAACCAGTCACGCTGAATGATTTCTTTATAGGTATCCAGCACCGGCTGTGCGATTCCCACATTTGCATTGTTGGGATCCTCGATCTCCAGCCCCAGTCTGCCGCGGTCGCGGAACTGGTAGAACGTAAACGCACTGAACCAGTCCGCCTGTTCCCGTTCCAGTGTATCGCAGAATTCCTTTACCATGTCTGCCTGTTCATAAGGACCGGTCACGTCGCCGTCAGCGTTGAACTCTGCCATAGTCATAGGCTTTTCCACGCCGCCGTTGAGATAACGGAACCGTTCGAAGCTGCGTTTGGTTTTCTCGTAGGTGTCCGCCACAGTGCCGCGGCTGTGGGTAGTGCCGCCGTGTTCTGCCACGTCATAGGGCCAGCCCCAGTGCAGTGCCATGTACTTGTCCACCGACCAGATGTCAGCTGCGGGAATGGTCTGTGCGAACTCAGCTTCCTTTTCCATTTCCTCCTTGGAGAGATCCTCGATGCCGCCGATGCAGATAATGGTCTGCACGTTGGGAGCATGCTCCTTGATGATACGGCTGGCACGGACGAAAAAGTCTGCCACTTCCTGATAAGTGCAGCGTTTGTTGAACGAGAACCAGTTGCCCGTTGCCTCGTGGTTGATACGCAGGAACACTCTGCCGAAGGACTTCAGATCCTCGCCGATCGCCGCCAGATGTTCATCGGAAACGTGGGGATCAATGGTCAGGGTCAGGGAAACGTCCTGTCCGTGCTGCCGGATCTCCCGCATGTAGTTGAACGGTTCGCCGTCGGTGCTGCCGCCCAGTCCGCCCTTGTAGGTGAAATAGTCATCGTAGGGATAATCCCACGCAAAGCTGACATCAGGGCTGGCGTGTACCACGCTGGCACGCCCCGGCCAGCCCTCGTCCAGCGGATAATAGCAGTACATCAAGCTGATGCTGCGGTGCGGTCTGCCCATTTTCGCCAGAATGTAATCCTGATCGACATATTCGCCCCGTTCGCTGCCGTCCCCCAGATCAACGGCACACTTTGCCTTGCCCATGTGAATGTGGTAAACTTCCATGTATATTCTCCTTTTCAGCAGAGCATGCTTCAGCAGCATACTCTGATGTTTTGCACATTCTGTGCGATTGTTCTTGGTTTATTATACCGGATTCCGGCGGTGCTGTCAAGGGATTTTTTGAGAAAATGAGCATCGTGCAAACTGCAAGCGAACATCACTTTTGAAAAAAGAAAGCCTGAATAAAAATAGCCTCCCCTGAACCGCCGATAGGCGGTGGAGGGGTTCTTGTGAAATCTTTTGCATAATGTGTCAGGTTACACGGAAGTACCCCTCAGTCACCTGCGGTGATAGCTCCCCTAAAGGGGAGCCATATACACAAAAGGGAGCCTATTTTAAAAAGGGAAGCCAAAATAAAAAAACCGACTCTTTCCGTAGAGCCGGTTTCAGAATGTGCTTTCGATTTTACTTTGCCAGAACGTCGTCCCAAGACACGTTTACGCCAACGCCGTGAAGTGCGATGTAGTACATGAGGTAATAGACATCAGTCGCATCTACGCTGCTGCTTTCGTCCACGTCTGCGGCAGTGATCTGTTCCTTGCTGATTTTCACGGTATTCCCTACCGCAGTATTGGCGATGTACAGCATGGAGTAGAACACATCTGTCGAATCCAGACTGCCGCTGCCGTCAATATCACCCTTGTCCAGACTGCCCTCTTTGACGGTGGGGACACTCGGCTGGGTGGTAGTGGTAGTCGTTTTGGTGGTTGTTTTGGTGGTAACTTTTGTAGTCGTTATCGTAGGCGGATTGGTTCCAAGCCAAACCCAACCGGCTGAATTATCACCAAAATTTGGAGCAAGCCCATTATTAATAGCATACATATCTCCAGAATAATCTCCCATCATATCATAAGCAGAACCCCAATTTGTTACACAATAAAAATACCAACCAGCACAACCATCAGAAGAATTTGCAAGTTCTCCATAGTAATGTGTATGTGCACCTTTTGATGCCTTTACTTCTGTGGAGTTTTCGGATACAGCAGAGGAATCCAACTCTGTTTCCGCACTGACTGACAGCATTGCCCCGATGCTCCCCAGACAAATCGTTCCGGCAGTCACCGCCGCCAGCAGTTTTCTCCACAATTTCATATTATAACATATGATGCAGAAAAATGCAAGGGGAAATTGAAAGAATATATGCAAATCAATTTTTCTTTTTATAGAGCCATAGTTTTCCTTAAAAAGGGAAAGCCTGAATAAAAATCAGCCTCCCCTGAAAGGGAAGGGGGACCGTCGTCAGACGGTGGAGGGATTTTTCTGTGGAATCTTTTACTTGATGTATCAGGTTTCACAGAAGTATCCCTCAGTCAAGCCTACGGCTTGCCAGCTCAGCACAAGGCACGCCCTGCGGGTGCCCTTTCAGGGGATCCTATTTTTGAAAAAAAGGCAGCCAAACAAAAAGAGCATCTCCCACAGGATCACTCCCGTGCAGAGATGCTCTTTTCCAAGCAAATCGGATTTACTTTGCTGCTGCGTCCTTTTCAGCACGCTTCAGCCAGACGTTTGCCAGATCTACGGCTTCATACAAATTCGGTCGGTCGGAAGTCTTGGTGATCGCCTTCACAGGATCCGGCTCCTTGGTTGCGATCTGATAGACGCGAATCTTATCTGCAACCTTCAGCCCGTTCACTTCCTGCTGATGCACGATCTGCATCATTACCACGAATGGCTCTGACATATACCCATAATAGATTTCGTTTCCCTTGCGTACCAGAGGATACCCCCGATACATAAAAAATTCCTGATTCATTGCTGTTCCTTCCTTTCTCCGGAACGGTCAGCCCCCTGACTTAGCTCCAGTTCGTCGTAAAGTCCTGACTTGTGTCGTCGTAGATGTTCATGTTGTTCAGCAGTGTGTCCAGATAAGTTTTACGGCAGGTGTACGCCGACTTGCCGTCTGCGGTGATCAGACAAGTGAACTCGTCAATGGCGTAGAACTGTAGATCCCGTTCGAATTTGCCGTCCTGTGTCTTGACGTGGATTTCTCCCAGCATCTCCCCTGCCGGCTCGCCGTCCAGCTTGACGGTTTCCGCCGTGGTGTTCAGCAGGAACGAGTAGAACTGGCGGTAGCGTTCCTTGTCGGTGCTCTCTCCGTTCAAGATGACGACCGCGGTGTCCTTATCGCTGCCGGTCACCTGAAACTGGAACTTCTGCTCGCCGACGCTGACATCCAGTGAGCCTACATCCCAGACATAGGTGCCCAGCACCAGCTTGGAAGCAATATCCGTGGGCGTTGTTGTCGCCCAGACCAAGTTTTCCCCGGTCACCTGATAGATCGCATCCACGCCGTTCAGCATCGCATAATAGTACGCCGTTTCCGTACCGTTCTCCTCATCTTTTTCGGTAAAGCGTTCGCCGAATGTCAATACATATGTGTTGCCGTCTGCACACGCCATGGTTGCCGTTCCGAACGGGTCGTCCAGTCCGGCATTGGCGATGTCCTCTGCCGAGGGGTGCGGAACTGCAACCTTTTCCGCTTTCAGTCCGAACATACCGGTCACCACCGGTGTCGAACGGTCTACGCTCAGATATGCCGGCACCGGCGATACCATTTCATGGCTTGCCACAGTGCCGCCCATATTGGTGTTGTCTGCGGCATCTTCGTCATAGTCCAGCTCCAGCGTATAGTCCATATCCTTGCGTTCCACGGTCAGCTTGTTGACAATGGGATAATCATTGGTATCCGCCGGTGCTTCCAGCATCGTAGTGGACAGGAAATCCGTTGCGGACTTGCTGAAGTTTGCCACCAGCGACGTTTTCACCGTGTAGACAGTGTCCTTGTCTGCCGGTGCAAAGTAGGTATTGGAAGCATCTGCGGCAGCATTGCCCACGCGGAAGCTGTAGTCGCTGCCATCGGCGAAATGCAGTGTGACTGCGATCGCCTCGGCATCGTCCAGCCCGAATTTTTCCAGATCGGAACAGTTTTCTTCTACCATCCCGTTGGCTTCCATAGAAGCGGTATTGTTGGACAATGTCCACAGGGTAGAGGTGTCCATAGGCAGATCTTCCCAGCCGGACACGGCATATGCCGCATGGTCATCTCCCGTGCCGGTGCCCTCTGCCGTGCGAACCACTGCAAAGGAACCGCTGCCGTTGGTGATGTCAATAGAAGTCACATCGTTCGGGTCTTCCGAGGTCAGCGAAATGCTTTCCTCGCTGCTGTCAGAAGAAGACACGGAAGAAGAATCCTCCTCCGGTGCATTCCGCAGCAGGAAAAACGATGCCGTGCCCAGTGCTGCCACCAGCACCACGCCGCCGATGATCCCCAGTGCTTTTTTACGCATGATGTGCCTCCCTTAACGGTACCGTCTGCGGACTGCAACGATCACGCCAGCCACAACAACTGCCAGCGGAATGAGGAATACCACGACCAGACGGATCGCTTTCAGCTGTGTTGCAGATGCGGAGATCGAAGTCTGTGTCAAGTCCTTGGAAGCAACTACGATGCTGTCTTCCTTGCCGCAGACAGAGTTCAGCAGACCTACGAAGTATTCCGCATTGTTATATGCCGAATTCTGTACCAGATTTACGTCCAGCATCGACATGGAGCCCAGCACGATCACATCACTTTCAATGAAAGCGTCACCGGTGGACTGCTGGTCACGGCAAAGTGCCATAACCGTATTCTGTCCCTTGGGTGCGGAATTCTTATCGAAAGAAGTGGTGGTAGCAGCTGCTTCGGTGGCTGCCTCTGTAGCTTCCTGACTGTCCGCAGAACCGTCAGCCACAGCAGCAGTGCTGTCTGTGCTGTAGTCCTTCGGCGACAGCGGGTAGCAGTAAGAGGTATCCGACGAGGTCAGCAGTGCCGTTACTGTTCTGCCGTTGTTGGCGGTCAGTGTCTGGATCGGACGTGCCATAGGAGCCACGATCGGCAGACTGGCATTTGCCAGATTACCGGTATAGTCTTCTTCATCTGTCACTGTCACGACCGGAGCCACAAAGCTTCTGTTGTTGCTCTGGGACAGGAGAATGTTGACTTCCTGATTGGTGCTGTTGTTTTCGTCGATGACAGAACTGTAATCCACCTGTACGTTCCACTCTTTCAGGAATGCGTCCAGATTCGGTGTGGAGGACTGGGTGTAGTCTGCGATGTAGACCAGCTGCTTGCCCAGCTTGCCGTCATTGTACATGAAGTTTTGCAGCTTCTGTACAGAATCGGTGGTCAGGTCTGTCTTAGGAGCCGGCAGCACCAGAATGTCATACTTTTCTGTATCCAGTGTGTCGTTGATCATGTCCAGACGGCTCACATCATAACCGTTTTCGTCCAGCAGGTTTTCCATTGCATAGAACGCATAGGTGTTCGGGTCAGAAGAAGTGTTGGTCTGTGCAAAGATCGGGCTGCCGTTGGTGGTGGCAATGATGCCCACGGTCTTGGGATTGGAATCGGTAACGTTCATGATACCGGAAGTCAGGGTCTGTTCGCCCTTGAACGCGGTGATGCAGTCTGCAAAGCTTGCCATGCCGTACTGATAGTACTGGTACTTCTGCTGATCCACTTCAAACATATCAGTGGTAGTGTTGTACACCTTGATGCGGCTGCCGCTGGTGATGATGATCTCATTGGACTGGATCGAACCGCCGTACAGTTCCTGATACTTGGACAATACGTCCGGATCCTTGGTGGTGTCAAAATAGGTCACACTGATGCGGTCGGAATAGCCCTGATACTTGGACAGGGTTTCCGCGATCATCTTATTGTTCTTGTCCGAAGTGAAAGTAGCTTCATCGGAAGAAATGGCAATGTCCACGTCTTTCTCCATATTGCGAATATAGTCCAGTGTTTCATCGCTGATCGCATAGAGGTTTGCGGTGGTCAGATCCAGCTTAAAATCCGGATACCGCTTGCCGATCTGGGTGACCACGACGTTGACCAGTACCACAACTGCCACAAAGATCACGGTGATCGCAGTTGCCAGACCGCCGTATTTCAGCTTTTTCCGGTTCTTCAGTTTTTTCTGCTGTTTTTCCAGAGAAGCCTCTGCTGTTTCTGTATGTTTCTGTTTTTCCATTGGTGATGTCCTCCTCTCAACTCCAACGCCGTTTTTCGAACACGCGTACCGTAAAGAAGTTGAAGATCACTGCCGTACTTACATAAAACAGCACACCAGCCGGATCAAACAGACCGGCAGTGAAATCATAGTATCTGGTGTAGAACGACAGAGCATTCAGAACGGTGGGAACAACCGGTATATTTTCTGCATACCGTGCCACCACGTCGATCAGAGCCAGTGCCAGCAGAACGATCATGCCCAGCACAGCGGCAACTACCTGATTTTCGGTCAGGGACGAGATGAACAATGTCACGGCAATAAAGGCTGCTCCCAGCAGGAACAGTGCCAGAATGTTGGAGATCACGATGCCCCATGCCACTGCCCCGAAAAAGCTCAGGATCAGAGCATAGACAAAAATGATTGCTAGACCAATGGTATACAGCGTGAGGGCTGCCAGATATTTTCCCATGACGATGCCGCCGATGGAAACCGGTGCCGTCAGAAGTCCCTGTTCGGTCTTTTGCTTCTTTTCCTCACTAAACAAACGCATGGTCAGTACCGGAATCAGAATGGTGATGACGAAAAACAGACTGCTGAACAAGTTGGACATATCGGTCGTTGCCATTGCCAGCGACGAGCCGAAGAAGAAATAGCCTGCTGCCAGATAGAACACTGCCAGAAAAACATAGGCAATGCTGGAGGTGAAAAACGCTCCGACTTCACGGCGATAGATCGCACCCATTACGCTTCGCCTCCTTCTTGTTTCTGTGCAGCATCTTCTGCCGGCATTTCTGCCTTTTCGGCTTCTGCCGGTGCTGCTGCGGGTTCTTCCGGAGCCGTAGTTTCAGCTGCCGGAGCTGCGGACTTTTCTGCGGCGGGAGCACTGCTCTTTTCCGAAGAAAGCTTGACACCCTCGCCCATGGTGATCTTCAGGAATGCATCTTCCAGCGTCATCACGCCCAGATCCATTTTGTAGATGTCCCAGCCGTGTTCCTTGACCATCTGGTTCAGAGCCGGACGAATATCGGCATTGGGTTTTGCCTCGATCTCGAATTCGAAGATCTTCGGCTCCCGTTCCATATCTGCACGGACTTTCGTCACGTCGTCTATAGCACGAATCGCCTGCAGCACTTCATTTTTCGGACCGCTGATGCGAACTACCAGACGGTTGACACCAGAAACCGCCTTCGACAGGTTGTCAATGGTGTCGTTTGCGGCGATCTGTCCGTGGTTGATAATTACCACACGGTCGCAGACTTCCTGTACCTCCGACAGAATGTGGGAGGAAAGAATGACAGTGTGCTTTTTGCCCAGCTTCTTGACCAGTGTGCGGATCTCAATGATCTGCTTCGGGTCCAGACCAACAGTGGGCTCGTCCAAAATCAGGATCGGCGGGTTGTTGATCAGTGCCTGTGCCAGACCGACACGCTGGCGGTAACCTTTGGACAGGTGCTTGATGACACGACCGGAAACGTCGCTGATGCGGCACAGGTTGCACACGTCTTTCAGATGGGAACGGCGGGGCAGCTTGCACTTTTTCAGGTCATAGACAAAGTTCAGATAGCCCATGACGGTCATATCCAGATACAGCGGCGGCAGTTCCGGCAGATAGCCGATCTGTGCCTTGGCTTTGATCGGGTCTTCCAGAATGTCAATGCCGTTGATCAGTGCCTGTCCGGAGGTGGAACTGATGTAGCCGGTCAGCATATTCATGGTCGTAGACTTTCCGGCACCGTTCGGTCCCAGAAGTCCCAGAATCTCGCCGTCCTCTACGGTAAAGCTGATGTCGTTGACTGCCAGCTTGTCGCCGTATTGTTTCGTCAGATGTTTGACTTCAATCATCCTTGTGATTGCCTCCTTCTGCTGCGTGCCGGACAGAACGCTCCTGCCCTGCACACAAAAACTAGGTATAGTTTATCATTCTATTGTGATAGAGAAGTGATAATCTTACGAAAGGTTCCAATTGCCTGATTGCAAAGCCTTATGCAGAAAGTGCGTCAATCGCCTTTCGAACACGTGCCAGTGTATCTTCCTTGCCCAGAATTGCACACAGTTCTACGCCACCGCCCGGTGTAAACTGCTTTCCGGAAACAGCTGTCCGCAGCGGCCACAGCATCCAGCCGTTCTTCACGCCCAGATCTGCGATCTTCGCAAACAGTGCTTCGTGAATGTGCTCAGTATCCCACTGTTCGACACTCTCCAGAACCGGCAGGGCTTCCTTCAGGGCTTCCAGTGCGGTTTCCGGTGTGGTCTTCATCTTTTTGTGGCGATACATTTCCAGATCGTATTCCGGCATGGCATCAATAAAGTCCACCTGCTCCGGAATATCAGAGAATACTTCGGTGCGGTTCTGGAGCACACTGCACAGCAGGGACAGGTCAATGTCTGTCCGCTTTACTGTCTGGCGGATATACGGCTCTGCTGCCTTTTCGAAATCTGCCGGATCCATTTTGTGTACATAAGCACCGTTAATGGCACGGAGTTTCTGGTCGTCGAAAATTGCCGGAGCCTTGCTGATGCCGCTGATCTCGAATGCTTTTTTCAGTTCGTCCAGCGTGAAAATTTCCTGCTCGTTATATTCGCCGGAGGGTGCCCAGCCCAGCAGTGCGATGAAATTGATAACTGCTTCCGGCAGATAGCCCTTTTTCATCAGGTCTTGGAAAGAAGCATCGCCGTTTCTCTTGGACAGCTTGTGTGTCTTGTCTTTCATGACCGGTGCACAGTGTACATATTCCGGTACGTCCCAGCCGAATGCCTGATACAGCAGATTATACTTCGGAGCAGAGGAAAGGTACTCGTTGCCGCGTACAACATGGGTGATGCCCATGAGGTGGTCGTCCACAACGTTGGCAAAGTTATAGGTCGGCATGCCGTCGGTCTTGATCAGGATCTGGTCGTCCAGTGTGCTGTTCTCCACTGTCACATCTCCGTAGATGTCGTCGTGGAATGTGGTAGTTCCCTCCAGCGGCATCTTCTGGCGAATGACGTAGGGAACACCTGCGTCCAGCTTTTCCTGAATTTCTTCCGGAGAGAGATTCCGGCAGTGGCGGTCATACATGGGAGCAATGTGAGAAGCTTCCTGAATTTTCCGCACTTCTTCCAGACGCTCCTTGTCACAGAAGCAGTAATATGCGTGACCGGTCTTTACCAGTTCCTCCGCATAGGACTTGAACATGCCCATACGCTCCGACTGTACATACGGTCCCACCGGACCGCCGATGTCCGGACCTTCGTCCCAGTTCAGACCGGCAACCCGCAGGGTGTCATAGATCACATCAACGGCACCTTCTACATAACGTTCCTGATCGGTGTCCTCGATCCGCAGAATAAAATCGCCGTCCTGTTTCTTGGCGATCAGATAGGCAAACAATGCGGTACGCAGGTTGCCGATGTGCATATAGCCCGTCGGGCTGGGTGCAAATCTGGTTCTCACTCTTTTGTACATTGCTAGTACTTCCTTTCATATGATAATCTCTGTGTTCTCACAGATCATGTTGTTTCAGCCATTCCTGACACTGTTTCTGATCCTGTGCGATCTGCCGGCACAGGCTGTCCACATCCCGCAAACCAATCCCCTTGATTACACGAATGACCTCCACCAGTGTAAATAACGCCGAAAAAGCGATACAGGTCTGTTTATATCTCTTCATATCATAATACGGAATCTGCAATGTCAGAATGGCAATAAGTGCAAAATAGATAAACTCTGCATCTGTCTGCATTCCAATCAACGCAAATTCTACGCCGACACCGATGGCAACAACCCTCTTTAATCTCACATCAGACTTATTGCGCAGATAAAACGCCAGTTCAACCACCGCAAATAAAATAATCAGCACAACATTTCCGACCGCCGTACCGACTGCAATGCTCTTGCTCGCAAGCTTCGCCAGCAGATACACCCCAAACAGTACCCATAAAATAACCACTGCAAAAATATAAAATGTATTCATATAGCGGTAGCGTTCACTCTTATCTTTATAAATGTAATTCCTGTCTGAACCCGATGTCTGACCCATAGTCTTACTCCCTCCTGTCACTCTTTCTCTATCGATTCAAAATCTTTTTTTATTATAGTTCATTTCTCCTATTTTTTCT
>ERZ773114.4000-NODE-4000-length-11448-cov-4.733696_pt1 | contig 11448 bp, 9 predicted proteins | sample MGYA00580564_ERZ773114 | MGnify/ENA primary metagenome ERZ773114 (study PRJEB29015, sample SAMEA2737836) | human gut metagenome | biome: human gut; feature: human-associated habitat; material: faeces | place: China | collected 2012 ...
ATCGCTGTTGCCGCAATGGGTCTTACGCCGGAGTATCTGGAGCAGGACCTGAAAACGTTCGGTTTCATTTTTGAGTGTCTCTGCATCCGGGACTTGAAGGTTTACTCGTCTGCCCTCGGCGGCAAGGTTTCTTATTACCACGACCGTTCTGATCTGGAAGCGGACTGCGTACTCCATCTGTCCGATGGTCGATATGCGCTGATCGAGTTCAAGCTCGGCAGCTGCGAAATTGAAGAAGGCGCACAGCATCTTCTTCAAATCAAGCAGCTTGTGCGTACTGCAAATGCTTAGTCACCAGGTCTTTTTCATCATTCATAAAGATCCGCGCAGGTTTCTGATTTGGGTTACAGCCATATTTTAATTCTAATTCTTTCATAATTTCTCCTTTAAATTTCTCATTGATCTGTGAAATTCATGCTTCTTTGCCGCATCTTGCAAGCCTGATGCCGATTATTTATTTTTATTGACGATTCTGCTCTCGTAAGCTCCGGTCGCAATATCAATATAACGGACAAATAAAGAAACTTTGTTGTCCTCATTTAAGTTTTCCCATACAAATGAGGTGAACGCATCAATGTCGCCCTCGATTGCAACCGGTGCCGGCTCTCCCTCAAAACTTGGCAGCGGATTGCCATCTCCCATATAAGTATGGATAAAATGAGCCTCACCTGCTTTCGGATTCTCATAGGCAAATGTATAACGGTTACAGGAGGACGGATCCCCGTTGTTGCTCTTTAAAATAGACATTGCATAGTTGAATTTTCCGTTTTCAATGTGCATAATACCTGAGATTCTCGGTGTATAGTTTGGAGCGTCCGGCTCAAATTCTCTTGTGCGCAGCGCCTGCTCAAAAGTCTGCTGTTTATCCATCAGTTCGTAAATTGTGTCAGTCTGGTCTCCGTTTGTCACGATCGTTTTATTGCCAAGCACACGGACAGGTGCATAGATAATCAGGCTCGGATCTGTCAGTTTGGAAGGATCAAAAGCCTGCGTGCGGATTCCCTCTCCATCCTCAACAAAAACACGGTTTCTGCTGTTCTCACTTCTGCCCATAATAAAATAAGCAGTGATGGCATGTTTTCCGTCTGCAGATTTTCCGATAATGATTCCTCTTCCAGGATAGGAATTGCCTGAAAGTTCATTTTTTAATGACATTTTCTCCATGATTTCCTCCTTCATGTGTGCGGTTTGCTGTTTTTCTTTATCTTATCATTTTGATCCTGTTTTTACAATTATTAGCGTCATGAATTTATTTACTTAATTTTATAAGTTTTGTTAATATATTTATTTATAAAAATAACCGCCCCAACCTAATATATCCCCCTTGTACTGGACTTCCAGTGAAAGGAGTGCATATTACAAGTTAAGCGGTCATTTTACCAAATCCATCAAAATTGCTTCTGCCCTCTGTTTCCATGTATGTTCCTGCACAGCACTCTCATATCCCCGCTCTGCGATTTCCATACATTTCTCCGGTTTTTCCAAAAGCTTTTTCACCAGTTCAGGCAGTTCTTCACGCTTCTCCAGCGAATAGAAAACCAGTTCTTTTTTATCCGTAAAGTTCTCCCGAAGATATCTGCTGTCATCAGTCAGCGAAAGTGTATGCTGCAGCATCGCCGTAAATACGCGGTCATGCGTTCCATCTTTAAACCATGGCATGACATTCAAAGAAATCCTTGCATCTGCGATTGCCTCCGCGCAGGTCACAGAATCCACTTCCCTGCCGTTTTTTATAATGTAGTCATGGCTGCTACAGTCTAATTTCTCCCAGTTGGCGCCAAACACATGTACTGGGATTTTATGCTCCGCAAGACATTTTATGATCTCCCCGCGGAAATAACTCCGCATACAGATATCGATGAACACCATTCCTGCGATCGCCGCGCGAAGCTCCTCATCCGGCACTGCACCCAGTTCTTTTCTGATATGTGCCTCTAACATCCGGTCGATGGACACCGCCGGATGTGCTTTCATATCCTCCAGAATCTCATAATAAAATGTCCGGTATTCCGCACCCTGCCTGTCGATTTCCCGGTAAAGGTGTTCCACCGGTGTATAGTTCCCGGTAAATACGATGTCGTATTTCCGTTTCTGATACGGTATATTTTTATGTTTCTGTTTTTGCCCATGGCAGCCTTCTATTGGGGAAGGTACTTCCCGCTCTAAGATACAGTTTCCCGCCAGCGGCAGAAACTCCACCGGCAATGCCGGGTAAAAGCGCTTCATGTATGCCACATGTTCTCTGTCAATACAAAAAACACGCATTTCCGGCACCGGAGGCTTTGCCAGTTTTGAATGATAATACAGTGGATGATCCACCAGGATATTGATGCACGCGATACCTTGGTTTTCCCAGATATAACGCCCGTTCTCTTCGATAAAGACCTCTTCCCCGGAAAGTCCGATAAAATTAAACGTACACAGTACCGTTTTCTCTGGCACGGCAAACCGGCTGATGCCATCTACCGTATTTACCAGATCATCGTAATCCACAAAATAGGTGTCATGCCCCATCTCCTGAAACGTTTCTGCTAACTGTTCTGAAAAATATCCTAGTGTTTCCACTGCATTTTTTATTAAAATCACTTTCATGTTTGCCAGTGATCCGCGCAGTTAGTTTTTAAAGCTGTGGATCGGTGCCGGGATTCTTCCGGTACGGTTAATAAAATCATCACAGGAATATTTGTTGACCGGCATGATCGGCGCATAACCGAACAGACCACCAAACTCTACGGTATCGCCAACGCCTTTTCCAATTACCGGGATCAGACGTGCAGCTGTTGTCTTCTGGTTTACCATACCAAGTGCCATCTCGTCTGCGATCATACCGGAGATCGTGGTTGCCTTGGTATCTCCCGGAATTGCGATCATATCAAGTCCTACAGAGCAGACACAGGTCATTGCCTCTAATTTTTCCAATGTGATAGCACCAGCCTGTACGGAATCGATCATTCCCTGATCCTCACTGACCGGAATGAAAGCGCCGCTTAAGCCGCCGACATAGGAAGATGCCATAACGCCGCCCTTTTTGACCTGATCATTTAACATGGCAAGTGCTGCAGTTGTTCCCGGTGCACCTGCATATTCCAGACCGATCTCGCAGAGGATATCTGCGACGGAATCACCGATGGCCGGAGTCGGAGCAAGGGAAAGGTCAATGATACCAAACGGAATTGAAAGACGTCTGGATGCCTCCTGTGCGACTAACTGTCCGACTCTTGTTACCTTAAATGCGGTCTTTTTGATGGTCTCGCAGAGTACCTCAAAATTCTCGCCACGCACTTTCTCAAGTGCTGTCTTTACAACACCCGGTCCGCTGACTCCGACGTTGATCACTGCATCAGCCTCTGTCACACCGTGGAAAGCTCCTGCCATAAACGGGTTGTCATCCGGTGCGTTGCAGAATACAACCAGCTTCATACAATCCACAGAATCACGGTCTTTTGAGCGCTCTGCAACCTCCAGCAAAATCTCTCCCATCAGACGCACCGCATCCATATTGATACCGGTCTTTGTGGACGCAAGGTTTACGGAACTGCAGATACGGTTCGTCCGGCAAAGTGCTATCGGGATAGAACGGATCAGCATCTCATCTGCTTTTGTCATGCCTTTTGATACCAGTGCGGAATAACCGCCGATCAGATCTGCACCGATTGCTTCTGCAGCACGGTCCATTGTATCTGCGATCGTTGCAAAATCTTCCGGTGTCTTGCAGGCTGCACCACCGATCAGTGCAATCGGAGTAACGGAAATACGTTTGTTGACAATTGGGATACCGTATTCAGCTTCGATCTCCCCTGCAACTTTTGCAAGATCTTTGGCAACTGATGTGATACGGTTATAAATGTTCTCATTTAATTTTTTCAAATCGGAATCAATGCATGAAAGCAGGCTGATACCGATCGTAATGGTGCGGACATCAAGGTTTTCATGTTCCACCATGTTGTTGGTCTCTTTTACTTCAAATATATTAATCATTGCCGCTTTCCTCTCTAAATACGATGCATTTTTTCAAAAATCTCAGCTTTCTGGCACTTGATGGATACACCAATCTGTGCACCGATCTCATCGAGATCTTTCTGACAATCCACAAATGATCTGGTTGATTTATTCATGTCAACGATCATCATCATATTGAAATATCCGGAAACGATTGTCTGTGAAATATCAAGTACATTGACGCCATTTTCGGAAAGATAAGTACATACTTTTGCAATGATACCAACCGTATCTTTACCCACTACTGTAATAATTGTCTTGTCTGCTGTGTTCTCCATCTCTGCTCTCCTCACTTTTCTGCTTTACTAAATCAGCGCAAATCTATTATCAATCATCATATCATACATGTTTTATAATTTCCACTGTTAAATAGATGCACATTTATAACTTTTTCTACTAAGCTTCATAAGCGGCCACACTCTGTAAAAAAATATTGTCATATATAATAGAATACGTGTTTCGCGAACATTCTATTATCATAAACTAAAAAATGATTCTCTCCGACGGCGCGTCCCGCTTTGCCACATACATTGGGAAATCATCGCCTTTATATGGATTTTCTCCCATCGTCACCTCTAACCGGACAGTCTCATATGCAAGTTCTGCATAATTATTTTCCTTACTGAGATGCCCTAAAATAACCGTATTGAAATGGTCATGGAGCACTTCTCCCAAAAGCTGACCGGACAGTTCGTTAGAGAGATGTCCTTTTTTCCCAAGAATTCTCTGTTTTAACGGATACGGATAACTTCCAACCTGCAGCATATGTACATCATGATTTGCTTCCAGTAAAAGCACATCCAGATTTTTTATTTTATCAATCATGTTTTCATCATATGTGCCAAGATCCGTCACTACCGCCGCCGTTTTCTCCTCATTTTTTATCTTATAGGCCACCGGATCTGCCGCATCATGTGAGATTGAAATCGGTTCAATCAAAAGATCCCCGATTTCAAAAGGCTGATCCGGCGTGATCGCATGAAATAAAGATTCCTCTATTTTGCCGACTGACTTTGTATTTAAAATAGCATCTATCGTACCCTGCGTGGCATAAATCGGAAGTCCGTAACGCCTGGCGATCACGCCAAGTCCAGAAATATGATCGATGTGTTCATGAGTTACAAGAACCCCCTGCATCTCTTCTGTTTTCAAATCGATCGAATTGAGTCCGTTTTCAATTCGTTTTCCACTGATCCCCGCATCGATGAGTACATGATTTTCATCTGATCCCACACAGATACAGTTTCCACTGCTGCCGCTTGCTATGCTGCATAATTCCATTTTTTTAATTCTCTTTCCATCTAAGTTCGATTGTATCTCCGGTCTTTAAGACTGCAGAATACGATGCATTCTCACCATTTAAATTGGTAATGATTGCTCTGCCATTTGAGGCAGTAAGATCAAATTCGTAGAAATCAAAAATATCTACAAATATATACTGTGGTTTTCCAGTAAGTTTTACCGGCTGGCCGTTGATGTATACCAGAACCATGCTGCCGTCTTCCTCTGCAGCTGGCGAACTGTTTTCTTCTGCTGTAACTTTTTTCACTGCTTCAGCCATGCCGTCAGCATTCTCCTCTGTTACATCTGTTTCATCCATGCCTGCTGCATTCTCTCCTGCAACAGATCCATTAACGCCTGCTGTACTGTCTGTAATCGTTTTGCTCTCCTCTACCGTAGCGGCATCATCTGTAACTGCAGAATCCTTTTCTTTTGCGCCCGCATTGCCGGCATCGTCTGTATCCTCCGCAGTCACAGCATTGTGTACTTCAGGATTCTGAACTTCTGCGCCATCTGCCTCTGCGCTCATTTCCGTGTCCACAATATCCGGTATCTCTTCTTCCTTATATTCCCCAACAGTCGGTGTTTGAACTTCTTCCTGCTCTACCGGCTGAAAGGACGGTTTGCCATAGGAACGCACTGTCCACTCGATTGTAAAGTTTTCATAGATCAGTGAGTCGAGCGTTGCACGACGGTTGTTTACCAGAATCACATGCTCCACATTCACTTCCACATCCATAAATTCTGCAAGCTGGCCTACTGTGTAAAAGCTTCTTGTTTCTACCTGGTCGCCCTCCTTGATCTGATAGGAAGGCAGTTCTAAATTGCCGTTGACCTCTAAGAACTTCGGGCATCTTATAATATTTCCATTAACCACAAAGGCTACGGAATCTGTCGTATATTCCTCTAACTGATCTAATGTGCAGGTTGCCGGCTTGCCAGCCGTAGATGGCTCAATGATAATCTCACAATTCGGCTCTAATGCCGCATTGAGATTTGTTGGTCTGTCATTCATATAAACTGCTGCTGACTCTCCCTGCTCTCCACGAATGATACGTTTTGCTCCATTTACAAAAAATGTAAGTTCCGGTCCACGTTTCGGGAAAAGATCCTCATTCGGAAAACCTGCCTGCAATGCGGCATCCACGATCGTTAATCCATCATTATCATATAATTTGAGGCGCTCTCCATTGAAACGCACCATAATAAATCCGTTTCTCTGTTCATAATAATTCAGACAGATTCCAATCGGTGTAACAAGCAATGGATCCTTCTTGATATCCTGCTGTTCAAATACCACTTCCTGCAGTACTTCTTCACCACGCAGTGCCACTCGTACGTCCGGAAGATCTAATTTCTCTGCAAGCATTTTCGTATAACCATGGATCTTACCGCCACCGCCAACGATAAATGCTGCGCTGACAGTCTGGTCGCCATTCAATTCTTTGATTTTCGCAGCTACCGCAGTCGTCATCTCATCCACTACCGGCGCAGTCAGCTCCCACACTTCTTTTGCCGGAATCTTATGCTCGATCAGCATGATATCTTTATAAGTGATCTCCTCTTCTGTTGTACTCTGCAGCTTGATATATTCAGCCGTTTTAAAATCAACCAGATAATTCTGTACGATCAGTTCGGTCAGCTCATCTCCCGCAAGAGGGATCATACCATATGCAATGATGCTTCCGTCTTTGGTAATGGAAATATCGGATGTTCCCGCTCCGATATCGACTAAAGCGATATTCAGCAGACGATAACTTTCCGGAATTGCGACGTTGATCGCCGCAATAGGCTCCAATGTCAGATTCGCCACTTCAAGCCCGGCCTGATTTACGGCTGCATAAAGTCCATCCACAACATCCTCCGGTAAAAACGTTACGATGATATCTTCACCAATACGGTCTGCCTTGTGGGATTCAATATTAGAAAACGGTTCATCATTCAAGAAATATTTGACTACAGAATAACCAACACAGTAAAACTTATAGTTGGTATCATTCATTTCCTGTAAAATTTTCTGCGCTTTCTCAATTCCAAGCAGATCCAGTGTATGAATGTCTTCCCCGGTAACTACGCTCTCCTCCGGATAATCGTAACTGATACTCGTTGTAACTGTCTTAAGCACACGGCCTGCGGCAGCGATACATACCTCCGTCAGCGTTTTTCCGATCTGTTTTTCCAGCTGTTCTTTTACTTTTCTTATCGTCCCTGATACACGCCCTATATCGTGGATCTGTCCATCTAACATTGCTCTCGTATCATGCTGCATGATATACTGAGCAGTAACGATAAACTGATCTTCGGTACGGTAACCTACCGTTCCTACCACATTTCTCGTTCCAATATCAAGTCCGAACACCAATGGCTGTTCCATGTCTTTTCCGTCGCTCATCTGCAGTATCTCCTACTCATTTTCCATATTTGTGATTGCCAAATCAATCTGCCTTATGGCATCTTCCACCGTTCCATTATTATCGATCACCACTTTACAGTATTTCCGGTAAACCGCTTCCTGTAACTGACTGTCAAAAATCTGCTGTACTTTCTCCGGGGAATATCCGCGCGATCTCATAAGGCGTTCTTTTCTTATATCCTCTCTGGTATAAATATACCAAAGTTCGTCACAAATTTCATCATAATGTTCTTCAATCAGCAATGCTGCCTCTAAAACCAGGATTTTCAGCACTCCATTTTCCCGCTCTGTATCCGCAACAGTTCTGATATATTTCTTGACTGCCGGATGTACGATTCCGTTTAATGCATCCCGTTTTTTTTCATCTGAAAAGATGACTGTTGCTAACTTTTTCCGGTCAAACGAACCATCTTCATTCCAGATATCCTCATCCGAAAACATGTCTTTTAATTTCTGATAACATTCTGTCCCGGGCAGCATCAGCTCATGCGCGATTTCATCCGCCAACATGACTTTTACACCATCTTTTGTTTCAAGATAATGAAGTATTTCTGATTTTCCCGCACCGACGCCGCCGGTAATTCCGATAAATTTCATCCGTTTCATGCTCCCCGCATCCATTTTTTCTCTCGTACCATCCGGACATATGCAGTCCAACGCATCATCCCTCATAAATGATGACAGATCTTTATTTTGCCTCATACCAGTTTTTGCCGACATGTGCATCAATTTCAAGTGTGACCGCAAGATCTGCCGCTCCATGCATCTCTTCCTCGAGAATCTTTCGAACCGCATCCTCTTCTTCGATCGCCGTCTCCACTAAAAGCTCATCATGCACGGTTAAGATCAGGCGTGACTTTAGATTTTCTTTTAACAGTCTGTCATGCACGCGTATCATTGCGATCTTGATGATATCTGCCGCAGTTCCCTGAATCGGGGAGTTCATGGCAACGCGCTCTCCAAAGGAACGCTGCATAAAATTGCTGCTTGAAAGTTCCGGTACCGGACGTCTTCTTCCAAACATGGTCGTCACATAACCTTTTTCTTTCGCCTCTGTCACGAGTCCGTCTAAAAATGTCTTGATCTTCGGGTAAGTCTCAAAATAACGCTCAATATACTCTGCAGCCTCTTTTTTGCTGATGCTTAGATCCTGGCTCAGTCCAAATGAACTGATTCCATATACGATTCCGAAATTAACCGCTTTTGCATTGCGCCGCTGCAGATCCGTCACCTCGTCAAACGGGATGTGAAATACCTGGGACGCCGTGATCCTGTGGATATCCTGTGCTTCCCGGTATGCCTCGATCAGCTTTTCATCCCCAGACATATGTGCTAAAACACGAAGCTCAATCTGGGAATAATCGGCATCCATAAACTCAAATCCCTCTTTTGGCACAAATGCCTTGCGGATCAGTCTGCCAAGTTCGATCCTCATCGGGATATTCTGCAGGTTTGGCTCCGTGCTGCTTAAACGCCCGGTAGCTGTGATCGTCTGATTAAAACTGGTGTGGATCCTGCCATCTTTAGCGATATAGTTTACCAATCCGTCCGCATAAGTGGACTTTAACTTGGTAAGCTGACGATACTCTAAAATATCAGAAACGATCGGATATTCCGGTGCAAGGCGGTCTAACACATCCGCCGCCGTGGAATAACCGGTCTTTGTTTTCTTTCCATACGGCATGGACAATTTTTCAAATAAGATCACTCCGAGCTGTTTTGGAGAATTGATATTAAACTCTTCTCCCGCTTCCTCATAGATCTGCTTTTCCAGTTCAGCGATACGCACTGCAAGTTTGTCCCCATACTCCGTGAGCGCCTCCCTGCACGCAATGATACCCTCATTTTCCATATCGGCAAGAGTAAATACGAGCGGCATCTCGATTTCCGTAAACAGATGATCCATGCCCTCTTCCTTTAAGTCTGTCTCCAGCGTCTTTTTCGATGCCTGTGCCACATATGCCATATAGCATACATAATTTAAAAATGCTTCCGGTGCATCTTTCATTGCCTGCTCTATGGTCAGTTTTCCAAGAAGATCTGCCTTTGACGGTATCATCTGTCCCATATAGTCTTTTGCAATATTCTCATATGGATACTCATTTTTCAGCGGATTCAGAAGATATGCTGCAAGCACACCGTCAAAAAGATTCGACAGGCCCATATTGCCGTTTACCTGTCGCTCCAGTAAGCCAAGCGCCGCAAGCTGCGGTTTTAAATCCAGTGTCGCATAGGACGTAGCCTCACTTGCGGTAAACATGGAAAGAATCTGCTTTGCCGGAAGATTTTCCCCTGCTTTTATGAAAAAGGTTTCTTCCTCTCCAGTTGAAATGGCAACTCCAAGGCAGCACTCCACTGCATCATTTTCTGCACTTTCTACGATGCCGGACGGTTCACTGTCTGCCCCCGGCATATCTCCTGCCGCAAACAGATTCATCTGCCCGTCCTCTTCCTCGTGGCTGTCTTTCTTTTTGCTTCCGGGAACAATATAAAAACCACAGTTTCTGCCACGAAGCTTCGCAAATACTTTCTCTGCCTCTTTACGGTCTTCCACAAGTTTAAAATGTTCTGCCGCCTGATTTTTTGGAGTTTCCACCGCAAAACGATTCAAAAGATTTTTAAACTCTAACCGTTTGCAGAGCAGGTATGCCTCCTCCGTGTACAGGCTGGAAATACCATTAAGTTTTGCACCGGAAAGATCATAATCAATGTCCGCATGGATCTCGATCGTCGCAAGCGTCTTACTCATCTGTGCCAGGTCATAATACTCTTTTAAATTTTTGCTTGCACGGGGTGGCTTTAATTCGTCCACATGTGCATAGGCATTTTCAACACTTCCATACTGTGCAATGATTGCTGTTGCCGTCTTTTCACCGATTCCCGGTACTCCCGGAATATTGTCTGCCGTATCGCCCATCAGCGCCTTGACATCGATAAACTCGATTGGCGTTACCTGATATTTTTCCTTTACCTCAGCGGCATTGTAATCCTCGATCTCCGTGCCTGTGCGCTTTGTTTTCGGGATACGGATCTTAATATGATCCGTTGCAAGCTGTAAGAGGTCACGGTCACCGGATACCACTGAAACTGTCAGCCCTTTTTGTTCACTCTGTTTTGCAATGGTTCCAAGCAGATCATCCGCCTCATAACCACCTTTTTCGATCGTGGTAACTCCCATCGCTTTTAACATCTCTTTCATGAGCGGAACCTGTTCCCGCAGTTCCTGTGCCATCGGTTTTCTCGTGCCTTTGTATTCTGCGAACATTTTGTGGCGGAAAGTCGGTTCTGACACATCAAATGCAACCGTAAGATAATCCGGCTGCTCTTCCTCTAAAATCTTGAACATAATGTTTAAAAAACCATAGACCGCATTCGTGTGTAATCCTTCCGAATTTGTCAAATCCGGGATTCCGAAAAATGCCCTGTTCAAAATACTGTGCCCATCAATCAATACCAGCTTTTCGCCCATTATTCTCTCCATTCTTTGTCTGTTAGATTGCTCTTGTGTAGCGTTTCAGCCACTCATTTTCTTCCGCCGTCATATACGGAGAAATGGTATCATATACCATCTTATGATAATCATTTAACATTTTCTTCTCACGCGCACTTAATAGATCCGGGTCAATCGCATCAAGATCGATCGGTGCATAGGTGATATTCTCAAATTCCATGAACTGTCCATATTCGTTTTTTTCTGCCTTACGGCATACCAGTTCATTTTCGGTACGGATTCCGTATTTACCCTCTAAGTATAC
>ERZ773114.4001-NODE-4001-length-11448-cov-3.239182_pt1 | contig 11448 bp, 7 predicted proteins | sample MGYA00580564_ERZ773114 | MGnify/ENA primary metagenome ERZ773114 (study PRJEB29015, sample SAMEA2737836) | human gut metagenome | biome: human gut; feature: human-associated habitat; material: faeces | place: China | collected 2012 ...
CCCGCCATAGTAGCCGGAGAGGATACCTACCAGCAGCCCGACGGGCAGGGTAATGGCGGTCACCAGCGCCACCAGACCCAGCGCCGGACGCGTACCGTAAATCAGCCTTGAGAGCAGGTCGCGCCCGTAGCTGTCGGTGCCGAGCCAGTGCCGGGCATCGGGGCTTTACAGGCGTGCCGCGGCATCCTGCCAGTTGGGATCGTGCGGCGCCAGCCACGGGGCGAACAGCGCGGTCAGCACCAGCAGGATCACCAGGGTCAGGCCGCTGAAGGCGGCGGGTGAGCGGCGCAGACGGCGTAAAAACAGATAAGTCGGCATCAGCGCACCCTCGGATCGGTTAACCGTACCAGCAGGTCGGTCAGGTTATTGATCAGCACAAAACTCACGCCGATCAGCAGCGTGCCGCCCATGATCGCCGTGGTATCCCCAGCGAACAGCGCCGTGGTGAGGTAGCGGCCGATCCCCGGCCACGAGAAGACGGTTTCGGTGAGCACCGCCCCTTCGAGCATGGAGGTCCAGGCGAGGGCGGTCACCGTCAGCAGAGTGCCGCGGATATTGGGCAGGACATGGCGCAGCAGAATCGTCATCTCTCCGGCCCCTTTGGCCCGCGCCAGCAGAATGTACTCTTTGTTCATCTCGCTCAGACAGGCGGAGCGGGTCAGGCGGGTGATGCTCGCCAGCGAGTAATAGGCCAGCACCAGCACCGGCAGCGCCAGATGGCCGATCGCATTTTTAAACGCCGCGGTATCGCCGGAGAGCCAGGTGTCGATCAGCGCAAAACCGCTGCGTGGCTCGACGGTGTACTGATAAATATCGTCGAGGCGACCCGGGCCTGGCGCCCACTGCAGCCGGGCGTAGAACAGGGCCAGCATCAGCAGGCCGAGCCAGAAAATGGGCACCGAGTTGCCCAACAGGGTAAAGGTGCGAACCGCCAGATCCCACGGCGAACCGGCGTAACGGGCGCACAGCACCCCGGCGACGATGCCCAGTACCGCGCCGACGATCAGCGCCAGGGTCGCCAGCTCAAGGGTCGCCGGAAAGACCGCCAGCAGGTCGTGGAGCACCGGCTGGCCGGTGGCGCTGGCGATGCCAAGATCGCCATGGGCCAGGTTGACCAGGTAGTGCCAGAACTGCACCGGCAGCGGCTGGTCGAGACCCAGCTGATGGCGAACCTGGTCATAGGTCGACTGGCTGGCATGGTCGCCGACGATCTGCAGTACGCGGTCGACGGGCGACAGCGCGGAGAGCGAGAAGGTGACCAGCAACAGCCCGAACAGCGTGAGCAGCAGCGTAAACAGCCCCTGCAGCAGGCGGGTAAGGTGAGTGGAAAACGATGGCATGGAAAATGGAAATTCCTGGTATATCAGCATTGTACCCGGCGGCGCGATGCCGACCGGGCCCGGGTGAGGAGTCGGTCATCCGGGCAGACAAGGCCGCCGTACCCGGTGACAAAACCCGCTTACTTGGTCACGTTATCGTTCCAGACCATGTCGGCGTTCAGTCCCTGCTGATAGCCCTTCACGTTGTCACGCACCACGATCTGGGTTTTCCCCTGGTCAATAAAGACGTACGGCGAATGCTGGAGCAGGGTTTCCTGCATCGTTTTGTACAGGCCGAGGCGTTTCGCCGGGTCCGGCTCCGCCACCGCGGCGAGGGTGGCTTTATTCAGCTCAGGGATCTGCCAGCCGTTGAGCCCGGCCACGGTGCTGGATTTACCATCGTTCCAGGCAAAGGCGCTGGCATTGGAGTGGGCATCAAAGTAGTCCGGGATCCACAGGCGGATCGCCGCCTGATGCTGCTTCGCGCGCACCCGGGCATAGACCTGGCTGCCGGCGGCGGGTAGCAGATCCACCTTCACCCCGCCCTGGGCAAAGCTGGCCTGCAGCGATTGGGCGATGGTGATAAACGGCGGTTTGTTCTCCACATCGAGGGTGAAGTGGGCATCCTTAATGCCCGCTTTATCGAGGATAGCCTTAGCTTTTTGCGGGTCAAAGGTGAACGGATTAGTCTCCAGCGCCCCCGGCAGGCCGGCCGGCAGGAAGCTTTGGTGAATAAAGTACTGGCCTTTCAGCAGATTTTTGGTGATGCCCTCATAATCAACCAGCCAGCGCGCCGCCTCCCAGAAGGCCGGGTTATTGAGCAGCGGGTTGGCGCTGTTGGCGGTATTAAACACCAGATAGTTCTGCTCGGCGGACGGGATGCTCAGCACCTTCACGCCGGGTTTATCCTGCAGGGCGGCAATCTGGTCAGCGCCGAGATCGCGCGCCACGTCGGCATCCCCCTGCTGGATCAGCAGGCGGCGGGAAGCCGGGTCGGGGACGTTTTTAATAATGATGCTCTTGATCTTCGGCGCGCCGGTGGGGGAGCTGGCGTTGGCCTCCAGCACGATGGCCTGATGCGGCTGGTAGACGCGCATTTTATAGGCCCCGCTGCCCGCCGAGTGCATCTTCAGCCAGTCGTTGCCGAAGTCGTTATTTTTCGCGTTCGGCGCCACCTGTTTTTCATCAACGATAGAGGCGATGGGGGTGGAGAGAATATTCAGCGCCACCGCCGGGCTGACGTCGGCGGTCCAGTGCAGCGTCAGGGTATGGTCATCAACCTTTTTCAGCTGGCTGGCGATGTTGTCCGGCTGCCAGCCGAGCACGTTGAGAATAAACGCTGGCGATTTATTCAGCGTCACCGCGCGGGTGTAAGAGAAAATCACATCTTCCGGGCGCAGCGGATTACCGGAGGCGAATTTGGCATCCGGCTTCAGTTTAATGGTCAGGGTTTTCGCCGCCGGATCGGCCTGCCAGCTTTCGGCGAGGATCGGTACGATTTTTTCAGGGTTGTTGCGGTCCGGCTGCACCAGACGCTGATAGAGGCTGGGGACCGTCTGAATGCTGGAGAGTTCGTTCGCTTCCGCCGGGTCGAGGCTGACGATATCGTCGAGACCCTGGGCGACCACCAGCGTGTTGGGCGGCGTGGCGGCATGCGCGGCGGCGGAGAGCGCCGACAGTAGCAGTAAAGGCAACAGTTTTTTGGTCATGTGCAATCCCTGAAGAATGGTTATTTTATTGTTTTATGCCTCGCTACGTTAGGCCGCTTGCCAAAAGGCGTAAAGTCAAAATAAGGATATCCTTATGCTAAAAACGCATATTCAAGAACGACAGGTTATTGCCGGTCGCGCAGAAGCGCCTTTCTCCGCTGCGGGGTTCTTGCTATAACGCATTGTCTATTGCGAGGAGGTGGGTGTGCCGGAAATTAATGAGTATGGCCAGCAGGTGAACGACCTGGTCCCTGGCTGGCAGGGGGCGCAAGTCCTGCGGCGGACGGCGTTAAATGGCCGTTTTTGCCGCCTGGAGCCGCTGGACGTTGACCGTCATGCGGCGGATCTGTTTGCCGCCTATGCGCTCGGCGACAACAGCGACTGGACGTGGCTGGCGTCTACGCGGCCGGAGAGCGTGGCGGCGACCGCCCACTGGATCGCGGGCAAGGTGAATGATGATGCCCTGGTGCCGTATGCGGTGGTTGACCTGCGTAGCGAGCAGGCGGTGGGCATCGTCAGCTATATGGCGATCGAGCGGGAAATGGGCACGGTTGAGATCGGCCATGTCACCTGGTCGCGACGGATGAAAAACACCCCGCTGGGTACCGAAGCGGTCTGGCTGCTGCTCAAAAACGGCTTTGACCATGGCTATCGTCGGCTGGAGTGGAAATGCGATTCGATGAATGTCGCCTCGCGCCGCGCCGCCGAGCGGCTGGGCTTTAGCTGGGAAGGACGTCTGCGGCAGAGGCTGGTGCGTAAAGGGCGGACGCGCGACAGCGATATGCTGTCCATCATCGACGGCGAGTGGCCTGCGCGCGATGCGGCGCTGCGGGCGTGGCTGGCGGCGGAGAACTTTACTGCCGACGGTCAGCAGATTAAGCGCCTGGAGGCGTTTCGCTAACATCAACCTATGGGGTCAAAACCCGGAACGGCACCCCGGTCGCGCTGCGCTTACCGGGGCTACGTTACATCGCCTCAGGGTAGGCCGGGCAAGGCGTAGTCGCCGCCCGGCATTGACCTGTTAGCGGCGAACCGGCGCGTCGCCAGCGACATAATACGTCGCGGTGCTGCGCGGCAGCGGCTGGCGGCCGCGAATGGCGTCGGCCATCTTCTCGCCGATCATAATGGTGGTGGCGTTGAGGTTGCCGGTGATGATCTGCGGCATGATCGAGGCGTCGACCACCCGCAATCCTTCCAGACCGTGGACGCGGCCCTCGCCATCGACCACCGCCATCTCGTCGTAACCCATCTTACAGGTCCCGCACGGGTGGAACGCGGTCTCGGCGTGGTTGCGCACAAACTCATCCAGTTCGGCATCGCTCTGGCATTCTATTCCCGGACTGATTTCGCGGCCGCGATACTTATCCAGCGCCGGCTGGTTCATGATCTCCCGGGTAATGCGGATGGCGTCGCGGAACTCCTGCCAGTCCTGCTCATGGGACATATAGTTAAACAGGATCGCCGGATGGGCGTGCGGGTCGCGCGACTTCAGGCGCACGTGGCCGCGGCTGGGCGAACGCATCGAGCCGACGTGGCACTGGAAGCCGTGCTCTTTCACCGCGTTGGAGCCATTGTAGTTAATCGCCACCGGCAGGAAGTGGTACTGAATGTTCGGCCAGGCGAACTCTGCGCGGCTGCGGATAAAACCGCCCGCTTCGAACTGGTTGCTGGCGCCGATGCCGGTGCCGCCGAACAGCCACTCGGCGCCGATCTTCGGCTGGTTCCACCACTGTAGCGCCGGGTAGAGCGATACCGGCTCTTTGCACTCGTACTGCAGATACATCTCCAGATGGTCCTGCAGGTTCTCACCCACGCCGGGGAGATCGTGCACCACCGGGATATCGAACTGCCTGAGCAGCTCCGGGTTACCCACGCCGGAGCGCTGCAGGATCTGCGGCGAGGCAATCGCCCCGGCGCACAGCAGCACCTCTTTGTTGGCCGTCGCTTTTGACGGGATCGTGCTCTCTCCCTCCAGCCACTCGACGCCCACCGCGCGCTTGCCGGCAAAAATAATGTGATCGGTCAGCGCATGGGTGCGGATGGTCAGGTTCGGGCGACCGCGCGCCTGGTCGAGATAGCCGCGGGCGGTGCTGGCGCGACGGCCCTGCGGCGTCACGGTGCGGTCCATCGGGCCAAAGCCTTCCTGCTGGTAGCCGTTGAGATCGTCGGTACGCGGATAGCCCGCCTGCACCCCGGCTTCAACCATCGCCTCGAAGAGCGGATTATTGCCCGGCTTCGGCGTCGTCACGCTCACCGGGCCATCGCCGCCGTGGTAGTCGTTAGGCCCGATATCGCGGGTTTCCGCTTTCCGGTAGTAGGGCAGGCAGTCGAGATAGCTCCAGTGTTCCAGACCCGGCTCTTTGGCCCAGTTATCCAGATCCATCGCGTTACCGCGAATGTAGCACATGCCGTTGATCAGCGAGGATCCGCCGAGCCCTTTGCCGCGTCCGCACTCCATGCGGCGATTGTTCATGTACGGCTCAGGTTCGGTCTCGTAGGCCCAGTTGTAGCGCTTGCCCTGCAGCGGATAAGCCAGCGCGGCGGGCATCTGGGTGCGGAAATCGAACCGGTAGTCAGGGCCGCCGGCTTCCAGCAGCAGGACGGTGGTGTTTGGATCTTCAGTCAGTCGTGTTGCCAGAACGTTGCCGGCGGAGCCGGCACCAATAATGATGTAGTCAAATTGCAAAAAAACCTCCCGGTTAAAATATGGACTGGAATTTACCCATCTCAACCTGGATGGACTTCACCTGGGTGTAACTCTGCAGCGTCATCACGCCGTTCTCGCGGCCAATGCCGGAGTGTTTGTAGCCGCCAACCGGCATTTCCGCCGGGGATTCCCCCCAGCTGTTGATCCAGCAGATGCCGGCTTCCAGCTGGTGGATAATTCGGTGAGCGCGGTTGAGGTTGGGCGTCACCACGCCGGCGGCGAGGCCGTATTCGGTGGCGTTGGCGCGGCGAATGACCTCCGCTTCGTCGGCATAGCTGAGGATCGACATCACCGGGCCGAAGATCTCTTCGCGCACGATGGTCATCTCGTCGCTGCAATCGGTAAACACCGTCGGGGCGACCCACGCGCCGTTATCGAAACCGTCGCCTTTCAGCGCCTCGCCGCCGCACAGCAGGCGCGCGCCTTCGCGTTTGCCGCTCTCGATATAGCGCAGAACGTTGTCGCGATGGGGGAAGCTGACCAGCGGGCCGAAGTTGGTGTCATCGGCAAACAGATCGCCGGCGCGGATGCGGGCCACCCGCTCGAGGATCTTGTGCTCGAATTCCGCCTTCTGTTTCGCCGGGACAAACACCCGGGTGCCGTTGGTGCAGACCTGGCCGGAGCTGTAAAAGTTGGCCATCATGGCAATATCGGCGGCGAGGTCGAGGTCGGCATCGTCGGCGATAATCAGCGGCGATTTGCCGCCCAGCTCCATGGTGACCTCTTTCAGTGATGAAGCGGCCGAGTTGGCCATCACTTTTTTGCCGCTGGCGACGCCGCCGGTGAAGGAGATTTTGGCGATGTCCGGATGCTCTGTCAGATACTGGCCGGTTTCCGCGCCGATCCCTGGCAGGACGTTAAACACCCCGTCCGGCAGGCCCGCTTCGCTGTAAATTTCCGCCAGCTTGAGGGCGGTCAGCGGGGTGACTTCGCTCGGTTTGAAAATCATCGCATTGCCAGCGGCCAGCGCTGGCGCCGATTTCCACAGGGCGATCTGGATCGGGTAGTTCCACGCGCCGATCCCGGCTACCACCCCCAGCGGTTCGCGACGGGTGTAGACGAAGGAACTGTCGCGCAGCGGGATCTGGCTGCCTTCCAGCGCCGGGATCAGCCCCGCGTAGTACTCCAGCACGTCCGCACCGGTAACGATATCGACGGTTGAGGTTTCCGAATATGCTTTTCCGGTGTCGAGGGTTTCCAGTTTTGCGAGTTCGTCATTGCGTTCACGCAGAATATCAACGGCCCGACGCAGAATACGCGAGCGCTCCATGGCGGTCATCGACGCCCAGATTTTTTGCCCCTGCTGGGCGCTTTTCACGGCGCGATCGACATCCTCGCGCCCGGCGGCCTGCACGGTCGCCAGCACGTTACCGTTGGCCGGGTTAATGGTCTCGAAGGTGCGACCGCTGGTGGCGGAGGTATAACCACCATGTATATAAAGCTGCTGTTCTGCCATTCGGGACATCACGTCTCCTCGGTTAATCGGTGGGTAAATGCTGAGTAATAAAGTGACGGGTCAGCGAGTGTGCGAGAGGTTTATCCAGCGGTTTGCCGCTCAGTGCCGCGCGCAGCCATAATCCATCAATCAGCGCGGCCAGGCCGTAGCCCGCTTCCTGTGCCTGTTCGCGCGGCAATTCGCGACGAAACTCGCTCACCAGATTCGACAGCAAGCGGCGGCTGCTGACCTGCTGTAAACGATAGAGCATCGGCTGATGCATACTGCTGGCCCAGAACGCCAGCCAGGCTTTCATCGCCGCACTGCTCACCTGCGTTTCATCGAAGTTTCCGCCAACAATCGCCTGTAATCGCTGCTCTGCACTGCCCTGCGGAAGTGCATGTAATCGATTCAAAACCGCGTCACGCAGCTGACTGGTGATATCGCGCATGGTTGCTTCCAGCAGACCATTTTTGTCCCTGAAATAGTGGCTGATGATCCCCGTAGAAACGCCTGCACGGCGGGCGATCTGCGCGATCGTTGCATCGTGCATGCCCACTTCATTTATTGCTTCCAGTGTGGCGTCGATCAGTTGTCTGCGCCGGATCGACTGCATCCCCAATTTGGGCATTTTCGCCACTCCATTCATCAGCGGTGTTTATCTATTAAAGCGGTTATTGATTGGACGTTCAATATAAAATGTGTCTTAATTGTTACGAATTTGATTTTAAATGGTAACAATAACAGTGGGGATACTGGATGACAGACCTTTCACACAGCAGGGAAAAGGACAAAATCAATCCGGTGGTGTTTTACACCTCCGCCGGACTGATTTTGTTGTTTTCCCTGACAACGATCCTGTTTCGCGACTTCTCGGCCCTGTGGATTGGCCGCACGCTGGACTGGGTTTCTAAAACCTTCGGTTGGTACTATCTGCTGGCGGCAACGCTCTATATTGTCTTTGTGGTCTGTATCGCTTGTTCGCGTTTTGGTTCGGTGAAGCTCGGGCCAGAACAATCCAAACCGGAATTCAGCCTGCTGAGTTGGGCGGCGATGCTGTTTGCTGCCGGGATCGGTATCGACCTGATGTTCTTCTCCGTAGCCGAACCGGTAACGCAGTATATGCAGCCGCCGGAAGGCGCGGGACAGACGATTGAGGCCGCGCGTCAGGCGATGGTCTGGACGCTGTTTCACTACGGCTTAACCGGCTGGTCGATGTATGCGCTGATGGGCATGGCGCTCGGATACTTTAGCTATCGTTATAATTTGCCGCTCACCATCCGCTCGGCGCTGTACCCGATCTTCGGTAAACGGATTAACGGGCCGATAGGTCACTCAGTGGATATTGCAGCGGTGATCGGCACTATCTTCGGTATTGCCACTACGCTCGGTATCGGTGTGGTGCAGCTTAACTATGGCTTGAGCGTACTGTTTGATATTCCCGATTCGATGGCGGCGAAAGCGGCACTGATCGCCTTGTCGGTGATAATCGCCACGATCTCTGTCACCTCCGGTGTCGATAAGGGCATTCGCGTGTTATCGGAGCTTAATGTCGCGCTGGCGCTGGGATTGATCCTGTTCGTATTGTTTATGGGCGACACTTCGTTCCTGCTTAATGCACTGGTGCTGAATGTTGGCGACTATGTGAATCGCTTTATGGGCATGACGCTCAACAGTTTTGCCTTCGACCGTCCGGTTGAGTGGATGAATAACTGGACGCTCTTCTTCTGGGCATGGTGGGTGGCATGGTCGCCGTTTGTCGGCTTGTTCCTGGCGCGTATCTCGCGTGGGCGTACCATTCGCCAGTTCGTGCTGGGCACGTTGATTATTCCGTTTACCTTCACGCTGTTATGGCTCTCGGTGTTCGGCAATAGCGCGCTGTATGAAATCATCCACGGCGGCGCGGCATTTGCCGAGGAAGCGATGGTCCATCCGGAGCGCGGCTTCTACAGCCTGCTGGCGCAGTATCCGGCGTTTACCTTTAGCGCCTCCGTCGCCACCATTACTGGCCTGCTGTTTTATGTGACCTCGGCGGACTCCGGGGCGCTGGTGCTGGGGAATTTCACCTCGCAGCTTAAAGATATCAACAGCGACGCCCCCGGCTGGCTGCGCGTCTTCTGGTCGGTGGCGATTGGCCTGCTGACGCTCGGCATGCTGATGACCAACGGGATATCCGCGCTGCAAAACACCACGGTGATTATGGGGCTGCCGTTCAGCTTTGTGATCTTCTTCGTGATGGCGGGGTTGTATAAATCTCTGAAGGTAGAAGATTACCGCCGTGAAAGTGCCAACCGCGATACCGCACCGCGACCGCTGGGGCTTCAGGATCGCCTGAGCTGGAAAAAACGTCTCTCGCGCCTGATGAATTATCCGGGCACGCGTTACACTAAACAGATGATGGAGACGGTCTGTTACCCGGCAATGGAAGAAGTGGCGCAGGAGTTGCGGTTGCGCGGCGCGTACGTGGAGCTAAAAAGCCTGCCACCGGAAGAGGGACAGCAGTTGGGTCATCTGGATTTGTTGGTGCATATGGGCGAAGAGCAAAACTTTGTCTATCAGATTTGGCCGCAGCAATATTCGGTGCCGGGCTTTACCTACCGCGCACGCAGCGGTAAATCGACCTACTACCGGCTGGAAACCTTCCTGTTAGAAGGCAGCCAGGGCAACGACCTGATGGACTACAGCAAAGAGCAGGTGATCACCGATATTCTTGACCAGTACGAGCGGCACCTTAACTTTATTCATCTCCATCGTGAAGCGCCGGGCCATAGCGTGATGTTCCCGGACGCGTGATTGTTATTGCATAAAACCGCGCCATGTCTGCATATGGCGCGGTTTCTCTTACCTCTTGATACGTTATATCTATACGGTTAAGCCCTTAGTATCTATTGATGATTACCAGACAACAGATAATAAAAAAGAAAAGAACTATTGCAGCCCAAAACCTACATTTGGGCTGTTGCGAATGTTCAATAAGTTTAGTCTTATTTAATGTAAATATTGGTGCTAATTTGAAATGACGCTTTATTCATGGGGAACGCGTAGCGCAAATCAACTAAAATCAATGTAACCGTTTGTTGTTTAAGGTTTAATTGTCTGTGTCTGATATTTTATTGATTGTTTTAAATATTGTTTTTATTGGCATTGCTATAATATTGGTTATCATTTGCTGAATGGATTCAGTCTTAATGAGTGGGTTTTTAAGGGACAGGCATAGAGTAATGATACGTATGCATAACCAACATCTTTACTCATTATGTCATTGAATGTTGACGCTATGTGTTTATGAGGGAGAGGTATTTTCAGTTGATCTGGATTGTTAAATTCATATAATGCGCCTTTGCTCATGAATGGATGCCAGTATGTAGTGGGAAATTATAAATATTGAAATAGTCCAACTACTTCTTTATTACCAAAAATGAGTATCTGAATTTTAATATTGCATTCTTGCGTGATTATCTCCTGAGTTTGTCTTGTGATTACCTTTTTAAGGTATTTAGCGTAACTGTTTTTGAGCGAGCATCAGAGGTAAAGATAATCTTCTTGATAGTGATGTGGGATGTTATACGTATGGCATCGCTGATGTTTATGGTTACCCCTTATGTGTGCTCAGGAATCGACAGGTAATCACTCATACTGAACAGCGATAAAAGATAAAGGTGTGTTCATGAATTCATGTGATTTTCGTGTTTTTCTGCAAGAGTTCGGTACAACGGTTCATTTGTCATTGCCTGGTAGCGTATCCGAGAAAGAACGACTGCTACTCAAGCTGCTGATGCAGGGAATGTCTGTAACAGAAATATCACAGTACAGAAATCGCAGTGCAAAGACAATTTCACATCAAAAGAAACAGCTCTTTGAGAAACTGGGGATTCAGAGCGATATTACTTTCTGGCGCGATATTTTCTTTCAGTACAATCCGGAGATCATATCCGCCACGGGGAGTAATAGTCACAGATATATTAATGATAATCACTATCACCATATCGTCACGCCTGAAGCCATCAGTCTGGCGTTGGAAAACCACGAATTCAAACCGTGGATCCAACCGGTTTTCTGCGCGCAGACTGGGGTACTGACGGGCTGTGAGGTGCTTGTCCGCTGGGAACATCCACAAACGGGAATTATCCCACCGGATCAGTTTATTCCTCTGGCGGAGTCATCCGGTCTTATTGTCATAATGACCCGCCAACTGATGAAACAGACTGCGGATATTCTGATGCCGGTAAAACATTTGCTGCCGGATAATTTCCATATTGGTATCAACGTCTCGGCGGG
>ERZ773114.4003-NODE-4003-length-11438-cov-19.418870_pt1 | contig 11438 bp, 10 predicted proteins | sample MGYA00580564_ERZ773114 | MGnify/ENA primary metagenome ERZ773114 (study PRJEB29015, sample SAMEA2737836) | human gut metagenome | biome: human gut; feature: human-associated habitat; material: faeces | place: China | collected 2012 ...
CACGGACAAGAGCGCGGCGAACAGGCCGTTGATCGTCGAAGATATCCAGCGCCTCGGCACAGTCTTTGACGTCGTCCGTCTGGTCGACCCGTCGGCCAATGCCGTGCTCGAGATCGACGCGGACGGCGTGCTGCACCGCACGGGCGAGCGCTGCACCGCGTTCTGGGACAACGACAGAGACTGCGCCAACTGCATCTCCACTCGCGCCCTCGCCGAGCACACCACGCTCAACAAGCTCGAATTTACCCGCAACGAGATGTATTTCGTCATCGCGAAGTACGTTTCGGTCAACGGCACGCCCTGCGTGCTCGAAATGGTCTCGCGGCTCAGCGATGGCCGCTGGATCGACGCGAACGGCTCGCGCTTCCTGCTCGACCGCACGCGCGGCGAGGATATGCAGCTGTTCCTCGACCCGCTGACGGGCGTCTATTCGCGCCGCTATTTCGAGACCTACCGCACCCACCTCGAGGGCATGGAGGGCGTAGCGCTCATCGACGTGAACAGCTTCAAGCACATCAACGATACCTGCGGCCACGCCGCCGGAGACGCGGCGCTGCGCGACATCGCGCAGATGGACACGCTGGCTGACCTCTGCGCGCGCATTGACCGCGCGATCTGCGATGAGCCGCCGTTTTCCGTGCGCGAGGGCGGCATCCTCCGCACCGGCTACAGCGAGGAGGTCGACCGCCTGCGCAATGTGCGCGATCACGGCGCGCAGACCGTTGCCGAGCTCGAGCAGCGCGAGCGTGAGCGCACGGGCGCAAAGAAGCTCAAGGTCGGCTACAACAAGGTTTTCGGTTATTATATCGACATTCCCAACAGCGCGGGCATCACCGAGCTGCCGGAGGACTATATCCGCAAGCAGACGCTCGTGTCGAGCGAGCGGTATTTCACGCACGAGCTCAAGGAGCTCGAGAACACGCTCCTGACGGCGCGCGAGCGCATCGCGGAGCTGGAATACCAGCTCTTCAACGAGGTGCGCCAGCTCGTCGCCGACGAGGTCGCGCGCGTGCAGGCGGCGGCGGATGCCGTGGCGCGGCTCGACGCGCTGTGCTCGCTGGCCGAGACCGCCGTGAAGAACAATTACGTCTGCCCCGAGGTGGACCTGTCGCGCACGCTCGACATCCGCGAGGGGCGTCACCCCGTCGTCGAGCAGGCGCAAAAGGACAGCCTCTTCGTCCCGAACGATACGTTCCTCAACGATGCCGATGACCGCGTCGCCATCGTGACCGGACCGAACATGGCCGGCAAATCCACCTATATGCGCCAGACCGCGCTCATCGTGCTCATGGCGCAGATGGGCTCATTCGTCCCGGCGAAAAGCGCCGTCATCGGCGTGGTCGACCGCGTGTTCACGCGCATCGGCGCGTCCGACGACCTGGCCGCCGGACAGAGCACGTTCATGGTCGAGATGAGCGAGATGGCCAACATCCTCCGCCACGCCACGGCGCAGAGCCTGCTCATCCTCGACGAGATCGGCCGCGGCACGTCGACATATGACGGCATGGCCATCGCGCGCGCGGTGCTCGAATACTGCGCAGACCCCCGCCGCCTCGGCGCCAAGACCATGTTTGCCACGCACTACCATGAGCTGACCGCGCTCGAGCAGACGCTGCCCGGTGTGCGCAACTACAACATCACGGCCAAAAAGCAGGGCGGTACGCTGCTGTTCCTGCGCAAGATCGTCGCGGGCGCGGCCGACGACAGCTACGGCATCGAGGTCGCAAAGCTCGCCGGCGTGCCGGACGCGATCATCACGAAGGCCAAGACCTACCTGCGCGAGCTGGAGTCCGGCGCGGCGCAGCCCGCCGCCCCCGCGCATCCGGCGCAGGACGATGCGCAGATGACGCTCGGCGACGCCGCCGGAGACGTCATCGCCGAGCAGCTGCGCGCCATCGACCTCAACACCATCACGCCGCTCGAGGCCATGCGCCTGCTCTTTGAGCTGCAGCAGAAAGCGAGGGGCTGATATGCGCAGAGCCAAAGCAGAGTGGAGCGACCCCATGCCCCGCGGCGCGCGCATCGCGGGCTGGGTCTATTTTCCCATCCACGTGGCCGTGCTGCCGCTGACGATCGGCGTGCTCCTCATGGCGGTGCTCGGCGAGCTGCCGTCGGACGTGACGTGCAACGTCTGGTATTACCTCATCGGCCTCGTGTTCACGCTCGCCGTCATGTGGCGCTTTTTGCACCGCAGCTATGACACGATGGCCGGCAGCATCCTGCGCTGCATCGGCATGATGCTCGCCGCCTATGGCATCGACGTGCTGCTCTCGCTCGTGCTGCAGCTCGGCACGGGGCTCATCGGCGAGCTGCCCGTGCCGAACAACGATGCCGTGACCGGCCTTGCCAAAGTGGACTACAAGCGCATGATCGCCGTCGCGGTGCTCATGGCGCCGCTCGTGGAGGAGTGCCTGTTTCGCGGCGTGGTCTTCGGCACCATCCGGCCGCACAGCCGCTTCTGGGCGTATGCCGTGTCGATCGCGCTCTTTTCGCTCTACCACGTCTGGCAGTACGTCGTCATGTACGGCGATCCGAAGCTGCTGCTCTCGGCGCTGGCGTATGTGCCGGTGTCGGCCGCGCTCACGTTCTGCTATGAGCAGACGCGCTCGATCTGGCCGCCGGTGTTTTTCCACATGTGCATCAACGCGCTCTCGCTCGCGGTACTCGCCGGGTGAGCGCAGAAAAGATCCGCCGCTTTCCGACTCCGGAAAGCGGCGGATCTTTATGCTTCGATTTTTTCGTACACACAAAACTGATAGCCCACGCCGTCATGCTCGGCGCGCGGCTCGGCGGACACGCAGCGCCACGCGGGGTCTGCGTCCAGATCCGGGAAAAACACGTCCGAGTGGGGCGCGGCGTCGATCTTCGTGACGTATACGCGCGTCATGTGGGGGAACATCTGCCGGAACACGCTGTCTCCGCCGATGACGAAGCAGCGCGCGTGCTGCGCGGCGGCAGCCACGGCCTCGTCCGGGGAATGCACCACCTGCGCGCCCTCGATCGTGATGTTCCGGCGCGAGAGCACAAAGTTTTCGCGGCCGGGCAGCGGCTTTCCGCCCGGAAAATCCTCCAGTGTGCGCCGGCCGACGATCACGGCGGCGCCCATCGTCAGCTCCCGGAAGCGGCGGCGGTCGGCGGGGATCACGAGCGGCTGTGTGCCCTTGGCACCGATGCCCCAGTCGGCATAGACGGCAACGATCGCATCCATGGCAAGCCCTCCTTACACCGCGATGGGGATCTTCCCCGTGAACTCGCTGTATTCGTAGCCCTCGACCTGGAAGCTGTCGCGGGTGAAGGCGTAAAAATCGTTGACGGACGGGTCGATGAGAAACTTCGGCGCGGCCTTGGGTTCGTTTTGGATGATCTGCTTGATGACCGGCACATGGCGGTCGTAGATGTGCGCGTCGGCAATGACGTGCACCAGCTCGCCCACCTGCAGCCCGGACACCTGCGCAAACATATGCACGAGCACGGCGTACTGCACGACGTTCCAGTTGTTCGCCGCGAGCATATCCTGACTGCGCTGGTTGAGGATGGCGTTGAGGGTGTTGCCCGAGACGTTGAAGGTCATCGAATATGCGCAGGGGTAGAGCGCCATCTCGTGCAGATCCTCGAACGTGTAGATGTTCGTCAGGATGCGGCGGGAGGCGGGGTTGTGCTTCAGGTCATAGAGCACGCGGTCCACCTGGTCGAATTCGCCCTCGGGATACTGGTGCTTTACGCCGAGCTGATAGCCGTAGGCCTTGCCGATCGAGCCGGTCTCGTCGGCCCACTGATCCCAGATGTGGCCGCGCAGGTCGTGGATGTTGTTCGACTTCTGCTGCCAGATCCACAGCAGCTCGTCCACGGCGGTCTTCCAATAGGTGCGCCGCAGCGTCAGCAGCGGAAACTCCTCGGACAGGTCGTAGCGGTTGACGATGCCGAACTTCTTGACCGTGTGCGCCGGAGCGCCGTCGTCCTCCCAGTGGGGGCGCACGGTCCGGTCGGTATCCCAGACGCCGTTTTCCAGTATGTCGCGGCAGTTGCGGATGAATACCTCGTCTGCGTAGCTCATGATTCGGCTCCTTTCGAAAAAACAATGACACATCAGTTTATCACACGGACGGCGGAGTTGTAAATGGCGAAAGCCGAAAACGCGCCGCGCCGCGGTTATTTTACGAAAGGCCTAAAAATGCCGGGTAAATTTGGTCAAAATGCCACGGAGATTTGCCACGTTTTTTGCGCACAGACCGTCCCGTTTTCGGCTGCGGGATGCTATAATCAAAGAAGCGATACCCCAAAATATGAAACGGAGGATATCACATGAAGCACATGAAGAAATTGCTTTCTCTGCTGCTGGTGCTTTGCCTGGTGCTGAGCCTGAGCTGCACGGCATTTGCGGCCGGAGCGGAAAAGCCGCTGGACGGAAAGACCGTCATCCTGCACTCGAACGACGTGCACGGTGCGATCGATCTGTACGCGGCCATGGCAGCCCTGAAGGCGGACTATGAGGCGCAGGGCGCGGAGGTCATCCTTGCCGACGCCGGCGACTACAGTCAGGGCACCGTCTATGTCAGCGTCAACAAGGGCGCGGACGCGGTGACCATGATGAACGCGACCGGCTATGACGTTGTCACCCTCGGCAACCACGAGTTTGACTACGGCTATGCGCAGCTGGCGGAGAACATGAAGGCCGCCAAGTTCCAGGTCCTGTGTGCCGACGTGCTCGGTGCCGACGGCAAGACCATCTATGACGCCAACACCATCATCGAAAAGGGCGGCGTGAAGATCGGCTTCTTCGGTCTCGAGACGCCCGAGGCGCAGACCAAGGCCAACCCCAAGCTCATTCAGGGCCTGAAGTTCCTCGCCGGAGCGGACGGCAAGGAGCTCTATAACTGCGCGGCCGCACAGGTCGCAGACCTGAAGGCGAAGGGCGCAGACCTCGTCGTCTGCCTCGCGCATCTGGGCGTGGACGAGAGCTCCGAGCCCTACACCTCCTATGATCTGGCCAAGAACGTGCAGGGCATCGATTTCATCATCGACGGCCACTCCCACACCGTCATGACCGCCGGCCCGAACGGTGAGCCCATCCAGTCGACCGGCACGGCCTTTGCCAACATCGGCGTCATCACCATTGACAACGCCACGAAGAAGATCGTCGGCAACGAGCTCAAGGCCATCTGGCACACCGAGAAGAATGCCGACGGCAAGTCTGTCACCGTCGTTGACTACAAAACGCGCGACGAAAAGGTCGCCGCGGCCGCCAAGGCCATCATCGACCCCATCGACAAGGCTTACGGCGAGAAGTTCGCCGTGAGCGAGGTGGCGCTCAACGGCGCGAAGGCGCCCAACGGCAACCGTGACTCCGAGACCAACCTCGGCGACCTGATCACGGACGCCATGCTCTGGAAGGTGCTTGCCGACGCGGAGATCACCGTTCCGGAGGAGAACGTGGTCGCCATTACCAACGGCGGCGGCATCCGCGCGAGCATCGGCGTGGGCGACGTCACGAAGAAGGACATCAACACCGTGCTGCCGTTCGGCAACACGCTCGCCGTGGTCTACGTGAAGGGCTCCGAGCTGCTCGAGGCGCTCGAGGCCAGCACGTACTGCACGCCGGAATCCATCGGCGGCTTCCCGCAGGTGGCGGGCATGCAGTTCACGGTTGCGACGTATGAAACGTACGACAAGAACGACGAATCCTATCCGAACTCCACGTACTACGGCCCCAAGACCATCAACCGCGTGACCATCGGCTCGATCAACGGCAAGGACTTTGACCCCGAGGCCACCTATGCCGTCATCACGAACAACTTCGTGGCCGGCGGCGGCGACACGTACTATGCGTTTGCCGCAGCTACCAACCAGTTCGACACCGGCCTGCCGCTGGACGAGGTGGTCATGGAATACATCACCAAGGAGCTCAAGGGCGTGATCGGTGAGACCTATGCCGAGCCTGCCGGACGCATCGTGGTCGATCAGGGTGTCGCCCCGGCGATCGCCGATGTGCAGAGCATGGTCATGGGCGAGGCTTCCTATACGGCCGAGAGCTACAAGGCCTATGCCGCCGTTGAGGCCAAGCTGGCCGCTGCCAAGACCGAGGCCGAGCGCGTGGCGCTGTGCGCCGAGCTGCGCGCCGCGGTTTCCGGTCTGAAGGTTGTTGAAAACACGTTTGACGACGCCACGAGCGGCTGGTATAAGCCCGCTGTCGACTTTGCGCAGGCGTCCGGCCTGATGTCCGGTATGGGCGACAACAAGTTCGCCCCCGACGTCACGACGACCCGCGCCATGGTCGCGCAGGTGATGTATGAGCTCGCCGACGAGCCCGACGTGTCCGATCTGACCTGCCCGCTGAGCGATGTCGACTCCACCGCGTGGTACGCGGATGCGGTCACCTGGGCCTACAACGCCGGCGTGGTCAGCGGCTATGAGGACGGCACGTTCCGCCCGGGTCGCGCCATCACCCGTCAGGAGATGGCCGTCATGTTCTACGGCATGCTCTTCGGCACGGATTCCATCCTCGTCGAGGATGACATCAAGATCGCCCTCGGCGCGTTCAAGGACGGCGACACGGTCGCTTCCTGGGCACGCGAGGCGGTCGCTGTCTGCTACATCAGCGGGATTATGGTCGGCGACAACGGTTCCTTCAAGCCGACCGACCTGCTCAGCCGCGCGCAGCTCGCGCAGGTGTTCCGCAGCTTCTACGAGACGCAGCTGACCTTTGTGCTCAATGAGCTTCCGGCCGCGCCTGACCAGCCCAGCACGCCCGAGCAGCCGAGCGTACCCGAGCAGCCCAGCATGCCCACCGCAGCGTAATTGCAATCCCCCCCGCCCGCACGGAGACCCGTGCGGGCGGTTTCGGCTTGTCCAAAAACCTCGTAGAGTTTCGCCGCCGCAGCAGACTGCAGCCCCTTTGTCAAAAAGGAATACTTTTTGACAAACTCAGGAGACCGCCTCGGCGGTCTCCTTTTTGTGCGTTTTGCGCATGGGATCGTGCTTGACAATTCCGGAAAACCTTTTACAATATAGGGCGAACCGATCTGAAGAGTCTACAAGGAGGTTTTTGATATGAATCTGAACAAATATCTGGACATCGCACCCGAGGTGCAGCAGGCGCTCGCAGACGGCCGCCCGGTCGTCGCGCTCGAGAGCACGATCATCTCCCACGGCATGCCCTATCCGAAAAATGTGGAAACGGCGCTGCTCGTCGAGCAGACCCTGCGCGACAACGGCGCAGTGCCCGCCACCATCGCCATCCTCGGCGGCCGCCTGAAGGCCGGCCTGTCCAAGGAGGAGATCACCTACCTCGGCAAGAGCGGGCGCAAGGTCGCCAAGGTCTCGCGCCGCGACCTGCCGGTCATCTGCGCGCGCGGCATGGACGGCGCGACCACCGTCACCACGACGATGATGATCGCCCACATGGCGGGCATCTCCGTCTTTGCCACCGGCGGTATCGGTGGCGTGCACCGCGGCGCCGAGACGACCATGGACATCTCCGCCGACCTGGAGGAGCTGGCGCAGACGCCGGTCATGGTCGTGTGCGCGGGCGCGAAGGCCATCCTCGACCTCGGCCTGACGCTGGAGTATCTGGAGACGAAGGGCGTGCCCGTGCTCGGCTACGGCACGGACGAGCTGCCCGCGTTCTACACCCGCGAGAGCGGCCTCGGCGTCGACGCGCGCGTCGACACGCCGGAGGATCTGGCTGCTATCTTCCAGGCGCAGCGTGACCTCGGCCTCAAGACCGGCATGCTCGTCACGAATCCGATCCCGCAGCAGTACGCCATGGACAAGGCCGTCATCGACAAGGCCATCGATCAGGCGCTCGCCGAGAGCCATGAACAGGGCATCCACGGCAAGGAGACCACGCCGTTCCTGCTTGCCCGCGTGGCGGAGCTCACCGGCGGCGACAGCCTCGAGAGCAACATCCAGCTCGTGCTCAACAATGCCCGCGTCGCGGCGAAGACCGCCGTTGCCCTCTGCAAATGAAGGGTGGTGCGTGGCTCGTGCTCGCGGTGTCCGCGCTGATGGGGCTCGGTCTCACCATCGGGGCCATCGCCTCGCGCCGGCAGATGAGCACCGCCGTCGTCGTGGTGCTGTGTCTGGTCGGTATCGGCATCGTGCTCGTCGGTGCGGTGCTGAGCATCGGCATCGGGGTATTGTGAGCGCGTGAAACTGCAAAATGGATAAAAAACACCGCAGGCCGACCGGCCTGCGGTGTTTGCGTGTTTGTGGGTTACTTGTCGTCGCCGGATTTCGGCTGCGCGACGCGGAAGATCATGCGCGGGGTCTCGGTGCTGGCCTTTGTGTTCGGGGCGATGGACTCAGTGATGAATGAGTTGCCGCCGATGACGGAGTTTGCGCCGATGACGGTCTTGCCGCCGAGAATGGACGCGCCGGAGTAGATCGTGGCGTTGTCGCCGACGGTCGGGTGGCGCTTGCCGGTCACGGCGTGACCGTGGCGCGGACTGAGCGCACCGAGCGTCACGCCCTGATAGAGCTTGACATGGTCGCCGATGACCGTCGTCTCGCCGACGACGATGCCGGTGCCGTGGTCGATGAAGAAGTACTCGCCGATCTTTGCGCCGGGGTTGATGTCGATGCCGGTCGCGCCGTGGGCATATTCGCTCATGATGCGCGGGATGAGCGGCACGCCGCTCTCATACAGCTCGTGCGCGACGCGGTAGACGAAGATGGCATACAGACCGGGGTAGGAGAAGATGACCTCCTCCTTGCTGCCGGCGGCGGGGTCGCCGTCGAAGTTTGCGGTCACGTCCTTCATGAGGATGGTCTGGATCTGCGGCAGGCGGCACAGGAAGCGGTCGCAGACGGCGTTTGTGCGCTCGCGCAGCTCGCTCTCGTCCGCGATCGTGTTGGAAAAGGCCAGATGCACCTGCTCGCGCAGGTCGGTGTAGATCTCGCCGAGCAGGAACTCCGCAAACGTCTCAGCCGAGACGTGCGACACCGTGCCGCCCGCGAAATACGCCGGGAAGAACACCTTCTGCAGATTCTCGATGATCTTGATGATGACCTTGCGGTCGGGCATGCGCAGGTGCTCGCTGTACATGGGCACCTCGGCGGTCTCGTAGCCGTTGGCGATCTGTGCGGCAACGGCGTGCAGCAGACTTTTTTGCGTCATGATGGGCAATCTCCTTTTCAATTTTCTTCTTTTTTCCACGGGCTGCAGATAAAAAACGCAGGAAGCGCGCTGCTTCCTGCGTAAAAACCATTGTGGATACCATACGGGCGCGATCCCGCGGCCGTAGAGCTACCGGCAGAAAGCGACGCAGCTTTGCGCACGACAACAACAGGCCGTCGGACATGCCGCGACCCGGATGCTGCTGCAGCTGCAAAGACGCATTGCTCAGGCTCCTTCCGGTAATGCCCCTTCGATGGGGCGCTCTGGTATCTTGTATAACACGAACTGCCGCACTTGTCAAGTGACGATGTGCCGCACTTGTCGCACGTACCGCTCAGGTGCGCTTTTTCGGCAGCTTCGTGACGCGGCCGTCGCCGTGGTCGATGTACGTGTTTTCGAGCACGTCGATCGTGCTGCGCCGCCAGTCGGCGATGTATTCCTCGCGCAGCGCCTTGCGCTCGGCCTGCTCGTCGGGCGTGAGCTCACGCTCGCGCGCGATGCGCGTCAGCTCGCTGATACGATCCATCTTTTCCTGTGTCAAGGCTTTGCTCTCCTCTCAGTTTTTCAGGCTGTGCAGCGGGGCGGGGATGCGCCCGCCGCGGGCGATGAACTCGGCCGCGCTGCAGCGGTTGACCGGCATGACCGGCGCGCTGCCGAGCAGACCGCCGAACGCCACCGTGTCGCCCACGGTCTTGCCGGGTGCGGGGATGATGCGCACGGCGGTGGTCTTGTTGTTGACCATGCCGATGGCGGCCTCGTCGGCGATGATGGCGGAGATGGTCTCGGCCGTGGTGTCGCCGGGCACGGCGATCATGTCGAGCCCGACCGAGCACACACACGTCATCGCCTCGAGCTTCTCGATCGTCAGGCGTCCGGCCTCGGCCGCGGCGATCATGCCGGCGTCCTCCGACACGGGGATGAACGCGCCCGAGAGCCCGCCGACGTGGGACGAGGCCATGACGCCGCCCTTTTTCACCGCGTCGTTGAGCAGGGCCAAAGCCGCTGTCGTTCCGTGCGTGCCGCAGACCGCAAGGCCCATTTCCTCGAGAATCCGCGCCACGCTGTCGCCGACCGCGGGCGTGGGGGCAAGGGACAGATCGACGATGCCAAACTCGGTGTTCAGACGTTTCGACGCCTCAGCAGCCACCATTTGTCCCATACGGGTAATCTGGAAGGCAGTCTTCTTGATCGTCTCGGCGAGAACGTCAAACTTTTCACCCTTGCAGAACTGCAGCGCATGATGAACCACGCCAGGTCCGGAAACGCCGACGCTCACGACACACTCCGCCTCGCCGACACCGTGGAATGCGCCAGCCATAAAGGGATTGTCCTCTACCGCATTGCAGAACACGACGAGCTTTGCGTCGCCCATGCACATATTGTCCTTCGTCAGCTCGGCGGTCTCGCGCACGACCTCGCCCATCAGCTTGACGGCGTCCATGTTGATGCCCGATTTCGTCGAGCCGATATTGACGCTGGAGCAGACAATATCGGTCTCGGCCAGTGCGCGGGGGATGGCGGCGATCAGCCGCTTATCGCCCGCGGAAAAGCCCTTGTGTACCAGCGCACCGAAGCCGCCGATGAAGTTGACCCCCACGGCCTTGGCCGCGCGGTCCAGCGTTTTGGCGTACTGCACGGGGTCGGCGTCGGGCGCGGCGCCCAGCAGCATCGCAATGGGCGTGACGCTGATGCGCTTGTTGACGATGGGGATGCCGTATTCGGCGCTGATGCCGTCCACGACGGAGACCAAATTGCCCGCCAGACGGGTGATCTTGTTGTAGATTTTCTCGCACGCCTTGTCCGCATCCGGGTCGATGCAGTCCAGCAGGCTGATGCCCATTGTGACGGTGCGCACGTCGAGGTTCTCGGCGGTCAGCATCTCAATGGTCTCCATAATGTCGCGGCTGTTGATGATTCTCATGTGGCAGCCCCCTTAAATGGTGTGCATGGCATCAAAGACTTCCTGCCGGGTCACGGTGACCTGCATCTTCATCTCTTTGCCCAATGCCGCAAAGCGGTCCCGGACCTCGGCGGCCTCGGCGTTCGCCTTGCTCAGATCGACCAGCATGATCATGCAGAACATATCCTGCATGATGGACTGGGAAACGTCCTCAATGTTGATGTTCAGCTCGGCGCACACCGCGCTGACCTTGGCAACGACACCCACCGTGTCCTGCCCGATGACCGTGATGACTGCTTTCATAAAATGACCCCCTCAAAATGTCCGATGATAAACGGAATACTGCCATTATAACAAAATTCCGCAAAAGAGTAAAGAATATAACGAGAAGTGATACTTTTTAACGAGCAACTGCCTGCGGCG
>ERZ773114.4004-NODE-4004-length-11438-cov-7.810068_pt1 | contig 11438 bp, 9 predicted proteins | sample MGYA00580564_ERZ773114 | MGnify/ENA primary metagenome ERZ773114 (study PRJEB29015, sample SAMEA2737836) | human gut metagenome | biome: human gut; feature: human-associated habitat; material: faeces | place: China | collected 2012 ...
AGAAGTGGGTGGGGGGATTATGTGCCTTTATCTAAGCTTAAATGAAAGAGCCGTGACTCTATTCTTGCCACTGACGCAGAAATCATGTACATTTGCTTTCATAAAAACTTCAAGCAAACCAATGAGACGAATCATACTTATTACCGGTGGAGCACGTTCGGGCAAAAGTACCTATGCGGAAAAGCTGGCGCTCAGCCTCTCGCCCACCCCTGTCTACCTCGCTACGGCACGTATATGGGATGAAGAATTCCGCAAACGGGTGATACACCATCAGGAAAGGCGCGGACCGGAATGGACAAACATAGAAGAAGATAAAGAGCTGAGCCGCCACTCGCTGTCCGGACGCACCGTACTGATAGACTGCATAACGTTGTGGTGCACCAACTTCTTTTTCGACCTGGATGCCGATACAGACCGTTCCCTTGCCGCAGCCAAAGCCGAATTCGACCGCTTTACGGCACAGGATGCCACATTTATATTTGTCACCAACGAGATAGGTATGGGCGGCACATCCGAAAACGAAATACAACGGAAGTTTACGGATATGCAAGGCTGGATGAACCAGTATGTGGCTTCACGGGCAGATGAAGTGATTTTAATGGTGTCGGGGATTGCAACAAAAATTAAGTGTGAATAAGTACGGAATATAAGAATGAAGTATAAGGTATAAAATTATGAAGACATTTGATATAATAGGACCGGATGAAGTTATACGACCGGCACTGGTTGAGAAAATCAATAACCTGACCAAGCCGAAAGGGTCTTTGGGAATGCTGGAAAGCCTTGCGCTTCAGGTAGGGCTCATCCAGCAAAGCCTGACTCCCATTCTGCAACATCCTCAGAATATCATCTTTGCTGCCGATCATGGTATTGTAGAGGAAGGTGTCAGCCTCTCACCCAAAGAAATTACCTGGCAACAAATCAGTAATTTCCTTCATGGGGGTGCCGGCGTCAATTTCCTGTGCCGCCAGCACGGATTTACATTAAAGATAGTGGATGCGGGAGTAGATTATGACCTGCCTTATGAAAAAGGCATCATTAATATGAAAGTGCGCAAAGGCACACGCAACTATCTGCACGAAGCTGCAATGACCGAAACGGAAATGGAACTTTGCCTGGAACGGGGTGCGGAAGTGGTGCGCCGTTGCCGCGAAGAAGGCAGTAACATACTCAGTTTCGGGGAAATGGGAATAGGCAACACCTCCTCTTCTTCCCTATGGATGAGCTGCTTCACCGGCATTCCGCTAAAAGAATGCGTCGGTGCGGGAAGCGGACTGGACGATGCAGGCATCCGCCATAAGTACGAAGTCTTGAAACAGTCGTTGGACAACTACAAAGGAGACGGTTCGCCGCGTGACACCATCCGCTACTTCGGCGGGTTGGAAATGGTTATGGCAGTAGGCGCCATGCTGCAAGCCGCCGAGCTGAAAATGATTATTCTGGTAGACGGCTTCATCATGACAAACTGTATCCTTGCCGCTGCCAAGCTGTATCCCGAAGTGCTGCATTATGCCGTATTCGGACATTGCGGAGATGAATGCGGGCATAAACTTGTACTTGACTCATTAAATGCCAAACCATTGCTGCATTTAGGATTAAGACTCGGAGAAGGCACGGGAGCTATCTGTGCATATCCCATTATAGAATCGGCTGTCCGCATGATTAATGAAATGGATAACTTCGCACACGCTTCCATCACCAAATACTTTTAAGAAGCCCCTCAAACGGCATCTCTAAGCAGAGAACCATTTTATAGATAACATATATAACTTTGTTGATAGTACCCACATTTTAATTTTATAGACAATACCTATATATAATGAACATACTGGCTGCATTTATCTTCTTCACCCGACTGCCCTTTTGGAAAATCAGGGAAGTACCCGCCGAATGTTTCAAGCATGTAGTACCCTACTGGCCGCTAACCGGCTGGCTGACGGGCGGCATCATGGCAGGCACTCTCTGGCTGACCGGACAGATACTGCCCGTATCCCTTGCCTGGATTATAGCTATCATCGCCCGCCTGCTTGTTACGGGATGCCTGCACGAAGACGGGTTAGCGGACTTTCTGGATGGGTTCGGCGGCGGCACCACCCGCGAGCGTACGCTTGCCATCATGAAAGATTCCCATATAGGAAGCTACGGAGTTATCGGACTGATATTCTATTTCCTATTGCTGTTACAGATGCGCAATCTGCCTCTGAATTTCCTTTGTATCCTTGTCTTCTGCGGCGACTGCTGGTGCAAGTTCTGCACATCCCAACTCATTAACTGCCTGCCATACGCCCGAAAAGAAGAAGACAGCAAGGCTAAAGTCGTGTACAACCGCATGAGTCGCCAGGAATTGACATCCGCCTTCATCTGCGGATTGCTTCCTTTCGTCTTACTCCTGCCGGTAAAGATGTGGCCTGCCACCCTCTTCCCGCTGCTCGCATTCGTACTGCTGTGCCGCCTTATGAAACGCCGCCTGCAAGGATATACGGGTGATTGCTGCGGAGCGGCTTTCCTGCTTTGCGAACTGGCATTCTACATAGGCAGCCTTGTATTGGCATATGTCTATGCAGGTTTTGGAATCGATTTCCTTACGGACTTTGTCTCGGTTCCCTTTTATTTTCACTAAACATTTAATCTGAAGAATTATGGAAGTCATACTTATTCGTCACACATCCGTCGATGTACCGCCCGGCGTATGCTACGGACAAACGGATGTTCCCCTGAAACCGACATTCGAACAGGAAGCGGCCGTTACCCAAGAGAACCTGAAAGCCTTTTTGCCTTTCGACCATGTATATACCAGTCCGCTTACGCGTTGCGTACGCCTTGCCACCTATTGCGGCTATCCGGATGCAGAACGTGACAAACGGATTATGGAAATAAACTTCGGCAGTTGGGAAATGAAACCTTTCGACCGCAACGACGACCCGCGCCTACAGGAGTGGTATGCCGACTATTTGAATGTAGCGGCTACGGGCGGAGAGTCGTTCGCCATGCAGTACCGGCGTGTCAGCGACTTTCTCGATGAGCTGAAAGGAAAGCCCTACCAGCGGGTGGCCGTTTTTGCCCACGGCGGCGTCCTGATTTGCGCACAGATATATGCCGGCATCATCAAACCCGAAGAGGCATTCAGCGCACTGACACCCTATGGCGGTATCGTCAGAATTACCCTTTAGCACTCAGAAGAATGAGGGAATAACGTACATACAGGTAGCGGTAGCAACAACGATGATTACCATTATCCATTCCACACTGCGGTTGATACGCACGGCAATCCTCATGTCTTCGGTTGTCAAAGGCCGTTCATTGTCGCCGATATAAGGTTTCCACACTTCCTCGCCAAAATAGTTGTGAGAACCACCGAAGCGGCAATCCAATATTCCGGCAAGTGCCGCTTCCGGATAGCCGGAATTGGGACTGGCATGCTTGCTGCCGTATTTCCCCACAAAAAACAGCAACGGGAATCTGCCGGAAACCGCCACCATGAGAAAAGCCGTCAGACGGGCGGGGATATAGTTGGCTACATCGTCCAGACGTGCCGCGAAACAGCCGAACCGACGATAGCGTTCATTCCTATACCCTATCATGGAGTCGAGTGTATTTATCATCTTATAGGTAAGCATCCCCGGCACACCCAGCAACATATACCAGAACAGCGGAGCGATTACGCCGTCGCTCAGGTTCTCTGCCAACGTCTCTAATGCCGCCGTACGTACTTCCTGTGCCGAAAGTCCGGAAGTGTCGCGCCCTACAATACGGGCTACCTGCTTCCTTCCCTCTTCCAACGAACGGTCTACAGCCTTAAACACCCCGCAGACTTCTCGCACCAGCGTAGTACCCGCAAGGCAATAAAAGATGAGCAGCACCTGCAAAGTCAAAAGCAGACCGGGAGAATAATGCGCTGCCCAACGCAGCAGGAACAATGTAAGCAGATAAACGCCTGCCACCAGTACCAACGACATGACAGCCCCTTTCAGGAAACGGGCATTCCCCCTATTCAGACGATGCTCACAGAACGAGATGGCCTTTCCGAAAGCCACCACAGGATGCGGCAGCCAGACAGGATCGCCCAACCAATGGTCGAGCAGCCATGCCGTAAGCAGCGGCAGGTTCAGATTGAAAGCAATGCCTAAAAATATGATTATATCTTCCATAAAATGTTTATCACTCAGGTTCTACTATTACGCCGGCTCTACCCCGCCATAAATTCCTCTATCGCCGCCACCAGCCTGTCATTCTCTTCCGGTGTCTGTGTGGCTATGCGGAAAAAGCGCTCGTCCAGCCCCGCAAAGTTGGACGCATCCCGAATAAGTATGCCATGCTCCCCGGCAAGATACTCTTTCAAGGCAGACGCCTTGCCCATGCGAAGCTGCACCAGCATAAAATGCGTCTGCGTATCCCAAACGTCCAATCCGCCTACGGCTTTGAGCGCCTTGCCCAGACGCGCCGTCTCCTGCAAATAAGCAGCCACATCCAACGGTTCGGGCACATCGTTCTCCAACAGGAAAAGTCCTGCTTCAATGGCAAGCCGGTTGACCGACCACGGCATACGGTTGGTGCGCAGCCGCTCCAGCAAACCGGAGCTGCCCGTTACATATCCAAGCCGCAAACCGGGAATCGCATACCTTTTCGTCATGGAATGCAGCAGCAGTACATTCGGATACTCCGCCGCCTCTGCCGGAGAGAAAAGCGGACACAGCGTAAAGAACTCATAAGACTGGTCTATAATAAAACAAACTTGCGGATTATGTTCAATCAATCCGCGCATATATTCTTTACCGGCCACCGTTCCCGTGGGATTGTTGGGGTTGCAGAGCCACAGCATCCGCACATCGTCCGGCAGGCGATACCCGTCCTGCTCCTTCGGCAGTTGATAAAGCGAACTCACCCGGTGTCCGTGCATACGGCAGGCATCCGCATATTCGCTGAAAGTGGGTTGCAGGATAGCTGTATTCGTACCCCGGAAAGTCTGTGCAATAAGGTATATGGCCTCCGTTGCGCCATTCGTTACGCAAACAGCTCCGGACGGCAGCTGACAGCGGGAAGCCATACGGGCTTCCAACGTATAGGGTTCGGGTTCGGGGTAATTGCCTATCTCCCCGATACATTCGCAAAGATGAACTTTCAAACGGGAAAGATTCACTTTGTTGTACACGTTGGAACTGAAATTTGCCGTTATCGGGCGGCTGTATTTATAGGAATCGTCTCCGTGTCCGTCAATCATATTCTATCCGATTTTAATTGTTGTCCGTCAATATCTTGTAAATAAGCGGCAGATTGACATGCTGCCGCACATGGTCGGCGAGTTTGTCGTACTGCTCTTCCTTAAACTGCCGGTAGTTGAACGTTTCCGCTGCTTCCGACAATTTACCGGCAAACGGTTCGAGCAGAAAGTCGATAAACTCCGGATTGTCGAGAATGCCGTGAATGTAAGTCCCCATGCACGTACGGTCCACGATATACCCGTCACATTGCCCGCTTTCCAACCGGTTCAGCGGAGAAGCGGACGCTCCCTCCACCGGTACGGTACTACCCATGTGAATCTCGTAGCCTTTTAGCTGAAAATGGGGCACTGAAGGTTGGTTGTTGAAATTTGAGGGGGAAGAGTTACCTTGCGGAACAACGGCACGGCAGCTTTCAAGAAGTTGGAAGTTCACCTGCCGCGTCACCTTTTCTCCCGTCATTCGTGTACTTACAGGCAGCAGTCCAAGACCGGGCAACCGTTCTATCTCCCCTTCCACGTGGTCGGGGTCGAGCACTTCCTGCCCCATCAACTGATAGCCGCCGCAGATGCCCAACACGACAGTTCCCTCACGATGGGCACGGATGACGGCTTGCGCCACTCCGTTGCGGCGCAATTCATAGAGGTCGGCAAGGGTACTCTTGCTACCGGGCAGGATGATGATATCCGCCTTCGCCAGTTCGTCGGTGTTGTTGGTATAGAAAAGATGCACGCGCGGGTCGCGTTCCAGCACATTGAAATCCGTGAAGTTGCTGAGGTGGCGCAGCAGAACCACAGCTATATTCACCTTACCCTGCTCCGCCTGCAATGATTTGGTGGCAAGGGCAAGCGAATCCTCTTCCTCGATATAGATATCCTTATAATAAGGAACCACCCCGACCACCGGAATTCCGCAAAGCTCTTCCAGCATTTTGACGCCGGACTCGAAGAGACGTATATCTCCCCGGAATTTATTGATAAGAATACCTTTTACATGCTTGCGTTCTTCGGGAGTAAGCAGCATTACCGAACCGTACACACTGGCAAAGACCCCGCCACGGTCTATATCCGCTACCAGAATCACGTCCGCACCGGCATACATTGCCATCGGCAGATTCACGAGGTCTACCTCGCGCAGGTTGATTTCGGAGATGCTGCCCGCACCTTCCAATACGATGGGATTATATTTCTGCGCAAGGCGGTCATACGCCGCACATACTTCCCTGCGCAACTCCTCGCGTCCTTCCTTGCGGAAATAGTCGTATGCACCACGACTGCCGATAGGCTTACCGTTCAATACCACTTGCGAAGTCCGGTCCGACTGGGGTTTCAGCAGTAACGGATTCATGTCTGTATGGCACGGCACTCCGGCGGCTTCCGCCTGCACGGCCTGTGCACGTCCTATCTCCAGTCCTTCGGGAGTGGCATACGAGTTAAGCGCCATATTCTGCGCTTTGAAGGGAGCAGGCCGGTATCCGTCCTGCCTGAAAATGCGGCAAAAGGCAGCGGATATAATGCTCTTGCCCACGTCGCTGCCGGTTCCGGCAAACATCAAAGGATGAAGTTTTTTCATTTGTCGAGCTAATATACGGCATCCGGCACGGTCTGTTTTACCGTTCTCCGTTTGCGGTATCGATTCTGTCATAAAAATATGTCTGGGGCGATGATAGGCATCCAGCACCGTCTGCAACTTACTCTCCAGTTCTCTTGCATCCACCTGTCCGGCAATCAGCAAGGTAAGCGCCTGCCCCAAACGCGGGTCGGGAACAGAAGTAACTACAAATGGTACAGGGATAAACGGCCGTAGTCTTTTCTCCATTTCCTCCGCCTGTATCTTGATTCCGCCGCTATTGATAACGTTATCTTTCCGGCCTGCAATGGTAAAACTTCCATCGGGATAGATGCAGGCAATGTCATTGGTCTGCAAGACCTCCCCGCAAATCAGCGGAGCTTTAATAACCAGCGTACTTTCAGCGGATAAGGACAGTTCGACCGAGGGAAAAGGATAATAATGCTTGGAAGCGGTCTCTCCGTTCAGACGGCGCAATGCGATATGGGACAACGTTTCCGTCATGCCGTACGTAGAATAGACCGCCGTGGGAAGAGCGCTTATTTCCGCCTCCAGACTGTCGTCCATCGCTCCGCCGCCGATAATCAGAATATCCGTCTGCTCCAGCCGCGCCTTTTCTTCGGGAACACGGAGCGTGTTATAAACCTGCAAAGGAACCATCGCCGCAAATCTCAGCGGTTCTTCTATATCCGAAAGAGGATGGCCGGAAGCAGGACGCACTATCAGATTCAGCCCCGCAACCAAAGAACGCACCACCACCATCATAGCCCCTATATAACGAAGGTTCATACACAGCAAAGCGGTATCTCCCGCTTGCAGGTTCAGAAACTCGCAAGTGAGGCGGGCGCTCTGCATCATCCGGTCTTTGCACACCACCAACTCTTTCGGCGTGCCTGTGGAGCCCGACGTATGAACGGTGATAACCGGAGAGGCATCGAACCACTTCTCCAGAAAAAGATACAAATCCCACAAGGCGGGCGGGCAGTTTTCCACTCCCTCCGCCACCAACCGGAATATATCCCCGGCCGTATACTCCTTTCCTTGCAGCAGCAAACGCTGTCGTTGTCGGTCGAATATCATCGGATACCTTTAAATATCATCATTACAAAACCATAAACAATCTTTCCTCACTTCAAGAGGCATTTCCACGTTGTCCGTAAAAAGCAGTCCCGTACCCAGCCCCTGAGGCAGCGGATTATCGAAGGTGGCACACCATTGGGCTATTGCATTCAGGCCGATATTCGACTCCAGAGCCGAAGTAATCCACCAGCCGATATGCCGTTTTTCCGCTTCGGCAATCCACTCGTTGCCACCGCATATCCCGCCGTGCAAAGAAGGTTTGAGAACAATATACTGCGGATTGATTGCCGAAAGCAGCTTCCGCTTCCCTTCCGGCGTATTGCAGCCTATCAGTTCTTCATCCAAGGCTATCGGCAGCGGAGAGTCGGCAGCAAGACGCGCCATTTCCTCCCACTGCCCTGCACGGATGGGCTGTTCAATGGAGTGCAGCTCCAGTTCGGACAGGCGTTTCAGTTTCTCCATCGCATCAGCCGGAGAGAAAGCGCCGTTGGCATCCACACGCAACTCTATCTCCCTGGAAGAGAAATGTGCACGGATATGGCGAAGCAGAGCCAACTCATCCTCAAAGCCGATAGCGCCGATTTTCAGTTTGATACAACGGAAACCGGCTGCCATTTTCTCCTCTATCCGGGAGAGCATCGTGTCAAAGTCGCCCATCCAGATAAGCCCGTTTATCGGAATCCCCGCCTTTCCTTGCGAGAAGTCCGTATCGTACAATGCCCAACTGCCCGTCAGGAGATGACGGAACGCCGTTTCCAATCCGAACAGGATGGACGGATAGTCGCGCAAGACATCCGTATCCAGTTCTCCCCCGCACTGTTCCAGCCGCCGGCAAGCCCCGGCAAGTATATTCTCGTAATCGGGAAGGTCGTCACAACTCAATGCAGGCAGCGGAGCGCACTCTCCTATTCCCGTCCTGCCCGGATAGTCGGGAGAGGTCAGATGAAGATACCACACTTTCCGGGTCGTATACACCCCGCGGGAAGTCCCCGCCGGCTGCTTGAAATGCAGCAACCGGGGGATAATCTCTATCTTGCAGTCCATTACGGGTGTCAGGGGAATTTGGGATACTGCTTGAAGTTAGGCTTGCGTTTCTCCAGAAATGCGTTCTTACCTTCCTGGGCTTCATCCGTCAGATAATAGAGCAAGGTAGCGTTGCCTGCCAGTTCCTGAATGCCCGACTGTCCGTCCAGCTCCGCATTCAGCCCCGCCTTAATCATGCGCAAAGCCAGCGGACTGAGCTGCATCATCTCTTCCGCCCACTGCACATACTCGTCTTCCAGTTGCTCCAAAGGCACTACCTTGTTGACCAATCCCATTTCCAACGCTTCCTGCGCATTGTATTTCCGGCAAAGGAACCAGATTTCACGCGCTTTCTTCTGACCTACCACACGAGCCAGGTAAGATGCGCCGAATCCGGCATCGAAACTTCCGACACGGGGACCTGTTTGTCCGAAAATTGCGTTTTCGGAAGCAATGCTAAGATCGCATACCACGTGGAGTACGTGTCCTCCTCCGATGGCATATCCGTTGACCATAGCGATGACAGGTTTGGGCAGGGAGCGTATCTGTTTCTGCACGTCAAGAATGTTGAGTCGGGGAACTCCGTCACCTCCGACATATCCACCGCGTCCTTTTACGTGCATGTCACCTCCGGAACAAAAGGCTTTGTCACCGGCTCCTGTGAGAACTACTACACGGATTTCGGGAGTTTCCCGACACACTAGCAGCGCGTTGCTGATTTCCTGTGCAGTGAGAGGGGTGAAGGCGTTGCGATAACGGGGACGGTTGATCGTGATACGGGCAATTCCTTCATAAAAATCAAAGAGGATGTCCTGATAGGTACGGATCGGTTTCCATTGTCTTTCTGTGGTCATATTGAGTTCGTTTTTAGAGTTGTTTGAGATTATGATAATAAGTCTTGAGAAGTTCTACGTCACTGTCCTTGTCTGTAAATACTTCCATTAATTGGGGGTGTGCCGACAGAGAAGGAGCAACAAAAGCAGGGATAGCCTCCTGAAGTTCCGCCTCATTATGAACTGCCGTATAGTCGAATCCCCGGTCTTCTGCCCAGGCTTTGGCCGTAGTCGTATGAGTAGCTGTGACGTAACGTTTGGCATCTCCTTGCAGTTCCAGTCCCGGCAAGGCATGGAAGATCTCTCCTCCACTGTTATTGAGCAACAGAATGCGGATATTGCTTCCATAATTTACATTCCATAAGGCATTCATGTCATAGAAGAAACTAAGATCACCGATGATCAGGAAATTCAGCTGGGGCGACGCGGCAGCATACCCCAAAGCAGTAGACATGGATCCTTCAATTCCGTTGGTACCTCGGTTGGCCAGTACTTCAACATTCTCCGGTAATTTAAAAAGCTGGGCATATCTTACAGCCGAACTGTTGGCCAGGTGAAGGGTACAGGGAGTTGGCAGATGCTCCAGCAGGCATCCTATGGCTCCTTGTTCGGAGTAGGCAAAACTTGCCGAAGGAACAGCTTTGGAGCGTGTTTCCCAACTACGCGGATATTCGGGGGCGCTTCCTTCCATCTGGGGAGCGATCTTTTCCCAGAATTCAAAGGGGTCCATTTCAATGACAGTAGTAAGTGATCCGAAAAGGTCAGCTACACTTCCGTCGGGGCTGATATGCCAGTGTTCTACCGGCGGATGGCGGCGCAGGGAATTCTTCAGTCGTTTGGAAATGATATGTCCGCCATAGGTGATGAGTAATTCCGGTTTCATATCTTCCTGTGCCTTGTTGTCCATGGTGCAGAGTAAAGGATCAATGTTCCGTATCGCCCATCCGGGCAGAGTCCGGTTGGCTGTATGTTCGCAGAACCAGACGAAGTGCCGGGAAAGTATCCGGGCACACGTACGGTCGAAGAGATAGATGAGATTCATCTGTCCGGCTACGGCCATACGGCGACGATAGCGATTGAGGCGTTCTATTAATGGAGAATAATCTTTATCATAGGGATTGAGTCCGCAATAGCGTACGATTTTCCGGACAGCCGGCAGCTCGTTGACAGGAAGTTTGAAGAAAGGTTCACTGACGGGAACATTAATATGCACCGGACCTTTGCCATGATGATTGAGTTCGAGCAGGGCTTCGTTGATCAGGCGATTGCAGAACCATTCGTCTTCAGGAGTGGCTATTTCAGGAAGATCTACCGATTTTTTTACGAGTGAACCGAACACACCGGGCTGGGGAAGAGTCTGTCCGTCCATTTGTCCAATCCAGGCCCGTGGTCTGTCTGCTGAGATAACCACAAGCGGCACTTGTTGATAGAATGCTTCGGCTACAGCTGGATGGAGATTGAGCAGAGCTGTTCCCGAAGTACAGCATACAGCAACAGGTGCTCCTCCGTGAAGAGCAAGTCCCATGGCGAAAAATCCGGCACTGCGTTCGTCTGTAATGGGATAACAGGTGATTTCAGGCATATTGGCCAGTGTCTGTACGATAGGAATGTTCCGGCTTCCGGGGCAGAGCACAATTTTTTGTATCCGGTGCGCTTTTAGTAAAGCTACAAGCTGAAGTATATTTTTTTTGTCAGTATACATGATTTTTAAATATGT
>ERZ773114.4005-NODE-4005-length-11436-cov-4.289518_pt1 | contig 11436 bp, 7 predicted proteins | sample MGYA00580564_ERZ773114 | MGnify/ENA primary metagenome ERZ773114 (study PRJEB29015, sample SAMEA2737836) | human gut metagenome | biome: human gut; feature: human-associated habitat; material: faeces | place: China | collected 2012 ...
GGATTTACCGTGTAAATCGCAAAGCTGTGCCAAGTTGGGAAAGTTTTGTGCCAATGGGATGCCAGAAAAATTATTTGTTTTTGGATTTATTGTTGTAGCATAATTTGGTAAAATAAAAAGGGAGTACATGGTTAGTAAATCTCAAATACAATAGGAGTATAGGAAATGCAGTTTATTCTTGCTAAAAATATACAAGAGTGTAAAGAGAATAATACAGTTTACTTAATGTTGGACGGTTGGGATGACTGGTTTACATATTCGACATTATTTAACATCAGATATATTGATTCTAATGGAAAGAATCACCGATTAGGAAGTGTGAAAATTGGTCAAAAGGGACAGGGGAGAAGTCCTGAATTGCCTAGTTCATTTATAAGGTTGTCAGAAGACTATTTTTCTCTTGGCTCAAACGAAAACTATTATGAAAACTTAAAAAGATTGAGTCCAGATGGAAAATTAAGAGAAAAGATCTTAAAAGCGTTAAATGATATAGCCTTTAATTTAGATATATTTGAAAAAGTTAGAAAATTAGATGTGGTTCAAACATCACTTATGCGAGATTTTACCGTAAGTGCTGTAAAAAATCAGTATAATAGACTTGCAAATGGAGGTGCGTGGTTAACAAGATATAATTTTAGCTATATTCCGTTTCCTTCAAATGATGAAACTGAAGAAATGGAATTAGAATTTGATGTTGAAATTGATGAATTACCACCTACAAACATACATGTTTTAATTGGAAAAAATGGTGTGGGAAAAACAACAATGCTAAAAAATATGGTATATTCGTTAGAAAGTGATAACGATAAGCATGGACGTATGGAAATGTGGGGAACAAGAGGTTTCACTAATATAGTCTATGTTTCTTTTAGTGCATTTGATAGATATTTCGATGTGGAGGCAGAAGAGATACCATACCTTTATATCGGTTTGACGAAAAAGGATGGGATTAAGGGACCTGACGAATTTGCAATAGATTTTGCGGAAAGCTTATTTGAAATCTCAAGTGGGAATAAAAAAAGATTATGGGAAAAGACGCTTTCAATTTTAGAATCAGATAATACATTTGTAGAACTTGATATAAAAAGTTGGTCTATGAAAAAAGAAAACCCAAGAAGTATTAATGATGAAGCAAATACAGATTTTGAACAAGAAGGAGTAGGTGCACAAAATAAAGAAAAAATAAAACAGAGATTTGTTCAATCCACAGTTCCTAGATTTGAGAAATTAAGTTCAGGGCATAAGGTCATATTGCTTACAGTTGCCAAACTTATCGAACTGGTAGAAGAAAAAACACTAGTATTGATGGATGAGCCTGAAGAACATTTACATCCTCCTCTGGTGGCGGCATTTATAAGGGCATTGTCAAATTTACTTACTTATAGAAATGGGGTAGGAATTGTTGCGACACATTCTCCAGTAATTGTGCAAGAAGTACCCAAAAAATGTGTTTGGATATTGAGAAGATCGGGAGATGAATTAGTTGGAGAAAGACCTTTGATAGAGACATTTGGTGAAAACATAGGGGTACTAACCAGTGAAATATTTGGATATGAAGTTACTAATTCAGGATTTCATTCAATGATACAGGATGTTGTTAAGAAAAAATCAACATATAAAGGTGCTTTGCGTAGTTTCTCCGGGGAATTAGGAAATGAAGGCAAGTCTATTTTACGATCTTTGATGTATGAGAAGGAAAAAGAGGAAGAAAATAATGATTAAGCTCGCTAAGCCAGATATAAAACAAAAAGATGTAATAGATGCATGCATGGCTAACTTACAAAAAGAACCCACGTTATCTAATATTACGAAAAGCCGGAGTTTTATAGAGCAAAAAAGCAATAAGTATAATGATTTAGGAGAAAAGGGGGAATTAGGAAATATCCCAGTACATACCAAGGTACTTGGAGGAGCAACGAAAGATGATATGGTTTGGCTTTATGATAAAAAATTTGTTAGAGATGGTGGTAGGATATTTTATAACAAGATCATGAAGATTCCACCATTTTCCAGATGCCCATTTTGTGGGGTAAGAAGGGTTTCTACATTGGATCACTATTTGGCAAAAACAGAATATCCTACATTTGCAATTACGCCGAATAATTTAGTTGCTTCATGTGCTGATTGCAATAAAAAGAAAAGCAACTTAGTTTTTGCAAGTAGAGAGGAAGAGTTATTTCATCCGTATTATGATGAGTTTGATGATGAAATTTGGTTGAAAGCAGATGTATCTTTAGTAGTAGATGAGGTATTGTTCAAGTTTTATGTTAGTAAGCCAGAAGCTTGGATGGAAGAAAAATATACTAGAGCAAAAAATCATTTTGAGAAACTTGAATTAAATGATTTATATACTGCACATGCGGCCGAAGAATTTACAGAGAGCAAATTTAGTTTAGAAAGAATGTATAAAGCCGGAGGGGAGGAATTGGTGCGTAAGGACTTAAGAGATAGAATTGAAGAACATAGAAGTAATATGAAAAATACTTGGAGAGCTGCTTTATATGAAGGGCTGCTTAACTGCCAAGAGTTTTTTGATATTTATCTTAATAGATTAGGGATTTAAGAAAAGGAGCAGTTGAGGCTGCTCCTTTCCAATATCAGATATTCTGCCTGATAATCCGTGAAATCAACCCGACCGCCACATTCCGGTCCTCATCAATCCGGGTAACTACGAAGCTGACTTCATCCTTCTTTCCGGGCATCCGATTATCATAGCAGCTGTGGGCTACGGCATTGACGCCGATGTGAAGGCGGACAAAGACGGTGCCCTTGTGGATGTCGGTGACAACGCCTGCATACTTGCCCTGAATCTTGCACTTTCCAAGGTTTGCCTTGCTGGTATTGCCGTTCACGCTTTTGACATCTGCTTTCACGGAAATGTCTTCAAGGGAGTTGATTTTTATGTTCAGGATACGGACCAAAATCTGTTCTCCTACATGAAAGCTTTCTGTGGCATCCCCAAGCCAGTCCCATGACAGGTCACGGGCGAGGATGGAGCATTCCGCTCCGAAGATTTCTACACGCACGACCTTTTCTGCAACGGCAATCACTCTCGCCTGCACGATACGGTCTTCGCAGACACGGGAGTTCCCATTGGCATCGGGAAGGTAGAAGATCTGACGCTTTTTGTACATGGCGTCCTTTCTGCTGGCAACTACGCTACGGCTGGAATTATCGAGTCCTTTGATGATAAAGTCAACCTCGCATCCCAGCATGTTTCCCAGAATCTTGTTCTGGCGCTGCACCAGTTCACCATAGTCGTGGGCAGCATCCTCGATCAGGTTGATCATCATCTCCGCAAGGGGGATTACCACACGCATTTCCTTGTAGTAGATGACAGCGATGGTTCCGCCGCCTTCCATTTTTTCGATGCCGCCTAAGATGCCGGTCAGGATCTTCCGGGTGCGGTAAGCATTCTGCAGCTCATGCCAGATGGTATCCTCCCTGCTCTCCTGTGTTTCCACCTCGGAATCGGCATTCAGGGTAAGGATGGAGGAGGGAGCGGATTTCCTTGCAGGGGCAGTGGCTTTCGCCGGAGAGGGTGCCTGTACAGGAGCAGTGGGTTCTGCATCTGTGTCAGGACGGGACTCTGTGGCATTCGCAGCTTCAGGCACGGAAGAATCTTCCGTCTGCATCTCCATGTTTTCTTCTGTTACTTCGGTTTCTTTCTTTTTTGCTTCTCTGGGCATAATTGTTCTCTCCTTTATGATTTTTTAGGACATGATGGATTTCTTATCCGTCATAACGATAGTGCAGCCTTCCTCCGGTGGAAACAGCGCCGCCAAATCCTCCGGGACATCCCCGAAGGGATCTTCCGGGACTGCGGCGGAGGCAGCTTTTTTGGGAGCCTTGGGCTTTTTGGGTTTCACCTTTGGCTTCATCAGACTGGAAAAGTCCGGTTCTTCGGCTTCCGGCAGCTGCCGCCATGCAGGTACATGGTCACCGGCACGGCTGGGCTTCAGCTTTTTACTCTCCGGATGCAGGGTATAGTCGTATTTCCCCACCTTCAGGACCTTCTGACCACGCAGGATAATGAGCGCTTCGTCCAAAGGAAGGCGCAGCACTTCGTCCGGCGTCATCAGCTTCCGCTTGCCGATGGAGTGGGTTTCCCGGTACTCCGGTGTGTAATCGGATACCCGCCAGGTATTTAACTGCTTTGCCTGGCTGGACACGGCCACGCTCACTTCGCCGGTGCGGTTGGAAATAAACTCCGCAGTCATCTCATCCGTACACCCTAAGAAAAGCTGGGTGTCACAGTTGCCGATGATTTCCTGCCACTGGTTTAAGGGATAGCGGTTCTGCATCTGGGGCAGGTTCTGGAAAATACAGCTGATGGATAAGCGCCTGGAGCGGATGGTGCTGATTTTCTTCGTCAGGTCCGCAATGGTACAGCCGCCGTTGGCAAGTTCATCTGCCAGGATATGTACCGGAACCGGAAGCTTGCCGTCTTCCCCGTATTTGTCCGCATACCGCACCAGCTTGATAAAGACAAAGGACATGAACAGGGAAGAGAGGAAGTCAAAGGTGGAATCCTGATCGGAAGTAATGCAGAAGTAGGCGCATTTCTCCCTTCCCGGTTGTGTCAGGTTGATTTCATTGTAGCTAGTGATCTGGCGGATGAGCCTGTTCTGGAATACCTGAAGCCTGGTTCCCAGACCGATGATGACGCCGCTGCGCACCGTATCGGAGGCCTGCTTGAAGATGTTGTAAGGTGCCTTGGCAGGGTGCGTTACCGGGAGCAGGTCAAACAGGCTGTTCAGTTCCTTCTCTGAGTTCATGGTAAGGAGCTTGTAGACCTGCCCGATATTCCTGCCTTCCGGCGGGAAGCCCTGGTCCACATACAGAACGAGGGCTTTTAGCAGGTTCATCTCCGAGTTGTCCCAGAAGTGGTCTCCTTTGGGAGAGCCGGTGTTCTTAATAATGACATCGCAGAAAAGCTGTGCCATAATCTCCTGTCCTTCGATTTCTGCAAGACAGTTCCAGCTGTCGGAATTTTCCGGGTTAATCAGGTTGAATACCCGTACCGTATAACCGTTTTCCTGCAGGTACAGGCACAAATCCGCATACAGCTCGGATTTGGGGTCGGTGATGATCAGGCTTTCCCCACGTTTGACGCACTGGAATACCACATTTCTTGCATAAGCCCGGCTTTTCATGCTGCCGCTGGCGCCAAAGACCGCCACGTTCCGGTTCATTCGTGTCTTTTCCGGGAGGCAGACGGCTTTTCCGTACAGCTTTCCAAGGATAACGCCGCGGCTTTTTGCGATGTCCCCCACCAGCTCCAGCACTTCCTGCATCTCGGCATCAGTCATAAATCCGGAGGTGCCGTAGGTTCCCTTATCGGAGTAGGTAAGGTTGCGTTCCTTGTCATAGGTGTCTTTCCCTCCAAAGCCCATCCGCATGGCCATGAAAACCAGCAGCCCGAAGATGCCGAGGCATAAAAAAAGCCCATACAGGCTGTACGGGAATACGGTGAGCGCCTTTAAGCAGGAAGAAAAGGCGGCGGAGGGAAATTCCGGGGAGGTGCCGTTACCGGGCGTCCCGCCGGAGGAAGTCCATACCTGATAATTGATAATAAGCTGCGAAATATAACCGCCTGCATAGGCAAGGGCCAGGAGCAGCACGGGAAGAATCAGGCAAAGATAGATGCGTTTCTTTCTGTTTTCGTGATGTGTCAGTGTAAAAACCTCCCTTCAAATTTCTGTAAATCAATGGTTTCTATGGTTACAGCCTCCCCGAAGTATTGCTGCAGGACCGCCTTCTGAAAGTCAAAGCAGATGATATGGCCGGACAGTCCGTGAAAGGACAGGGCCGTGTAAAATCTGGACAGCCGAAGCATATCAAAGTCAAAGGCGAGAAGTACCGGTATCCCGTTGGCGGCGGCATCATGCTCCAGCCCGTAATCGGGGCAGGGCGGCTGCAGGTCAGACAGAAGGAGCTGCCGCAGCGCAGCCGAAAGATACGGGGATGCAAGCAGCTGCAGCAGGGTTTCGCCTGCAGGAGCAGCCGGAAGATAGTGAAAGTAATCAAAACTTGTATCCAGATAAAAATAGCTTTTCTGGAAGCCGCCGGTGCTGGTCAGAAGCTTCAGGGAGGTATCCATATCCGTACCAATCAACAGCGCTTTTATCGGAGTATCGGGAGGATAGCAGGGGGAAATATGCTCCCGGTTTAATACTCCGTGGCTGATGTGGTAATTCAGCATGGTTTTTACCTTCAGCTCCGTCCGGTATTCCCACTTCATCAGGGAATCCCCGGTATAAAACACTGCATAGATGCACTTTGGGGCAAACAGGATTCCCATGGTTCTGGAGTTATTGATTTTGACTGCCTCCGCCCCCAGCTCCTTTATTTCCCTTGAGGAATAGAAAACCGGAAGGGGAAGGCGGTGACATTCCTGATTTCCCGGCTGGAACAGAGGCGGCTTTTCATCCCGGAAAACCGTTACGCCTGCATGTAAGAGCATGGCGTAGACAATGGATGCCTGCTGGAGCCGGAGCCGCCGGGGATAATCGCTTCGCGGGCGGTTCGTGTCTGTGTTGCCGCCCAGATAAAAAGAGAACCGCTCCGGGTTGTCTGTGAGCAGAAGCTTTTTTCCCTTGTTTGTCAGGCGGTAGCCTCTGAGCCGGTCCCTGTAGTGTGTCTTGATATAGCCTTCCTCCTTCAGCTTTGTGAGGAGTTTTTCTCCGTAGCTGGGACGAATGCCCAGACGGGATACAGCATCCGGGCTGCACTCCCCCGATAAGGCAGTCAGGGCAAGCAGCTGGTAAGCGCTGGTTGAAGGGTCCAAGGGCAGTTCCCTCCTTTCTGATAAAATAGGTCGGCATAGTATCAAAAGCCGGATTTTTTACCATACCCGCCTGAAACTCCGGTAAAAAGCCGGGGGTCTGGGGCATGGGATTTGCCGCAGATTCTGCGGGTTTGGCAGCCTTTTTACCATAGTCGGAAAATTTCTGGAAAAATAACCTAAAAATCCGATATGCTGTTGCCACGGTTTTTGACTTCCGCAAGCCAGCCCGGAAAAGCCATTTTCTCCATAACGGTCAGGACGGTACAGTCCCGCTCCCCGAACTCCGTGGTGTGGTAGGCGTCGCAGAACAGCCCGCTGTCATCCGTCATCAGAAAGCCGGAAACGGTGTCCAGTATCTGCTTGCACTCCAGATTGTCGTAATCACGCACCCGTCTTGTGGAAAGCGTCCGGTCAAACACATGGGAGAAACACACCACGCACTCCGTAAAGTGGGGCAGCGGATGTTCCTTCGTGTAAGCTTCCAGGCTGGCATACAGCGGGTCGGTCAGGAAGGTGGTATTGACACGTCTGGTACGTTTCGGCATCAGGCCGGGAAGGGTGATTTCCACCCGGTCTGCAGCATGGGTGATGGCGATGCCGTGTACCTCGGCGGTTTTTTCCATCAGAAGCGGTTTTGCCACAAGATTTGCTGCAAAAATAAGGTTCCGCAGGGAGCAGGCAATCCGTTCCGCACGCTGGGCGGCGTCAAGGCTCAGCTCCTCATAATTTTTCCCGTAAGCGCCGGTGTCCGTGATTTTCATGGCGCTGATGGTATTTGATAGTTTCGGAAGTTCCTCCTCGATACGGGAGAGGCGGGAGGAAAGGGTATTTTTATCCATTAAGTGTCACTCACTCCTTGTTTCTGGTAATACTGCACCTGTCCTTCCGGCGTTACCGTGCAGAAGGCGGCAATGCCGGGGAAATGGAGGAGGGGAATCTGCCCAATCTGTTCCACGATGACCAGACGGCGGGGCGAATCTTCCTTCCATGCAGACAGGGCATGGTTCATAAGCATCTCTTTTTCTTCCGGTACATGGATTACGTCATAGCAGTCCGATTGGGTATAAAAAGTCAGTGTGACCGGAAAATCACTGACGGTATGGTAGGTCAGTTCAGGAAGGAAATCCAGAAGCACCCAGAAAGCGGCAATGACAGCCGGATTCCGGGTACACTCCTTAGAGCGGTAAAGCATTCCCGTTTCCTGTTCAAGAAGGAGCCGTCCGCTTTTTTCAAGCCGCCGCAGCAGTGCAGCCAGCTTTTCTTCGGACAGCTCCGGATATAGTTTTTCAAGCTGTGCCAGGGTTAAAGCCTGATACAGACTCAACAGGCGTGTGATTTCGGCAAGATGGTTTTCCTGCTCTCTGCTTTTTTGCTGCATAATGGTCTCCTTTATATAAGGAAGAAACACATTCAATCCTTATTGTATACTTAATCAATACATAAGGACCGGGAGCCGGTAAACAGCCCCGGACGGTTCTGCGTATTCCTTATGTGATGTTTACGGATTAACCGGCTTCCCGCATCTGCTGGCGGCGTTTTTCTTTTTCCAGAAGCTTTTTCAGTTCCTCTCTGTCGGTGGTAATCAGCTCCTTCTCCAGTTCGGAGGCTTTAAATTCTACCGTGACGTTATTGTTGTTGGTGGAAATCAGCCCGTTGCCGCGCTCAAAGTGGGTGACAGCCATGGTCTCCGCCTCGGACAGGTGCAGGATGGACTGCACACGCATTGCCTCCTCATCCTCAAGGTTTAAGACAATCTTGGTTTTGGAGTTATTGATGATGCCTTTTCCGTACTTGCCGTCCTCCAGTGCAAAGAAGTCGTTTAAGTCCTGCGTGGCACAGATGGCGGAACCGCCGTAGCCACGGATAATCTTGAAGATTTCAAGGACAAATTCTGCGGCAAGGCGGTTGGAGGCAGCGCCGATGAGTTGCCATGTCTCATCTATGAAGATGGATTTTTCCACGGTTCGGTCTTCCTTTGCCTTATCCCATACATAATCCAGTGCCACAAACATTCCCACAGTCAGCAGGTCGCCGGTGAGTTCGGAAATATCCAGTACGGTGTACTTGTTATCCAGATTTACGTTGGTCTGCTGGTTAAAGGTGGAGGCGGAGCCGTGTACCAGCCGGTTCATGATGTTGGCAAGCCGTCTGGTATCGGGATTTGCCTTCAGGATATTAAATACGTCCTCCAGCACGGGCATTTCCCGGTATTTTTCCGGGTGCCCCGGATCATACAGGCTTTCATTGTTATGGGTGATGCCTTTCTGTTTATAGGTCTGTATCAGGGCCTCGTCCAGCAGCTGCCGTTCCTCATGGGTCATGTCGGGAATGAGCAGGGAAAAGAAAATGTGGAGCCGCTGTATCTTGGCGGCAAGCTCCGATTTCTCTGTCTGTGGTCCGTCCAGCAGGTCATTTGCGGAGGAATCCACCTTCCGGATTTCCATGACATTGATACAGTTCCGGGAAGCGGGGGAAATCTGGATAAATTCTCCGCCGATATTGCTGCAGGCACGGTGAAATTCATGGCCCTTTAAGGGAGCGATGATAAATACCTGAATGTTCTTGCGCCGCATCCGGAGCGCCATCAGCTGCATGGTGAAGGTCTTTCCCGCCCCGGAGGTGCCGAGGATTGCCATGTTTGCATTCTTGTAGACACGGGAGTTGAAAATATCCACGATAATCAGGGAGTTGTTGTGTTTGTTGACTCCCAGAAGGATGCCGTTGTCATCACACATCTCAAAAGAGGTGAAGGGGTAGCAGCTGGCAACGCTGGTGGTCAGGATATTCCGCTTGGAGCGTTCAAACAGCTTTTTCTCCAGCGTCACCAGAGGCAGTGCGGAGAGCAGTGCCTGTTCTTCCCGGAAATGGCAGGAGACTGCCTCCATGTCCTGTGACAGAAGCAGTTTTTTCATTTCGCTGCTCCGCCATTCCAGCTCTTCCAGGCTGTCGGCGGTAATGGTGATGAGGATATTCATGTAATAAAAATCCTCGTTGGAGGCCAGCCCTTCCTTCAGGAAGTAGCCGGAGCGGATAGCGCTGTCCAGGTCGTCAAAGTCCGAGTTGGTATCGGAGGTGTCCTTGATTTTGGAGCGGTTAATCCTAAGCTGCTGTCCGAGCTTCTGCTGGATGCGGTCTTTAGGCTGCCTGTCAAAGAAGATGTCAACGTCAATCCCTTCCCCGGCATTGACCAGCAGGGAAATCCAGCCTGCGCATACCTGGGAGCGGTAGCCGCCGGAGGGCACCAGCAGATAGGTGTGGTAAACACCGTCCATGACCACATAATTTCCATGGGTATAGTCAATGGATTCCGGCGCCATAAATTCCATGGCAGGGATATTTCCGATTTCATCCCGTCTGCCGGCATTGATATACTGTCCGATGACCTCGTTTACCCGGACGCTTAACGGTTTTATCACGCTGGTCCTGCGGTTTAAAATGTTATAGAAAATCTCTGTTGCCATCTCATCTTCGTTGTCAGGAATCAAAAGCTCGTTGCCGCACTGCTGGAGATAAGTCTTTGCAGTGCGCACTGCCGTTGCGAGGGCGGAGACTGCCTCCGATTCCTCATTCCTCCGGTTTGCGCTGAAGGGTTCATATTCAAAGACAATAAAAAAACGCCGGGTAATGGCTTCTTTGGAACCAATACGGCGTATCAGGTTTTCATAGTCCTTCTGCAGGGCAATGCAGCGTTCATCCGTCTCATTTTTGATTTCTTCCCGGATGGTTTCCAGATGCCGGTTAATGTCGGCACGCCTTGTCAGGACTTTGAACTGGAGCTTCACGGGACTGATCTTTAAGTAGCTGACAAAGGAGTAGATGATGCTGCGCTGCTCCCTTGCGCTGCGGAGCAGGAAGTTGATCGGCACAACTTCAATGATTTTCACAAAACGGTGGTCCTTTGTGTAAATGATGCCATTCTCAATCTTCCGTACGGGAAGATAGGAGGCGGCAGGGTTTAACAGGGGGGCTTCCGGTTCCTCCCGGAGAATTTCCCTTCCCTTAAACTTCCGGTCTTTCCCTTTGCTGCCGGTTTCTGACATCCGGGAGTCTTTCTGTTTTGTCTGCCTGCGTTCCCTGCGCTGTCCGAACTCCTCGGCAAAGTCCTCTTTTTTCGGTTTTACTTTTTTGACGGATTTTTTCGCAGAAGCATTTGATTTTTTCGGGGGCTTTTCGGAGGCAGGCGCATCCGCTTCCTCGCTGATGCCAACGATGCGGCGGTTCTTTAAGTAAACAAAGAAGTTGAGCACAAAGGAAGAAAGGCTCTCCCCGCCGATGCCGATAATCGCAAACAGGGCTGCCGGAAGCACTGTCAGGCAGGCGATAATGATTCTGGTGGTAAGCGTTACCGGAAGATGGAATACCGGAATGCCGATGAGCAGGGATAATATAAGTGCCTCGGCTGCATTCCGGAATTTGATGGTTCCGCCGAAGATGGTTCCGGTTTCGATGAAATTCGGCGGTATGATATATACGTCATTTTCTTCATGTCTTGCGGACATTGTATAATACACCTCCTGTAAAATAACAAAAGCCTGCAATGCAGACTTTCTATAAGAATAAAAGGCCGGACTAAAAAAAATGACCTGCCTGAAAATGTTTAGTTGGTATAAGGCCGTCCGCAGAGGACGATACGGCTGGTACTGTAA
>ERZ773114.4011-NODE-4011-length-11423-cov-3.242875_pt1 | contig 11423 bp, 4 predicted proteins | sample MGYA00580564_ERZ773114 | MGnify/ENA primary metagenome ERZ773114 (study PRJEB29015, sample SAMEA2737836) | human gut metagenome | biome: human gut; feature: human-associated habitat; material: faeces | place: China | collected 2012 ...
TGTTTGGATTCGTTTGTTATATATAATTATATTTGTAATTGTATTAGGTGAACTGTTTTTTAACAATTACTCTTTTTTTAGGATTCCTACGACCTCAATGGAGCCGACATTGTTTCCTGGAGATAGAGTATTGGTGACCAACTTTACTACTGGAGACATTGTGCACAATGATGTTATAGTATTTAATATGCCTTTTCTAAAGGCGCCGTTTGATAGTATTGTGTTTTGTTCAGACCAATATCTTGTGAAACGTTGTATCGCTTTACCAAATGATACGTTTGAAATAAAGGGTGGCTTCTTTCGTGTACATGGTTATAAGGGTCTTTTAGGGAATATGAAACAGCAAAAATTGGTGTCTAAGGGCATTGATACGGTGATGTATAATAATAATCAAATATCTGTTTTTCAGGCAGAAAATAAGTTTTGGAGTGTAAGAGAGTTCGGTCCTTTATGGGTTCCTGCCAAAAATATGACTGTGGTAATTGATTCTGCTTCGTGGATAGTGTATAAAGCATTAATTGAATGGGAACAAAAGAAAAAAATGCATTTGAAGCTGAATAAGGTTTATTTGGGTGATAGTTTAATCAATGCTTATTGTTTTATGGAAGATTATTATTTCGTTGCTGGAGATAATCTACCGGTTTCTGTGGATTCTAGATATTGGGGTGTTTTACCAAGATCCTTTATTGTAGGAAAAGTAGCTTTTGTTTGGTTTACAAGAAGAAAAGAAACAAAAAATATCGAATGGAAAAGAATGTTTTTAAAAATGTGAAGTATACGTGAGATATTGTAAGATGAAGATAAATGTGTGTGCTAAATTTAATTGTAGTATTGTGTGGTTGTCAGTGCTAAGTCATCTTCTGATTTATAATGGAATTTTTGAGACTATAATATAAAGGAAAGTCTATTTAGAAATATGTCTTTAAATACCCCTTTTTACTTCTTTAACGATAAAATATAGTTCTATAACTAAAAATATTAGTTTATTTGCGGAGATGTTATGAATATTAAATCTAAAAACACACAAGAAGTTATGAAAAAAGAATGGTTGTATGCAGTAGGTCTGGTTTGCCTGGTGTCGGCTTGTACCGGTACTCCGCAATCGTCGGCTGACGATGAACTATGTTCTATTGATGTGGCGGGAGCTATGGAAAAGCCTGCCGAATTGAAACTTTCGGAATTAGGAAGCGATGTACGCTATGTTCCATTAGAAACAACCGATTCGTGTCTGGTAGGTGGAAGCCCGAATATTCTGTTACTGGATAAAGAGATTGTTGTCTTTTCACGTCAAACTTGTTTTATCTTTGATAAAGAGAGCGGTAAGTTTTTAAGCAAAGTGGGACATTTGGGCGATGATCCGGAAGCTTATTCAACTGCGGCGCCTACTTATAATGATGTAAACGGTCTGCTTTATTTTATGCGCAGACCCGGTAAGTTACAGAAATATGATTTGCAAGGTAATTACCGTGGTGGTGTAACGATACCTACCCCTCCGGATTCACCGAGTGATTTCAGTTTTACGGATTCCGTGATAATAGGTCGTTACGGTAATATTGTAGGTGATAACGGGCGCGCTTTGCTGTTATTTAATGAAGCGGGAGAACTGATAGATACGGTGCCTAGCCTACTTCCGGTTTTGCCTAATAGAGGAGTAGATGACATAAACAGTATCAGCGTCAAAAAGCAGGGAAATGCAGGTATTATTCTGACTACATTTAAAAGTGGAGATGCCTCGGCAAGTGTAGCGGGTATTCCTTTCCTGTGGAAGAGTGATAATAAGATACGTTACAAAGAGAATTTCAATGATACCATTTATACAGTGAGTGGAAATGAGCTGACACCTTATATCGCATTTTCCACCGGTAAATGGCATTGGGGCGCCGAGGCACGTACTGAATCCAAAGATAATGAAAAACGTTTCTTGGTGGGATGTATTTTTGAGACGGATCATACTGTTTTCTTTCAGTGTATCCGGGGACTGTATACAGATGAACCGGAAACGTTTAACGGAATCTACGACCGGAAGGCAAATACTACCCGGATGTATGCCGAAAAGGAAGGTATAAAAGATGACCTGACCGGCTTTATGGCTTTCCATCCCAAGGCATGCAGTGCACAGGGAGAATATGGAATGATTATTGATGCCGGAGAAGTGATGACCTGGTTGGAAGAAAATCCTGAAGCGGCAGAAAATGAAAAACTTTCGGCACTGAAAGAATTGACGGATGATTCTAATCCGGTAGTGATTATTACAGTCCCTAAATAAGGAAGGAGGTATGTTCTTGTCCACCTGTTTGGGAGTGGACAAGAATATACTTGTTTGATAATTAGAAAAATAACAGTTTGTATCCAGTCTCGTTTTGTCCATATATATATGGCGGCTCGTAAAGGGAAAACGACTATTTTTGCATACACTAAGTGTAAACGGAAAAACTAATATCGAATGATAAAGACACAGAACTATCGGCTTTTGCTCTGCCTGGCACTATTTGTATTGGCAGCATGCTCCGGTGCGAAAAAAGAAGAAACCGCCGATGAAGGAGTAGCTACCGTATTGCCGGATGAGAAGAATGAAGTGACCGTGTTGCCTTTGAAGCGGCAGATATTCAATCACGAGTTGGTAAGTAATGGCAAGATAGTGGCCGGAGGAATGGCAGATTTGCGTTTTGAAAGTTCGGGTATCGTGGCGCAGATTTATGTGAAGAACGGTGACCGGGTACACAAAGGACAAAAACTGGCAGAGCTGGATAAATTTCGTTTAAAAAATAAGACCGCACAGTCCAAAGATGCTTTAGAGAAAGCTAAGTTGGAATTGCAGGATGTATTGATAGGGCAGGGGTATGCAGCGGATGATACTGCCAATGTACCCGATGATATTATGCAACTGGCACGGGTGAAAAGCGGCTATGATCAGACCCTTTCTCAATATGAACTGGCTAAATATGAAGAAGAACATGCCACTCTGATTGCTCCTTTTGACGGGGTGGTGGCTAATCTCTTTTCCAAACCCTATAATGCTCCCAGCAGTTCAGATGCTTTCTGTACAATTATCGGTTCACAGGGCATGGAAGCTGACTTTACTGTATTGGAGAGTGAACTCCCCCTTATTAAAGGTGGCGATAAAGTGGTTGTTACCCCTTATGCAGATCCTTCTGCCAAATACGAAGGACGTATCTCCGAAATCAATCCGCTGGTGGACGATAAAGGCATGGTGAAAGTGAAGGCCGTTGTCAACGGACAGGGCAAGCTCTTTAATGGCATGAACATACGGGTTAATGTACATCGTTCGCTAGGTGAACAGTTGGTTGTTCCGAAGAGTTCAGTGGTGTTGCGTTCCGGTAAGCAGGTGATTTTTACACTGAAAGATAATAAAGCGAAATGGAACTACGTGCAGACCGTACTGGAAAATTCCGATGAATACACGATTGTGGAAGATGAAGTGCAAGAAGGAGATGTGGTGATTGTGACAGGCAATGTGAACCTGGCTCATGAGGCACCGGTGATAATTAAGAATTAATAATTAAAAATTAAAGGGGGGATGGTTAAGTTTCTGGTACAGCGGCCCATTGCCGTATTGATGGCGTTTACCGCATGTTTTATTGTCGGTATGGTAACGTATTTCACGTTGCCGGTATCTCTGCTGCCGGATATTGCCATCCCGGAGATTACAGTACAAATCTCGGCACAGAATACTTCTGCGCGTGAGTTGGAGAATACGGTGGTGAAACCATTGCGCCAACAACTTATCCAGGTGGCTCGTCTGAAAGATATGGATAGCGAGGCGCATGATGGGGCAGGTCTTATCCGGCTGAATTTCGACTTCGGCACCAATACGGATCTTGCTTTTATCGAAGTGAATGAGAAGATTGACGCCGCCATGAACTACCTGCCTAAGGATACAGACCGTCCTAAAGTAGTAAAAGCAAGTGCTACCGATATTCCGGTATTCTATCTCAGCCTCACCCTGAAGAATGACAGCGCTTACGGACAAACGGACGAACGTGCTTTCCTCGATCTGTGTGAATTTGCCGAAAGCGTTATCAAACGGCGTATCGAGCAGCTGACAGAGGTAGCCATGGTGGATATCACAGGATTGGTGGAGCGCCAGTTGCAGATTGTTCCCGATGAAAATAAGCTTGCCGTACTGGGACTTTCCATACAGGATGTAGAATCTGCTCTTGCCCAAAATAATGTGGAACCGGGAAGTATGACCGTACGTGATGGATATTATGAATACAATATCAAGTTTTCCACTCTGTTGCGTACGGAAGAGGATGTGAAGAATATTCTTATTAACAAAAACGGACGCATCATCCGTCTGGAAGAGTTCTGCCGGATAGGTATTGTTCCCGTCAGGGAAAAAGGCGTATCCATGAGCAATGGTAAACGGGCAGTGACATTGGCTATTATCAAGCAGGCGGACGAGAATATGGATGACATGAAGCAGGCCATTGGCGGCACCATGAATTATTTTCAGAGTGTATATCCTGACATTGAATTCAGCGTTAGCCGAAACCAGACAGAGCTTTTGGATTATACTATCTCCAACTTGCAACAAAACCTTTCGTTGGGCTTTCTATTTATCTGTATCGTAGCCGTACTCTTTCTGGGGGATGTCAAATCTCCTTTCATCATCGGACTGAGTATGGTCGTTTCCATTGTGATCTGTTTTCTCTTTTTCTATTTGTTCAAGATGTCACTGAACATCATATCTCTGTCCGGATTGATTCTTGCATTGGGTATGATGATCGATAGTTCCATCATCGTAACTGAAAATATTTCTCAATATCGGGAAAGAGGATACTCGCTGAAACGTGCCTGTATTACGGGTACCAGTGAGGTGGTTACTCCGATGCTCAGTTCCTCGTTGACTACCATTGCGGTGTTTGTACCACTGATCTTTATGAGTGGTATTGCCGGAGCCATTTTCTACGATCAGGCTTTCTCGGTAACCGTTGGATTGATGGTTTCTTACTTTACGGGCATCATGTTGCTGCCGGTGCTCTATATGCTGGTTTACCGGACGGGACTGCGCAAATCATGGTTCTCGCGTATCCGAATCAATAATCCTATAAAGGATCATACACTCGATCGTTTCTATGATGCCGGGATTGATTTTATATTTGCTCATAAAACGGCAAGCGTATTGTTCTGCATAGTTTCCGTGCCATTGTGTGTATTCATGTTCTATTTCATAGGAAAAGAGCGTATGCCGGAAATAGATCAGAACGAGCTGATAGCCCGTGTGGAATGGAATGAGAATATCCATGTGGACGAGAATCGTCGCAGAGTAGATAATTTATTTGAGTTGTTTAAGACAGAGACTATTGAACAGACTGCCGCCGTCGGACAACAAGACTATCTCCTGAACCGGGAGCAGGCTCTTTCTTCTTCGGAAGCAGAACTTTATTTCAAGACAAAGAATCCCTCTGAGATAGTCCCTTTGCAGGAAAAGGTTTACCGTACCCTCAAAGCGGAGTATCCGTTGGCCGTGATTTCTTTTTCGCCACCCGAGACGGTATTTGAGAAACTGTTTGTGACGGGAGAAGCCGATGTTGTGGCTGAACTTTATTCCCGCAACAAGGAAAAAGTGCCGACAGCGGATGAATTACGTAATCTGGAAGCTGAGTTTGCTACCCGTACAGGATATGCTCCCACGGGTATTGCCTTTGAAAATCAGCTGAATATCCGTATCAATAAAGAAAAATTGCTACTTTATAATGTTTCGTATGACGAGTTGTATCGCATACTGAAAACAGCTTTCAAAGAAAACAGCATAGCTACTCTTCATTCTTACCAGCAATATCTGCCTATCAGCATTGTGGGAGAGGAACAAACGGTAAACAGCATCTTACAGGAAACACTCGTTCCGACACGGGCGGATCAATATGGTGTTGAATATCTGCCTTTGCGTGAGCTGGTATCAGTGGCGCCGGCAGAAGATCTGAAAGCGATTACCGCAGGACGTAACGGAGAATATGTTCCGTTCCGTTTTTATGAAGTAAAAGAGGCGGAACCGCTTATGGAGCAAGTGAAGGAAGTGGTGGATACTACCGGTGATTGGGATACCGCTTTTTCAGGAAGTTTCTTTTCTAACCGGAAGATGCTGGATGAACTGGTGGTTATTCTGTTTATTTCCATTCTGTTGATGTACTTCATTCTGGCGGCACAGTTCGAGAGTTTTGTGCAACCGCTTGTAGTGTTGTTGGAGATACCGATAGACGTAGCATTTGCCTTGGTACTGTTGTGGATATGCGGACATACGCTGAATCTGATGTCTGCCATCGGTCTGATCGTTACGTGTGGTATTATCATCAATGACTCCATCCTGAAACTGGATGCGATTAATGAATTACGTAAGACGGGGATGCCGCTTCTGGAAGCTATCCATGAGGCGGGGCGGCGCAGGTTGCGTCCCATTATCATGACTTCGCTCACTACCATTTTTGCCATGGTACCGTTATTGTTCTCTTTCGATATGGGATCGGAATTGCAGAAGCCGCTTTCCATTGCCATGATTGGGGCGATGTTCATCGGCACATTGGTCAGTCTGTTCATCATTCCGTTGATATATTGGTTTATTTACCGGGATAAAAAAGCTTGATATAATGAAGAAATTTGGTTTAATTATTCTTTTAGGACTTTCTCAGGCGCTTCCGTCCGTCGCGCAGCAACAGCAGGTAACGCTGGACTTGCAGCAGACGATTAAGATGGCGAACGACAGTTCGCTGGAAGCTTTCCGTACTAAAAATATGTATCTTTCAGGCTATTGGGAATATCGTACCTATAAGGCAAATCGCTTGCCGAGCCTGACGCTGAATATGACTCCTGCACAGTATAACCGTGACATTACGAAGCGTTATGACTCCGAACAGGATTTGGATATTTACCGTAGCCAACAGTCTTTCTATGCCTATGGCAACTTGGCAGTCAGGCAAAACTTTGACCTGACGGGTGGTACTTTTTATCTGGATACCGAGTTGGGCTATATGCGTAGTTTCGGTTCCAATCCCTACACGCAGTATACCAGTGTTCCCGTTCGTTTAGGTTATTCGCAAAGTCTGGTAGGTTATAATCCTTTCCGCTGGGAACGAAAGATTGAACCGCTGAAATACGAGAAAGTAAAGAAAGAATATATCTACAATGCTGAGCAGGTATCCGAGCAGGCCACTACCTATTTCTTTGCACTTGCCATGGCGCAGGCTGAGTATGACTTGGCAAAGGAGAATGTCGCTTCTTCCGATACGCTTTATCGTATTGGTATGCAACGTCTGAAGATAGCCTCTATCAGTCGTGCCGATCTTCTGACGCTGAAGCTGGACGTGGTGAATGCCCGTAACACTTTGCAGAATGCTGAAAGTTCATTGAAACGTGCCATGTTCTCGCTGGCTTCTTTCCTCAATCTGGAAAAGAATACAGAGATACGGCTTCTTCTCCCCAGCCGTCCCGGAGAACTAAACATCCCTGTAGATGCTGCCTTGGATGCCGCCCGTTCCAACAACCCGAACTTCCTTGGATTACGCCAGGACATATTGGAAGCAGAACAGAATGTAGACAAAACCAAGAAAGAATCCCGCTTCAACGCCAGTATCAACGCCAGTGTCGGTTTCAACCAGGTGGCGGAGAAATTTGGCGAAGCCTACAACCGGCCTATGCAGCAGGAAATGGTATCTGTCAGCGTCTCCATTCCTTTAGTGGACTGGGGAGTGCGTAAAGGGAAATATAATATGGCCCGTAACAATCTGAATGTAGTAAAGACCTCTTCCCGTCAGAACGAAATCAGCATTGAAGAAGAGGTCATTATGACCGTAAGTGATTTCAATGTCCAGCAAGACTTGGTGACAAGTGCCGAGGAGGCCCTCGACCTTTCCATCCTGGCATACAATGAAACCCGCCAACGCTTCATCATCGGTAAGGCGGATATCAGTAGCCTTACCTTGTCATTGAACCGTCAGCAAGAAGCCCAGCGCAACTATATCTCAGCCCTGAAAAACTATTGGCTGAACTATTATAAAATCCGTAAGCTGACCCTGCACGATTTTGCCAGCGGCTTCTCTCTTTCTGACAAATTCGATTATAGTCACTAATCACTAATAGTCAATCACTATGAATCGCCTTTCCCCTTTTACCCTCATCGTCACCTTTGTCTGTCTGGCACTGGTGGGTTTGGCCTTGGTTCCGATGCTTCCGGTCAAGCTGAATCCGTCGCGCACATTGCCGGGCTTTACGGTGCGCTTTAGCATGCCGGGCACTTCGTCGCGGGTGGTAGAGATGGAGGCGACAAGCAAACTGGAGTCCATGCTGGCCCGCATCAAAGGGGTAAAGGGAATGTACTCTACTTCAAGCAATGGCTACGGTTCCATTACGGTAGATCTGGATAAACACGCTGATGTGGATGCAGTACGTTTTGAGGCTTCTACTATTATCCGGCAGACATGGTCGCAACTGCCTTCCGGAGTCAGTTATCCGTATATTGACATGAAGGTGCCCGATGCGAATACAGCCCGTCCGTTCTTATCATTCACACTGAATGCACCGTCCACGCCTATACTGATACAGCAGTATGCAGAAGAACATATCAAGCCGCGTCTGGCTAAGTTGCAAGGCATTTATAAGATAGATTTAAGTGGTGCTACGCCGATGGAATGGCGGTTGGAATACGACAGTGAACAATTGCGGACGCTGGGAATCAGCATTTCTGATATTCAACGTGCCATCCAGTTACATTATAATAAAGAGTTTCTGGGAACGCACAACATGGATACGGCCGGTGGTAAGCAGTGGATACGTCTGGTCTTGATACCGGATGGAGTCAGCGGACAATTTATTCCTTCGGACATCACGGTGACTGCTTCGGACGGCAAGATTATCCGCTTGGACGAGTTGGTGACTGTAGCGCGTATGGAAGAAGCTCCCCAAAGCTATTACCGTATCAATGGTCTGAATTCCATTTATATGTCTGTCACGGCCGTAGAGACTGCTAACCAATTGCAACTGAGCAATGAAGTGATGCGGGAAATGGAAGCAATACGTCTGACTTTGCCGCCCGGCTACGAGGTGCATACCAGTTATGATGCCACGGAGTATATTCGCGAGGAACTGAATAAAATTTATTTCCGTACGGGGCTGACAGTACTGATCCTGCTGGTATTCGTCTGGATTATTACGTTGAATCTGAAGTATCTGTTGCTGATCGTTACCAGCCTGGCTATCAACATTTCCGTGGCGGTTATTTTCTATTATCTTTTCGGGCTGGAGATGCAACTGTATTCATTGGCAGGGATTACTGTGTCCTTGAATCTTGTGATAGACAGTACCATTGTGATGACGGACCACATTTTGCACAGGCGTAATCTGAAAGCTTTTATGTCCGTACTGGCGGCTACCTTGACCACAATGGGGGCTTTGGTTATTATCTTCTTTCTGGATGAGAAAATCCGCTTGAACCTGCAAGACTTCGCAGCTGTGGTGATTATTAATCTGGCGGTATCTCTTTTCGTGGCTCTCTTTTTTGTTCCGGCCATGATTGATAGAATAAAGCTTGTCAAGAAGAGGCAGAGCGTGAAACGCTGGGTGCGGAGTCATATACGTATTCGCAGGCTGACTGTTTACTTCACGCATTTCTATCAGTTGCTCATCCGCTTTCTTCTGCGCTGGAGGGTGGCGGTGTGCATTTTGCTCCTGCTTGGTTTCGGGTTGCCTGTTTTCCTTCTTCCTGAGAAGTTGGAGGGTGAAGGCAAATGGATAGAACGGTATAACAAGACGTTGGGCTCCTCTACTTATAAAGAGAAAGTGAAACCCGTGGTGGATAAGGCTTTAGGTGGTAGTCTTCGTTTGTTTGTGCAGAAAGTGTACGAAGGCAGTTATTTTAGTCGCAATGAAGAAGTGGTGCTCTATGCGAATGCGAACTTACCGAATGGAAGTACGCTGGAACAGATGAATACGCTGGTGAAACGTGTGGAGACTTATCTTAGCGGCTTCAAGGAGATTAAGCAGTTTCATGCTTCTGTCTATAATGCACGCAGGGCCAATCTTCAGATTTATTTCAAGAAAGAGTATCAGCATAGTGGTTTCCCTTATACGTTAAAGGCGAATCTGATTGGTAAAGTATCTGAGTTAGGAGGTGGTAGCTGGGATGTATATGGCTTGCAAGATCAGGGTTTCAGTAATGATGTTCGTGAGAGCGCAGGTTCTTATCGCATCAAGATGTATGGCTACAATTATGACGGGCTCTATGCATCTGCCGAAAAGCTGAAGGAGGTATTGCTTTCGCACCGTCGCATCAAGGAAGTGTTTATCAAGTCGGAATTTTCCTGGTGGAAAGACGATTATCAAGAGTTTTACTTCAATCTGAATAAGGAGCGTATGGCTCAGGAGGGGATTAATGCCCAGCATTTGTTCTCCGCTATCCAGCCGATATTCGGCAAGAATATGCAGGTGGGTTCGGTGGTGACGGAAAGCGGTACGGAAAGTATTCGACTTTCTTCCCGACAGTCTCACGACTATGATGTATGGGCCATGCAGTTTTTTCCTTACGGGGTGGATGGCGGAAAGCATTATAAACTTTCCGAATTGGCTACGGTAGAGAAGGGGCAGATGCCGCAACAGATAGCCAAAGAGAATCAGCAATATCGTCTTTGTCTGCAATATGAGTATATCGGCTCGTACGAGCAAGGCAATAAAATACAGAAGCGGGATTTGGAAGAGTTTAATAAATTGCTTCCGATGGGGTATACTGCTGAATCGGATAGCCAATCGTGGTCATGGGGTAAGAAAGATAACAAGCAATACCTGTTGTTGCTGGTTGTGATTGCCATTATCTTCTTTACAACGAGTATTCTGTTTAATTCTCTGAAACAGCCTTTGGCTATTATCTTTGTTATTCCGGTATCTTATATAGGAGTGTTCCTTACATTCTATTGGTTCCGCTTGAATTTCGACCAGGGAGGCTTTGCTTCGTTTGTGCTGCTTTGTGGTATTACGGTAAATGCCAGCATCTATATTCTGAATGAGTATAACAGCATCCGTAGCCGCTTTCCCCGGCTTTCTATGCTCCGGGCATATACAAAGGCGTGGAATGCAAAGATACTGCCTATTTTTCTTACGGTAGTTTCCACCATTCTGGGTTTTATCCCGTTTATGGTGGGGACGGATAAGGAAGCTTTCTGGTTTCCGTTGGCTGCGGGTACTATTGGCGGATTGGTGATGTCTATTATCGGCATTTTCTTCTTCCTGCCGGTATTTAGTTTGAAGAGGAAAGAGGTTTGCAAATACTCTAAAAGACGTGTCGCACTTAAAAGTTGAATTCTGCTTTAGCCTTAATATTTATTTTTTGTGAAATCATCCTACACTGTACTCTTTTAGTAATGCTTAAAAAATAACTTGGTACATAAGCAAGTGCGGCGAGTAAGTGCATAAATGAT
>ERZ773114.4015-NODE-4015-length-11420-cov-2.795337_pt1 | contig 11420 bp, 8 predicted proteins | sample MGYA00580564_ERZ773114 | MGnify/ENA primary metagenome ERZ773114 (study PRJEB29015, sample SAMEA2737836) | human gut metagenome | biome: human gut; feature: human-associated habitat; material: faeces | place: China | collected 2012 ...
GATGGAAGAACTGGCAGAAATAAAAAAAGAAAAAGGTCTGCCCGAAGAAGTCGCAAGCAATGAGATGTGTACCTTCCTGATCTTAAATATTTCTTCCCTTCAGCTGATACCGGTCAGCGTGATCGCCTATCGCAGTCAGTACGGAAGCAGCAATCCCTCTGCCATCACCGGAGCGGCTGTCGCAGCAACGCTGGTAAGCACGGCAACAGCGGTTATTTTCTGCAAAATAAAAGAAAAAATGACAAAAGATACTTTTTGACAGTGTTATCCTGTAATAACAATCTTGAAAAAACAGGATGATTATAATATACTTAGAACCAAGGGTTAAAAGGAAAGCAGATAACTGCACTTCAGAAAATAACGGAGATAGCATATGAAGAAAAGAAATTTTCTCTCATGTCTTCTTATCATCGCCGTAGTACTTGCAACCATTTCTCCGACTGTTCTGTTTGCGGCAGAAGATATTGCCCAGGATGAACAGGTGTATGATGAGACGTACACAGAAGAGACGGAGGAATATGTAGAAGAAACTCCAGAGGCATATGATTGGACGATAGAGACAAATGAATTGAAAAAATGGCCCCAGGGTCCCCGGGTAGAAGCAGAAGGTGCAACTGTCATGGATCTGGATACAGGGGCATTTCTTTACAGCAAAAACGCAGAAGCAAAACTGTATCCGGCGAGCATCACCAAGATCATGACGATGCTGGTCGCCTTGGAACACATCAGTGACAGTGACCTGGATACAAAAGTGAAAGCATCTGAGAGTGCACTTGCTCCGATCGATTCGGACAGCAGCCAGATCTGGCTGTCCGTCGGGGAGAAAATCACAGTCCGTTCTGCCCTGTATGCGATCATGCTGGCATCTGCAAACGATGCGGCAAATGTGATCGCAGAGTACGTCGGCGGATCGATGGACAATTTTGTGAAGATGATGAATGACAAGGCAAAAGAGCTTGGCTGCGTCAACACCCACTTTGTCAATCCGCATGGTCTGCACAACAAAAAACATTATACCTGTGCCCACGATATGGCACTGATTGCTCAGGCAGCCTTTCAGATTCCGCTGTTCCGGAAAATAACAAAAACAGTCGAATACAAAATCCCGAAAACAAAATATATGAAAGAAGACCGCTGGCTGGTAAATCACCAGAAAATGCTCTATGAAGATGGTGAGTTTACTTACAAAAACTGCGAGGGCGGCAAGACGGGATTTACGGACGAAGCGTGGAACACGCTCGTTACTTATGCAAAGAAAGACGGCAAGACGCTGGTGTGTGTTGAGCTTCGCGTCAATGGTTCCTGGAAAACCTTTCATGAATCTGCGGAACTTTTAGATTACGGGTTCGACAAATTCCGCCACGAAGAGGTCGATGCGGCTCTTGATACGACAACACTCGGACAGCTGGCAGGTATCTGTCATTTCGGCACAGCATCCGTTCTGGATCAGAAAGAAGCCGGTATCCGGGCGGTCGAAGGGAAAAGTACCGTAAGCGTTACGATCCCGAAAAAACTAAAAACGGACAAGCTGAAGCGAGGTTTCTGTGACGGAAACAAGATTGTTTACAGTTATCAGGGCTGGGAAGTCGGAGAGGAAACCTTAAAGTTTAACAATCCGGCATTTGAGGTGACAAAGACAGAAATTTCAGATGCGACACTGCAGGGTCAGACAGACACAAATGGCAGTGAAACAGAGACAGCGGGAAGTACAGAAGCACCGGAAAAAGATGCATCCGGCAGCAAAGGGTTCGAAGAGAAAGTTGATGAATTTATGGATAATATAACATTTGGATTCCTGAATATATGGACATCCTTCAACGGTTGGGTAGATCAGCACGAAATGCTGTCTGCGACGGTAGGGATGATCCTGATCCTGCTTATGATCCCGCTTATCGTCATCGCTTACATGCGTGACAAAAACGATAAGCTGGCAAGGAAAGAACGCGAGCAGGACAAAGAACAGCGAAGAAAGATAGAAGAAAATATAGACAGCAAATCTTTCCAGGAGATCGAGTCAGAGATTCGTTCAGAACTTGAGAAAGAGGAACGCAGAAAGCGAGAAGCCGAAGAAGAAGAGAAGCGATTACGGGAAATGGAAGAGCTGATCGACCGGCAGAAAGCAAAAGAAGCACAGGAAACAAAAGAAACAAAAGAAATAAAACCAACAGAAAAACCCGAAGAAGAGATCCTGCCGGCAGAACAGCCAAAAACAGAGGATCTGAAAAAAGAAGAGGAGGATTAAAAAGAGTATGAACTGGGTAGCACCGATCAAGGATGATACAACACTGGAAAAATTTAAACAGAAATTAAGAGAGGTAGACGACAAATATTATATTTTATTTGAAATCGGAGTTGGCACAGGTATGCAGCTTCAGGAGATCCTGAAATTCCGCAACAAAGACATCAGGGATAAAGACAGCATTGAAGCAAGTATCGGAACAAAAAATATCAAACGTACTTTTCAGATTCCGCAGGAACTCAAAGAGATCATCAGCCAGTATACAGAAGGCAAAGATCCGGAGGCTTATCTGATCCTCGGACATTCCGGTTCACCGGCACCGCTTTCCAGAGAACAGGCTTACCGTGTGTTTAAGAGTGTGGGAAAAAGTATGGGACTCAATGCCATTGGTGCACAGACCATGCGAAAGACATTTGCATGGAGATATTATAAGGAAACGAATGATATTTATTATATCCAGAATTTGTTAAATCATGCATCTCCTTCGATCACTTATCGTTATATTGGCGAAAAACCAAATGTAGAAGTGGTGCTGAAGAAAATGACACCGGAGGAAAACGAGCGAAGCCGTTATATGCTTTATAAGGATAATTCCGGAAAGAACCGTATTCATGCGTTGACAGAGGAACTGATACATATTGAAAATGAACTTGACAATCCGACCAACAATGACGCCTTCTATGGCAGAGTAGACTGTCTGCTCGCTGAGCTGGAAGAGCTGATGGATAACTTCAAGAACACAAAATAAAAACAGGAGAAAAAATATGGCAAAGCTCTCCCTTAGGCATGTCAGCAAACGGTATCCAAATGGATTTTGGGCGGTAAAAGATTTTAATCTCGAAATGGAAGACGGAGAGTTTGTGATACTTACCGGTTCTCCGAAATGCGGAAAATCCACCGTTCTTCGTATGATCGCCGGAGCAGAAGATGTGACGGAAGGCATCCTGGAACTGGACGGAAAATCGATTAATGACGTCGAACCAAAAGACCGGGAGATTGCCATGGTTTTTCAGTATTACAGTCTGTATAAAAATATGACCGTTTACGATAATCTTTCGTTTGGAATGAAACTGAAAAAATGTTCCACGGAGCAGATCGAAGCGGCTGTAAAAGAAGCAGCAGAGTTCGAAGCACAGGATAAGAAGAGAAAAGAAGCGATCGATGCAAGAAACGATGCAGATTCCTTCGTATTCCAGACACAGCAGGCATTAGATCAGGTTGGAGCAAACCTTGATGCAAATGATAAAGCTGAAGTAGAAGCTGATTTAAATGCAGTAAAATCTTTCCTGGACGCACATCAGAATGCAGAAGAGATGACAGACGCAGATGTTGCTGAATTAAAAGCAGCTCAGGAGAAAATGACACAGAGTGCACAGAAAGTATTTGCTAAGATGTATGAGCAGACACAGGCAGCACAGGGTGCTCAGGGAGCAGGTCCTGATATGGGAAACATGGGCGGCGCACAGACAAACAATGCCGGCGCAGCAGATGATGATGTTGTAGACGCTGATTTCAAAGAGGTCTAAAATATAATCAGCATATAAAAAGGGGTTTCCGGTTTTCCGGAAACCCTATATGCGGTAGAAGAGGAAAATATTTGAAGATTTTTGAAAACCGGAAATTGAATCATGCTTTAGACAGATAGCCGGTATGATAAATTTGTACATGATAACAAGGAGTTAAGCGTTATGGCAGAGAAAAGAGATTATTATGAAGTCCTTGGCGTTCCGAAGAATGCGAGTGACGCTGATATAAAAAAGGCATTCCGTACTCTTGCCAAGAAGTACCATCCGGATATGCATCCGGGTGATAAAGAATGTGAAGAAAAGTTCAAGGAAGCACAGGAAGCTTATGCAGTATTGAGTGATGCAGAAAAGCGTAAACAGTATGATCAGTTCGGTCATGCAGCATTCGATGGCACAGGCGGCGGTGCGGGCGGATTTGATTTTTCAGGCATGGATATGGGAGATATCTTTGGAGATATTTTCGGCGACTTCTTCGGTGGCGGTGGCGCCAGAAGAAGAGGCAATGATGGACCGATGAAAGGTGCGAATCTCCGTACTAGTGTAAGAATCACATTTGAAGAGGCTGTTTTTGGATGTGAGAAAGAAATTGAAATGGTTCTGAAGGATGAGTGTGCAGTCTGCCATGGTACAGGTGCCAAACCGGGAACAAACCCGGAAACATGTACCAAGTGCGGTGGTAAAGGAAAAGTTGTGTTTACACAGCAGTCTTTCTTTGGAACGGTGCAGAATGTCCAGACCTGTCCAGATTGTAATGGTACCGGTAAAGTAGTCAAAGACAAATGTCCGGATTGCCGTGGTACCGGATATATTGCAAGAAAGAGAAAAATCCAGGTAACGATTCCGGCCGGTATCGACAATGGACAGAGTGTCCGTATCCGTGAAAAAGGAGACCCGGGTGTCAACGGTGGCCCAAGAGGAGATTTATTAGTAGAAGTAGTTGTATCCAGACATCCAATCTTCCAGCGTCAGGATATGAATATTTATTCCACAGCTCCGGTTACGTTTGCGCAGGCTGCATTGGGCGGTGAGATCCGTATCAATACCGTTGACGGAGATGTGCTTTACGAAGTAAAACCAGGTACACAGACCGACACCAAGATCCGTCTGAAAGGAAAGGGAGTTCCATCCCTGAGAAATAAAGGGGTTCGTGGTGACCAGTATGTAACTTTGGTTGTCCAGACACCGACAGGTCTTAATAATGAGGCGAAAGAGGCGTTACGTCATTTTGATGAACTGACAGGTGCGTCCTTAAACCGAAGCAACGCCGGTGGTAACGGCGCCCAGGAAAAGGGTAAGAAGAAAAAGGGATTCATGGATAAATTAAAAGAATCCTTTGATGATATCTAAAACAGATTCTAAAGATTAAAAGGATCATTTTAGTAAAATGAACAGATAATAGAAATCCGGTGTAAGATCTTTGCTGAGAGATTACACCGGGTTTGTTATTATGACAATAGAAAATACAATGTCTGTTTTGAAAACTCTATTCCGGATACACCAGATGTTTTTCATCAATATGGTAGAGCGTGTTTTCAAGATAGCGGTTGGCAAGATAATTTGCCATACCAAGGTTCATATCCAGATAATTGCCACAGTCTTTTGGACTTGCGCCAGGAACATCGCCCTTAAAATTGCGGATGAACTCAAACATTTCGATCATCAGGCCAACAATGTCCTTTGATTCATAATCACCTGCGAGAAGCAGATAAAATCCGGTGCGGCATCCCATCGGACCAAAATAAATAGTTTTGGAACCGTAAACAGCATGGTTTCTTAAAAATGTTGCTGCAAGGTGTTCGATCGTATGCATCTCGGCGGTATTCATGACAGGCTCATCGTTTGGGGAAGTCATGCGCAGATCAAATGTGGTGATCACTTCTGCACCGACGGTATCTTTGCGGGATACATAAACGCCGGGTTCTAATTTGATATGGTCTATTGTAAAGCTTGCAATTTTTTCCATAGATAAAATCTCCTTTGTGTTTTCTAAAACAAACTTTAATGTAATTTTGCAGGACAGTCAAGGGAAAAAGCCACAATGTTACATAATAATATAAGAAAAAAATCAGTTCCCTGATAAATCGGAAAGGGAATCTTAACAATTGAGTCCAAAATACTTGTATTTCAATGAAAAATAATGTATATTTATGCAGACAATCAGAAAAAAAGAGGAGCGGATATTTATGATGAAGAAAAAAAGTAAAAAACTGCTGCTTTGGCTTTTCGTTCTGACATTTGTGCTGACAGGAATTGCTGGATGCGGCACAAAGCAGAAGGATGATCAGGAAGCAGCATCCACGGAAACAGCCGGTGCGATCAGCAGTGTGGATGATATCGTTGGAAAAAAGATTGGTGTCCAGCTTGGAACAACCGGTGATATTTATGTTTCCGATTATGAAAATGACGGATCAGGAACAACGGTGGAGCGTTACAACAAAGGCGCAGATGCAGTTCAGGCATTAAAGCAGGGAAAGATTGACTGTGTTGTGATCGATGAACAGCCGGCGCTCGCATTTGTGGAGGAGAATCCGGGACTTAAAATTCTTGATGAAGAATTTACGCTGGAAGAATATGCGATCGTTATCGCAAAGGGAAACGATGATCTGCTGGAAAAGGTCAATACGGCATTAGAAGAGTTAAGAAGCGAGGGAACGCTTGACCGGATTACAAAAAATTATATTGGAACAGATGCGGAAAAAGGAAATTATCCATACGAACCACAGGATGTGTCCCGTGGGAATGGAACACTGACGATGGGAACAAATGCTGAGTTCCCGCCATATGAGTATTATGAGAATAATGAAATCGTCGGTATAGATGTGGATATCATGCAGGCGATCGCAGATAAGCTCGGTATGGAATTGAAGATTGAAGATATGGCATTTGATTCTATTATCCCGGCTGTGTCTACGGGAAAGATAGATGTGGGCGCTGCCGGATTTACCGTGACAGAAGAACGAAAGAAGAATGTCAACTTTACAGATACATATGCAACTTCCAAGCAGGTGATCATTGTACGTGATGGGAATGCAGTGACAGCAAAGAGTTCGTTTGGCGAAAAATTTTACCAGAACTTTATTCAGGATAACCGCTATGCATATATGTTAAAAGGTCTTGGAAATACATTGATCATTACAATTTTTGCGGTGATGATCGGTATTGTCTTAGGATTTTTAATTGCCACTGTCAGAACCAGCCATGACAGAAATGGCGGGCTTGGCATTCTGAATGCAGTCTGTAAAGCATATTTGACGATCATCCGCGGTACACCGGTCATGATCCAGTTATTGATTATCTATAATGTTATTTTCCAGAGTATTAACACGGGAAAAATCGTGGTAGCAGTGATCGCATTTGGCTTGAACTCAGCTGCTTATGTGGCAGAGATCGTGCGTTCCGGAATTATGGCAGTGGATATCGGACAGTTCGAGGCAGGACGAAGCTTAGGCCTTAATTACAGACAGACGATGACCACCATCATCCTGCCACAGGCAGTAAAGAATATTCTCCCTGCACTGTGTAACGAGTTTATCAGTTTATTGAAAGAGACGTCCATCAGTGGTTACATCGGTCTGATGGATCTGACAAAAGGTGGAGACATTATCCGAAGCGTTACATATGAGGCATTTATGCCGTTAATCGCAGTTGCTGTCATTTATCTTCTGATGGTAGTCGGACTTAGCAAAGCTGTCGGTGTCTTAGAAAGGAAGTTGAGAAACAATGAGCGATAATACAAATACAACCAATTCTGCAGAGGTGATCTTAGAGATTCAGGATCTCTGCAAATCTTTTGGGGATCATGAAGTATTAAAAGGAATCTCCACGACCATCAGAAAAGGGGATGTCCTTGCATTGATCGGACCTTCCGGCTGTGGAAAATCGACATTTCTGCGATCCTTAAACCTGTTGGAGATCCCAACGAGCGGACACGTTCTGTTTGAGGGGACGGATATGACGGATAAGTCGGTGGATATTAACCATGTACGGGAAAAAATCGGAATGGTGTTCCAGCAGTTTAATCTGTTTCCAAACATGACTATTAAGGAAAACATTATGCTTGCCCCGGTAAAACTCAACAAAATGACCAGGGAAGAGGCAGAGAAAAAAGCGATGGAACTTTTGAAAAGAATCGGTCTGTCTGATAAGGCGGATGCCTATCCAAGCCAGCTTTCAGGTGGACAGAAACAGAGAATTGCCATTGTCCGTTCGCTTGCCATGAACCCGGATATTATTTTGTTTGATGAACCGACTTCGGCATTGGACCCTGAGATGGTCGGCGAGGTTTTAAGCGTTATGAAAGAACTTGCAGAGGACGGTATGACCATGGTGGTTGTAACACATGAAATGGGATTTGCAAGAGAGGTTGCAAACCGTGTCATGTTCATCAATGACGGTGTCATTCAGGAAGAAAACACACCGCAGGAGATCTTTGAACATCCACAGAGTCCAAGATTGCAGGAATTTTTATCAAAAGTATTATGATCTTGAAAGAAAAAGGCTGTGCGGCAGCCTTTTTCTTTTGCTTTATTTCTGGTGTATAATTCGCTATAATCGATATAGAATCTAAGACACAGGTACGGAAACGATAAAAAACGATGGAACATCAGACAGGGAGAAAACGATGGGGAAAAAGGAATGGAAGAAGATCAGACATGGAATCATCATTTTTGTGATGGCATTTTTCAGTGCAATACCATTTGTGGTATATGGAAAAAATATTGATTCCCAAGAAACAATCCGTATTGGATATATTGATTATGGAGGGTTTATCGATCTGGACGAAAATGGGGAGTATACAGGATATGGCGTGGAATTGCTGGATAAGATCGCTGAGTATACCGGATGGAAGTACGAATATGTGTATGACACATGGGACAATATCCTGAAAAAACTGGAGTCAGGTGAGATTGATATGATCTGTCAGGCGCAGAGAACACCGGAACGTGAGGAGAGATTCTTGCTTTCGAAGTATTGGGCGGGAACAGAAGCCTGTGTTCTTTATGCAAGAATGGATGATGACAGGTATTATTACAATGATTTTGAGGCTTTTAACGGCATCCGGGTGGCAGGACTGAAGGAAAGTTTTCAGAATGATGATCTGAAAGAATATGCTCAAAAGAATGATTTTTCGCTTGAGTTGAAAGAATACATGACGACAGAAGAATGTTTTCAGGCATTGGAGGAAGGTGCTGTGGATGCAGTCGTACAGGGATCGCTTGTCGGGATGGACGATTATAAGATTATCTGCCGGTTTGGAGCACAGCCATTTTATCTGATGGCAGGAAAGCAGAAGCAAAAGGTAATGGAGGATGCCGATTATGCGCTTGGAGAGATCACAGCGGATTATCCGACATTTTTAAGTGAACTGTACCAGAAGTATTATGGAGATACTTCTGCCATGGGGCTTGCATTTACAAGAGAAGAAATTGAATATATTCGGGCACAAAAACAGGTGAATATAGCGTTTATCAATAACAGACCACCGTTTTCAATGGAAAATGACGACGGAGAAATCGAAGGGATCATTGTTGATCTTGTGAGTCGGATCCGGGAGAGCAGCGGCCTGAATCTGCAGTACACGATGCTGGAAAGTGGTCAGCGTGTGATAGATTATCTTGAAAAACATCCGGCAGATCTGGTGGCTGGTGTCGTAGTCGAAAATCCTGCATTCACAAAATCTGATTATCTGGTATCAGATGTCATATATACAGGGGAAGTGGCGCTTGTCTGCAGGCAGGGGATGAACTATACACCCGGAGATGCAGAGAATAAGTATATTCTTGCAATCACGAAGAGTTATGCAGCACTGGAAAATTATATCCAGGCAAATTATCCGGAGTTTGAGATTGTAAAATGCACTACGACAGAGGAATGTATGGAACTTCTGAACAGCGGAGAGTGCGACTTTATGGCACAGAATGTCAACGTGGTGACACCGCTGCTGCAGAAACCGCGGTATGAGGGATTGACGGTACTGCCTAACCTGTCTAAGGAAGAACCGATGGGGATTGTTGGAAAAAACAGTGATGAAAATAAAATCCTGATGAGCATTATCAATAAATGCATTACGCAGATTCCCTCTCAGGAAGTATCCCAGATCACGATCAGCCATACAGTGGAGAATGGGTATCAGCTTACCTGGACAGATGTGCTGTATAAGTTCCGCTATCCGCTTATTGTCATCTTTATTTTGCTGGTGGCGAGTATTCTGTTTATGATTTTCTGGCAGGAGGCGAGACGAAAAAGCTATTTAAAGATTGCGGAGAAGAATGAACAGCTTTTAGAAGCAGTCGATCAGGCAAACCGGGCAAATCAGGCAAAGAGTGATTTCCTTGCAAGGATGAGCCACGAGATACGGACACCGATGAATGCAATCGTAGGACTGACGGAGATCGCAAAGCACTATGAGGAAGATCCGAAGAAGATAGAGGACTATCTCGATAAAATTGATGTGTCGTCCAAGGTGCTGTTAAATATTATCAATGATATTTTAGATATGTCGTCTATCGAGAATAAGAAGATGAAAATTGCAAAGGAACCGTTTGATCTTCATGAGATCTTAATGTCTGTCTGCACGATTTATGAACCGCAGTGCAGGCAGAAAGGGATAGCGTTTGAGGTACAGGACGAAGAGGTGACGCATACACATCTGATCGGGGATGGACTTCGTGTGAACCAGATTTTGCTGAATCTGGTTTCCAATGCTTACAAATTCACGCCGTCCGGTGGGAAAATCACGATCAAAGTGAAAGAACTCTATGTGAAGGAGGAGAAAGCATACTTTAATTTCCTTGTGGAAGATACCGGGGAGGGCATGTCGGAGGAGATGCAGACGCGGCTGTTCCAGCCGTTCGAGCAGGAGAGTGCGACAACTGCGCAGAAACACGGAGGAAGCGGACTGGGGCTGTCCATTGCAAAAAATTTCGTGGAACTGATGTCAGGCTCCATTTCCGTGAAATCGAAAAAAGGAGAGGGAACGACATTTGTTGTGTCTATTCCGTTTGAATTCGAACAGGCTGCAGAACCGGAAATAACGGAGCGGCCGGTGGAAAACGAGTTGTCCGTGGTACAGGAAGAACAGGCGGTATATGATTTTACCGGGAAAAAAGTATTGCTTGCGGAAGACACCGCATTTAATGAAGAGGTGGCAACAGAACTGCTTGCAATGGTACATATGGATGTGGATTGTGCACATAACGGTCAGGAAGCCGTAGAGTTGTTTGAGAAGACGGAGCCAGGGACTTACATGGCAATTCTTATGGATATCCACATGCCGGTGATGAATGGTTATGAAGCGGCACGCACGATCCGGAAGTCAGAGAGAGAGGATGCCGGAACAATTGCAATTTATGCCATGACTGCAAATTCTTTTGAGGAGGATGTCAGTGCAGCCTTAAATGCGGGAATGAACGGACATATTGCAAAACCTATCGATGCGCAGATTTTATATGAAGTTTTGGACAAGCTTGCAAAAGAACAGCAGTAAAAGGAATTGTTTGCAACCTGAATGGCTTTGTGGTAGTATATCTAATGGCTTTTTATGATCGGAACGGAAAATAAGCAAAAAGGAGCATATATAAAATATGAAATGGAATAAATATTCGATTAAGACTACGACAGAAGCAGTTGACCTTATAAGCAGCATGCTTGATGAG
>ERZ773114.4026-NODE-4026-length-11397-cov-2.300035_pt1 | contig 11397 bp, 10 predicted proteins | sample MGYA00580564_ERZ773114 | MGnify/ENA primary metagenome ERZ773114 (study PRJEB29015, sample SAMEA2737836) | human gut metagenome | biome: human gut; feature: human-associated habitat; material: faeces | place: China | collected 2012 ...
TGATCATGCAATTTATTATAAGGTACGCCGTGCTCACGGATATACTCCCATACCTCGGTTTCTGTCCAATCGATCAAAGGATTCACTTTTATCAATCCGTTCATCCCGTCCCACTCTACCAACTGATTTCCTGTACGGGTAACCGATTGTTCGTGCCGCAATCCGCAAATCCACACTTTCATTCCCTGGAAAGCACGTTTCAGAGGTTCCAGTTTACGGATATGACAACATAACCTCCTGTATTCAATGCTATCGTAAAACAAATTCACCCCATGTTCCGCCACCATTTTTTCCACTTCGTGATAGTCCGGGAAAAATACCTGAATCCGGATTCCATATGTCATATTTGTCCGCCCGATCAGACTATATGTTTCAGGAAACAACCGCCCGGTGTCCAAAGTAAAAATACGGGTAGTCGCATCGATCCCGCAAATCATAGCAGTCAACACCTGGTCTTCAATCCCCAGACTCGACGCCAGAGCAATATGTCCCTGGTATTTTTCCAAAAAATAATCCAATACCTCTTCCGCCTTCTTGCCTTTCAGCTGCTCATTCAACCGTATTACATCCTCTTTCATCATATCCTAATCGATTTTTACTTTCCTCCCCAGCTCCAAGCCCTTAGCTTATAGCTTTTTCCCACTTTTTACTTTTTCTAACTAAATACCCCGGCCAAATATTTCTGTGTCAACTCCTTTTGTGGATTTTTAAAGATTTGTTCTGCCGGTCCGGCCTCGATGATCTCTCCCATATACATAAAGATCACATAATCGGCAATTCGTAAGGCCTGACGCAACGTATGCGTCACCAATACGATAGCATATTCCTCTTTAAGTTTTAAAAACAGATCCTCGATGGTTTTACTCGATATAGGATCCAAAGCCGAAGTCGCTTCGTCTGCCAGGATAAACTGGGGTTCGACAGCTAATCCCCGGGCCAGACAGAGGCGTTGTTGCTGTCCGATAGACATCCGACCTGCCGGAGTATGCAAACGATCTTTCACCTCTTCCCATAATCCCACAGCCTGCAGGTAATGGCGTACGATCATATTCAGCTTCTTCCGGTTACGTATACCATGAATCCGGCAACCGTAAGCGATATTATCATAAACAGACATCGGTAGCGGACAGGGACGTTGCGACAACAATCCCATCTTACGCCGTATATGTGTAATCTCTACTCCCGGAGCATACAATTCTTCCCCGTCTACCAACACACTACCCGAAATATGAACCTCTTCATTCGTATCCAACAGACGGTTCAAGCTCTTGAGCAAAGTCGACTTTCCACAACCCGAAGGACCGATAATACAGGTAATCTTCCGGTCCGGAATAACTGCCGACACCTCTTTCAGAATATGATTGTGCTGGATAGTGACATTCAAATGGTCTACGACAATGTTCGATCTTTTGGAATCATCGGTACAAAATTTCTGATTCGGACGAAAAAAACCTTTTTTCAATTCTGTTTCATTCAAATCGGACATATTATACCATTTGATTTTCTTACCTAAAAACGGAATATTCATATATAGTTACCAGATTACTAAGTTACTCAATTATTTTAATCACGATGATTACTGAATTTTATTCCTGGAGAAACGGTTCGTAATAATCCGTCCCAGGATACTCAATATCAAAACAATAATAGTCAATATCAAAGCGGCGGCATACGCCCTTTCCTGAACTGCGGGTATAGGGCTGCTCAGCTGAAAAAATACGGCCAGAGGCAAAGTGGCTGCCGGCTGTCCCAGGGAAGTCGGGATATTATCCGTATACCCGGCAGTGAACAACACCGCAGCAGCATCTCCGATCGCCCGGCCGATAGACAACAAAGTAGCTGTAGCGATACCCGGAGCGATCTGCCGGACAACCACTTTGATCGTTTCGTAACGCGTAGCTCCCAGGGAATAAGAAGCATTCAGCATATCCTGCGGCAATTCCCGGGCAATCTCGTCCATCGAACGGATAAAAATCGGAATGATCAATAGCGTTATGACAATAATACCACCGGCCAAAGAAGTCTTCAAGCCCAAATAGATCATGATGGTAAAAGCAAAAGCCCCGTATACGATCGAAGGGATTCCGAAAAGCACATCATACGCCAGTCGGGCGAACGAACCCCGTTTCGAATTTTTTTTCAGATATACATTCAGATAAAACACGACAGGAATACTCACCGCCAGCCCCAATACCGTAGAAGCTCCCACAATATACAACGAACCGACGATAGCATTCAGCAACCCTCCTTCTTTGCCGATGTAAAACCCGCCTCCCGGCAAAGAGGAAATCATTTCCCAATTCATGGCTCCCCAGCCGTTTTTGACGATGGTATATAAAATACTGCCTACAAACAAAAATACCAGTAATGTTGTCACCAACATCACCACTTTCATAGCCTTCTCTTCAATAAATTTCAATTTCATGACATCGGTTTTTCGATCATACCAAATTCCGTTCCAGCTTTCTAAGGATCAGGCGGGAAGCGATATTAAAGACAAATACGACCACAAACAAAATCAAAGCGGCAAACATCAATGCCGATTCATAAAGCGGCAATGACAACATTTCCCCGTAGTTATTGGCGATCAATGCCGGCAACGGATAACAACCGTCGAATAACGAGTCGGGAAGTTGTACAATATTTCCACACACCATCAACACGGCGATCGTCTCCCCCATAGCCCTCGAAATAGCCAGGGTCACCGAAGCTACTATCCCCGGGAAAGTCTTCTTCAGCAATACATATTTCGTCGTCTGCCAACGGGTTGCTCCCAAGGATAAGGAAGCTTCCCGGTATTCCTTAGGAACAGAAGAAAATAATTCCACAAACAAACTGATCAGCAAAGGCAGGATCATGATCCCCAATACAATACCGGCAGCCAGTGTGGAATAACCTGTAGAATATTCCACAAAGTGTGGAGCCAACCGATCGGAAATCCAGGGGACTACGACTAAAATACCCCACACTCCATAGACGACCGAAGGCAGACCGGCCAAAATATCGAGAGCCGGAAACACCACCCTTTTCACCCAACTCTTAGAATTTTCCGTCAGGAAAATAGCGGTAAATAACGAAACCGGTAAAGTCCAAAGGATAGCGATAGCCGTCACCCAAAGGGTACCCATAATAAACGGCAGGAAACCGAAATCCCCGCGCATCGGTTTCCATTTCGCTCCACTAAGTAACTCCCACAGGGATTTGTCGTGTAAAATAGGCAAAGATTTCAGCACCAGACCAATACCGATCAGCACGACCAACAACACAGACACTAACGTAAAAGTCAACATCATTGATCCGGCCATCTTATCTTTGATCAGGCGGATCCTGGAAGTTTTTTGTACAATCTTATCTTCTTCCTCCATCATTATTCCTGCAATTTGAATAATTCTTCTTCCAATATATCGGATGAAAGCCCGATATATCCCACTTCAGGAGCATATTGCTGCCCATCTGTCAAAATAAATTCGAGAAAAGCAAGCACTTCCGGTTTCATCGGTTGTCACCGTTGCCACCAGTGTGTCTTTGGCATATTCCAGATAACGGTTGCCGTTCTCATCTTTCTGATGGTCTGCGGTATAGATATCTTCTGCGGCATAAACCTCAAACACGGCTCCTGCAAGGCTGGCTTCCTCATAGGTGAAATCCTTGTCAAAACCTTTGACTACTTCTCCTTCCTTGTGGATGGTCAGTCTGCCTTTTGCCGGGTGGTTTTCGAAATCTACCTCAATGATCAGGTCACCGCTGACTGGATCTTCCTGGTATGCAGTATCGCTGTCCACCTTGATTTCCACGGTATTAGTGCTGTGGGTGTATCCATCCGGTGCAGTCACTTCTTCGATGCGGTAATTTCCACAAGCCAGATTCTGTGGCAGGACCAGGTATCCATTCTCATCCGTAAAATAAGATTTATGTACCATAGTAGATGGGTAGGTGGTCACCTGTTCCACATATTTCTTGTTATCCAGATCGTATACTTTAAACTCAGTATTCGGAACCAGGACAGATTTCTTTGTCTCGTCATCTTTTTTGACGATCTTTAATTTTGCTTCAAACTCTTCGTCCAGAAGCACACGCCATACCTGCGGCTGATCCGGATTGTTTTCCGAGATCACAACCTTAAAGTCATCGACTGGTTTGAAGTTGTGCGGTGTGGTGGTCTCCCTTACAATGTAGGTTCCGTATGCAAGCGGAATGGAGCATGCATATCCACGCTCATCCGTGAACATTTCTGTCTGTCCGTCTGCGGTCAGCACGACCGGAGCTGCGGAGGCAAAGTCATAGGAGCCGTCCTTGTTTTTCTTCAGACTTCTCTCCAGATATGCACTGAATCCAACACCTTTTAACAGATCAGCATCGGTCTTTCCGTTGTTGGCTGCTTTGATGACCTGGAACGGCTGTTTGATCACATCTTCCAGAGAAGTTGCGGTACGTTCTACCGTCTGAACCAGATCTCCCTCGTCATTACACTCCAGATCATGTTCTCCCGGGTCTGCCAGATATCCGACAGGCGGAGTCAGTTCTTTAACGTAATACTTTCCGAGATAGAGGTCTGCGACTTCTGCATTTCCCTCTGTATCCGTAGTCAGGGTTGCAATCTGTGTTCCTGCCGGGTAAAGAACACCTGTCTGTCCATCTGGATGTACGATATCTTCACGGGCATACAATCCGTAAACAGCACCCTCAAGGGTTGCATCTCCCTGTGCGGTCTTTCCGGTTTCGGAATCCTCTTTTACCAGTTTGATCTTCGCATTGATCCGCTCATTCTGGAACGTATGGTTGAAAGAAACCGTTGCCTCTTTGTCTGTTGTGTACTGGAAGGTAAAGGAGTACACATCCTCGCCGTTTCTCACATATCCAGCTGGTGCACCCAGCTCTTTCATGTAGTAGCTGTTAGCGATCGGCAGGTCTGCCTGATATACGGCTTTTCCGTCTGTTCCGGTCACTGCTTTCTCAATGAGAGTATCTTTCTTGACCACAATGGTTCCGTCCGCTGCTTTGATGTCATTTCCGGCATACAGACCATAAGTGCCGCCCGGAAGGTATTTCCTGGTTTCCTTATCCTGCTTGTATACACTTACGCTTGCTTTCTGGCGGTCATTTTTGAATGTCACGCTTCCCATGACCTTCTCCACATTGCTTCCGGCATAGGAAAGGGTGATTTCCTGGCTTTCGCCTGTGCATACCAGATTTTGTGGTGCCTGCATTTCTTTTACCACATATTTTCCCAGATCAAGATTATCCAGTGTGACACTTCCGTCATCCCCGGTAGTAAGTCCGGCTTTGACCAGTGCGTCTTTTTTATAAATGACGGTTCCGTCTGCGGATACAATATCCGCTGCGGCATAAACATTGTAAACCGCACTCTTCTGTTTCTGCTCGGTATAAACAAAGAAAACACCATCATCAGTTACCTTTGCCCCAGTCAGAACTTCCCCTAATTTATAAACAGTCACGCTTGCCATCTGTTCAGCATCAGTAACGGTCTGTTTTACAGTGCCGCCGATGACCAGGTTCACATCGTAAGCCTTAGTGTCCAGCAGGTATCCGTTTGGTACGGAGATCTCTTTCAGGTATACGGTATCCTGTGTTTTTGTGATCGTAACGCTGGAAGCTCCGTTGTCATCTGTGGCCGGCATCTTCGTGATCAGGTTCTTTCCGTCCTTGTCACTGTAAACGCCATAGACTGCACCTGCGATGGCTTTGTTGCTCTTGCGGTCCTTTTTTACGATTTCTAGAGTTGCCTGTTTTACCCATGAAACTTTAAAATCCACATATTTCTCATCGGTCACGCCCTCGCCAAATACCAGGGCAAGGTCCTGTGTCTCGCTTCCGGTGGTGATCTTATAAGCGGAGTAGTCTTTGATGATGCTTCCTTTCATGGTGGAAGACCATTCCCCTTTGACATCCACAGCCTGTGTCAGCGGTGCGGATAAATAAAATTTGGTACCGCCGCAGATTTCCACGGATGCACCTACACTGCTGGTCTTTCCGGTTGTCACATTATGCAGTCTGACACCGGACGGCAGTTTCATGGTGATGGTCTGCAGTTCGGATGCCTTGAAGGTGATCTCTTCGGTTCTCTGGCTGTTGCCACTGATATATGCGGTAACATCTGCATTGGAGAAACTCATGTCCACTTCCGGGATCTCCGGCTGGCTCATGCAGTAATTGTAGAGTTCCATTGCCAGTGCCTGTCCGGTTGCATTCGTACCGGAAAAAGCGTCACTACTGTTATTGGCATAAGACGCAGCCAGATGGACAATGATAAACTGTTTTCCGGCTGAAAAATCAGGATGTTTCTCAGAAAAAAATCCATTCTCACCGGATGCTTTGGTTCCGTAGTAGCATACTTTTGCCAGTGCTTTGCTGTCACCCAGTTTGGTGATCTTATAGACACCATCCCCAGGTCCTGCCTTGGACGGCTGCACACAGTAGGCAGTTGCAGACACGTTTCCAAATTTTACGGTATATTTATAGGTTACATAAGAACCCAGACCGTAGTCTGCATAATAGTATGCAGCCCCTCTTGTCACATCTACGTCCTGTGTTGCTCTTGTACTGGTATTGACTGCGGTGAATGAAACGGTTTCCCCATCTTCCATTGCCATCAGGTCAATATCCTGTTCCCCTGCCTGCTCCAGAACATCGCTGAGTGTCAGCCCGGATTCTTCATCGGTTGTATTTTCCGTTTCGGATTCCTCTAATGCAGCATCAAACTCGGATTCGGAAAGTCCGTCCTGAAATTCGGGTTCTGTTTCTTCCGGTTCTTCTGTTTCAGATTCAGCTGTCTCCGGCTCAACAATTTCTGTCTCTACAGGCACTGTCTCAGTTTCTTCCTGCGAGGCAGCTTCCTCATCATCAGAACCTGTATCCTCTTCTGTAACTGCCTGTTCTGTCTGTGGTTCACTCTGAGACGCTGCCACAGGCTCTTTTACGATCAGGTTTCTCCCAATCTGATAAACCGGGTGGTTCTGGTTGACTGGCTCCACATAATAAACGGCATGGTAAGTGTCTGCATGGCTGGTGCTGAAGTTCTCCCCGGCGTCATTCTCTGCTTTCTGGAATGTCACTTTGACTTTGCTTTCGTCCTTGATTTCCAAATTTGTAAAATCCGTGGAAACATCAAAGTCCTGTCCGACTTCCAGCTCCAGATCGTTGGCTTTTACCACTTCCTCTTCATCCAGCAGATCCTTTACGGATTCATAAGCTGGCGGTTCTGCCGTTTTCGGCTCTTCCGAAGCATAAACGGTCAACGGTGAAATGACCGTGGATAAGATGGTGACTGCCGCCATCACCCCTGAAAGGATTCGCCTGAATCGATATTTACTCTTCATGTTTTCTACCTCTTTCTTCTTTTTCTTCATTTTGCATAAGAACAGCCGGATGTTTCCACCCGGCCTGTCTGTTCTCATTATTCTGTTATCTCGCATCATCTGTCCGTCTTGGATTCTGCAGACAGGCATAGGTACTTTTGTCATACCGCCATGCTTTATCGCCGTCGAGGTTAGCAAGCAGATGCTTCCGCACATTTTTGTATTCGTCCCCGATTAGTCCGAGACGGAGCAAAAAGGTACGGAATGTAAATGCCGGGTTATCCCCGATCTCCGTCTTTTTGGCATGGGTACAGGACTGGTTGACCGCCTGTGCGGATATGGCAAGTGCCAGCGTAATGTTTGACCGGACTTTTCCTGCATGGAGGGTGCTTTCAAAACAACGCCATTCCAGTGTTCCCTTGGAAAAAACAGCATGTAAGTTTAAGGCATAATACCTTGTCCAGTTGTAATGCTCGGAGCTTCCGTCATTTCCCTCATACCATGCCCTTTTGAATTTTTCCATCGTGATGGTGCTGTTTGGCATCCGGCGGATCTTCTCCACTACCATAGGACGGACTTTCTGACAATACTCATCTTCCCTTCTCGTCTGTACATTTAAGGCTTTGAACAGAATATCCTCTTTGCAGTACATGATCGTCAGTGCATTTTTCAGACTCCTTGGTGTATGATTGGATGCGTCCACATGGACATGCATGCCACAGGATGAATTGACAAAAGCACCTGCGTTTTTGACACACCGCACCACTTCCTGGAGTTTCCCCATTTCCGAATATTCCAATTTCGGGGATACCATTTCTGTCGAATAATCTCCATCGGCATCTATTACAGTACCATTTGCCAGCCTTTCACAGTCGATACTGCTGTCCCTTGAAAATTTCCACGTTTTTCCATCTGAATCTTTTACACACCAGGAATCGTAAGAACGGATATGATATGGCTCTGTTCCGAACATTCTTCCAATCGCAACAGCCGCATCATAGCGGCTGATACCTGTCATCTCAATCTCTGTACCAAAATACTGGTCTTTTAGGTCGATCTGCTTCACCCACCCTTCGCTTCTGGAACAGGTGAGCCGCTTTGGATCTCTTCATCTACTGCTTTCAAATTTCTGCCTATTGCTTCAATGACATTGACAGTGACACCATTACCGGCCTGCTTGTAAAGCTGGTTATCCGATGTTTCTTTTTCCATCTTGGAAATCTGACCATCCCGATATCCCTGCAGCCGCAGACACTCCCTTGGCGTCAGCCTGCGGATTCTGCCGTGGTAAATCACTCCATGACGGTCAGTTGCCGTAATGGTGAACATTGGCTCTTCCGGTTCTTTCATCCTTCTTCCATTCTGGCGGACTTTTTCCTTGGCCGGTGTCAGCACTGCCCTTGGCGGTTCTTCCACCAGCACCCCGGAACTTTCGCCTCTGTGGTTATGGATGCTGGAATCCTGTCTGGTATTCAGACATCTTGCAACGTCTGTCACCAGCGGCGGAGGGGAGATATCTACAAAATGCAGTGTTCCCTGCTGGTTTCCGGTCGTCAGGGTATGGGCGATCTCATGCCCGACTCTCCCCCTGCGACTGTTGATTCCCGGATATCCGAGATCGATGCTGTCCCCCTCGTAGGCCATCTTGTATCCTTTTCGGGTGTTTTCCTTGATTGGGATACCGACTTCGTATAATCCGGTCTTGCCGCCCATACCACCAGCCCCGCTGGTCAGCGTGCAGCTCAGTCCTTCTTCTGCGTAGACTCTTTCTCCCTGTTTGCCAGCATGGACTTGTATAAGAGCTGTTCCATTTGCTTTTGGGAAAGGAAATATTTTTCCGGCACATCTTCCATCAAGATATCCGACAATATACAGGCGGCGCCGCTGCTGGGGGACTCCGAAAAACGCGCTGTTATGCACACACCATTCGATATCATACCCCAATTCAACAAGCGTGGAGAAGATGGTAAACAGCGTCCTGCCTCCGTCATGCGATAGCAGTCCGGGAACGTTTTCCAAGAGAAGAAGTGGAGGCCGTTTCGCTTCAGCGATTCGGGCAACCTCGAAGAAGAGAGTTCCTCTTGTATCGTCCCTGAATCCGAGCCTTTTGCCAGCCACGCTGAAGCTTTGGCATGGAAAGCCCGCACAGATGAGGTCAATGTCCGGCAGGTCGTTTGTATCAATTTTTGTAGCGTCCTCAAAGTAGATTTCTCCTTTCGGTTGGTAGATTGCGTTATAGGCTTGGTTTGCCTTTTTATCGATCTCGCAATGACCGATGCATTCAAAGCCGCCCACCGCTTCGAGTCCGCTGCGAAAACCACCGATACCTGCGAACATATCAAAAAATCGGATCGCCATAAGGCATCCGACCGTTCCTAATTATTTAATTTTCCGAACACCTCAATTCTGCGCTTCTTCTGCGCCGTTTTTCTTAAAATAATAATCCCATACATCCTGTGCCGTGTGCAGAAATGCAGAGTCAGAACGACTGCCGTTTTTGGGGGTATAATAATCGCTCTCTCTGTAGATCCACCAATAGACAAGATGGGGATCGGCGATTACCGTGGTCACGATATCGCAGGCAGCGTTCTCCAACGGGCTGTTCCTGAACAGATCCATGTCCACGTCGAATCTTGCCATATGATTACTTATCCTCTTGGAATGGTCTACATTTTCATGAAGGGAATCCAAAAGGTAACAGATGATTTCTTTCTGTTCCATTGGTTACATACCTCCCATGCTCATCCCAAAGCCTTCGGTTTCTTCCTCGTCCTCAGTTTCGTCCTCATCGGTGCCGTCACCGCCTGTGCCGTCTACGGCTTCGGGATCGTCGCTTATGCCTTCCTCGGTATCGACACCTCCGGTCTGCTGATCCTCGGTCACACCGTTTCGCTGTGCCTGTTCACGGTCCAGCTCGGCTTCGATCAGTCCGAGGACGAACTGCTTCTGACTCATGTTGTTGCGCTGCAGGTAGCCCTTGATCCTCTGAAACAGTTCCTCCGGCACCTGAAACGCCATCGTGCGCATATTACCCATGTTCTTTTCCTCCTTGTTTTGGTACTTGGGGTGTAATTCGTTGTCGACGGCAAGGGTGATAAACTCTGCCATCGTCATTCCGTGCTGTTCGATATACTCTCTGACCTCTGCGTGAAGGTCGGCATCGATCTTGACGGTAATGCCTTTCTTTTCGTCAGCCAATGTCATCGTTCCTTTCCATATAGTTTTGAATGATCTCGGTGAGAAGTTCCTCTACTGAGATACTGCGGTCAGCCGCTTCTGCAAGAAGGGTATCCGCTTGGGGCTGTGGGATATAGATTTCGTATTCCAATAGGCAGTCCTCCTACATACTCATAACGGGAGCTTCGCCCTCGTCCTGGCCTTCATCCTCGGTGGGATTCTCTTGCTGTGCCTGTTCCTCCGCAAGCTCGGCGGCGGTCAGTGTGCGGAAGGAGTCCGCATCGCTGCAAAGGCTGAGGGTTCTTCCGTTATCCCATTTCATGTGGATATTACCGCCGTCATCGACGTGATCCACCGTTCCTCTCGTACCGGGCGGTACGGGATGATGTGGATCGTCCATGCCGAGGAGCAGGATGCGAGTGCCGGGCGGATACTTCGCTCGGTTCTCCTTTGCCATACGGTTCCAATCATCGAAAATTGACATACTATTTCATCTCCATTCCGAATAGTTCTTTCGGTGACCACGGGATGGTGAAATCGCTGTGTCCGGCATCGGTGCAGTGGTCGTAGAAAAAGTCATCGGTTTCGGCTGCCCGAATGGTGAAGTACGCAACTTCTTCGGGGGTAGCCGTAAACACTTCGCCTTCTCCGTAGAGACACGCTGCCACGTGGACTTTGATATCCTGTTCCGTGTCCACCTCATCCATAAAACTCTCAAATGCAGTCCAGCCTTCGAGATCAGCATAGCTCTTGGGAATACCTGCAACGAGGAATTCCGCTTGGTCGCTGTCCGAGGTTATGGTTACTGCGGAAAATAACACAGCCATATATCACATCCCTCCAATCTTCGGTTCATTTTGCTGTGCAATATATTCATCCAGCTCGTCACGGGTGGACACGAAGT
>ERZ773114.4027-NODE-4027-length-11396-cov-3.757870_pt1 | contig 11396 bp, 10 predicted proteins | sample MGYA00580564_ERZ773114 | MGnify/ENA primary metagenome ERZ773114 (study PRJEB29015, sample SAMEA2737836) | human gut metagenome | biome: human gut; feature: human-associated habitat; material: faeces | place: China | collected 2012 ...
TACAGCGGCCAGCCATCCGTCATCCATACCACGACCTCAAAGGCCGACAGCAGGCCCAGAAGACGCTCCAGCGTGGCCAACGTGCGTTACCTAACAATAAACCTGTTTAAATATCCAGATAAAAACATTCAATCTGGGTCAAATGAGTGATACAGTTTCACCCATAAGACCCAATGGAGGCAATATGTCTGAATTTGAATTACTGGCACAGGATCTGCTTGAGAAAGCAGAAGCGGAAGAACAACTGCGACAGGAAAATGATAAAAAGCTGCTCGGGCAGGTGCTGGAAATCTATGACCAGAAGTACGTGGCTGAACTGCTTAGAAAAGTTGGTAAAAATGAGTGGAGTCGCGAGACTCTTAATCGCTGGATTAATGGTAAGTGCTCACCTAAGACGCTGACGTTAGCCGAAGAGGAACTTCTACGAAAAATGCTTCCGGAAGCGCCTGCACATCACCCTGACTATGCCTTCCGGTTTATTGACCTGTTTGCTGGGATTGGAGGTATACGGAAGGGCTTCGAAACCATCGGTGGCCAGTGCGTTTTTACCAGTGAATGGAATAAAGAGGCTGTGCGCACATATAAAGCTAACTGGTTTAACGATGCTCAGGAACACACTTTCAATCTCGATATTCGGGAAGTCACGCTCAGTGATAAACCTGAAGTACCTGAAAACGATGCCTATGCTTACATTAATGAGCATGTGCCGGATCATGATGTACTTCTAGCAGGTTTCCCCTGTCAACCGTTCAGCCTTGCGGGCGTAAGCAAGAAAAACTCGCTAGGGCGCGCGCATGGTTTCGAATGTGAGGCTCAGGGAACGCTTTTCTTCGATGTGGCGCGTATTATCCGCGCAAAAAAACCTGCCATCTTTGTTCTTGAAAACGTTAAAAACCTGAAGAGCCATGACAAGGGTAAAACCTTTAAAGTCATCATGGATACCCTCGACGAACTGGGCTATGAAGTTGCGGATGCAGCTGAGATGGGCAAAAACGATCCTAAAGTTATCGACGGAAAGCACTTTTTACCTCAGCACCGAGAACGTATCGTTTTGGTCGGTTTCCGTCGTGATCTGAACATTCACCAGGGCTTTACCCTGCGCGATATTAGTCGTTTTTATCCGGAACAGCGTCCGTCATTTGGCGAACTGCTGGAACCCGTGGTTGACAGCAAATATATACTGACGCCGAAACTCTGGGAGTATCTCTATAACTACGCCAAAAAGCACGCAGCTAAGGGTAACGGATTCGGTTTTGGCCTCGTTAATCCTGAAAATAAAGAAAGCATTGCCCGTACGCTTTCTGCTCGCTATCACAAAGACGGGTCTGAAATTCTGATAGACCGTGGCTGGGATATGGCCACAGGTGAAACAGACTTCGCGAACGAAGAAAATCAGGCGCATCGGCCCCGCAGGCTGACTCCACGAGAGTGCGCGCGCCTTATGGGTTTTGAAAAAGTAGATGGCAGGCCTTTTCGCATTCCTGTGTCAGACACTCAGTCGTACAGGCAGTTCGGTAACTCCGTAGTGGTGCCCGTGTTTGAAGCCGTAGCCAAACTGCTTGAACCTTATATCCTGAAAGCGGTTAATGCCGATTCGTGCAAGGTTGAACGAATCTGATCGCTCCTCCCGGTATTTATGCCGGGAGATAATCTATGGAATATCTGCGTAAAGCCCTGTCAGCTCAGCAATAAACGCACCTAGCGTCATTAGCTCAGCTCTCACCGCCTCCGGGTATTTTTTGTGCAGAGATGATGGCACGACCAATCTGACACCCGACTCCCGCATCTCCCGATATTGAGCCAGAGAAACTCCCTCTTGGAGTGTAAACAGATGCACCTGATGAATTTTATCGGCCTCATTCAGTATCTGACGCCAGCGATCCTTACAGGTAGTCTTGACTGCCAGCATGCGCAGATTTTCTACGGGAAACTCAGTATCGTGGTAAGCCCCTGCGGAAGGGAAAAGGAAATCGGGTTTTTTATTACCTTCTGTGATGGCCTGCGTCGCAAAGTGTCGCAGGCCGTGCTCAATGAATAGATGCTCCAGGTGCAGTTCCAGCGACTTCCCGGCTCTGGATTTACGGCGATTGCTGACAGAATTGGCCAGCGCAATAAATTCATCCACAGAGCCAAATCCTTTCCGGATGATATCCAGAACATGCAGTTCCTCAACCAATAGAAATATGTCGTACTCCACGCGCCGGCGGTCAAGAAGTTGCTCATCCGGATCAAGGGAATTTTTCACATAATGGCTGGCTGCATACTGAATAATTTCACTTCCCGACGGAAAGCGCAGGTGCCAGTCTTCAGGTAGAATATATTTATGATTTACTGGCGCTTGCTGTAGAGATAGTCCGCCTAGAATCTGTCCTGCGGGGCCGGATATAAGCGCTCCGGGTATAACTTCACCAATAGCGGTCTCAATGACGTCCTCTTCATCAGTGCTGGCGCATACCCAAATATTTACTTCCTTACAGTCCCCCCCTTGCTCATCAAGCTTGAAAGCCAGGAGCGTCAGAGCCCCTGTATTTTCAGGATTCTGAAGTGGGCTGCCTCTACCCCAGCGGGTAATCCTTTTTTCATTCCGGGTTTTACCAAAATGACGGCTGTTATAATAAATTGGGCTTCGCTGTCAGGGCAATCATGCGATGACACATGTGCGGTGAGAAAAACCGAAGGGTTCAGTTCACGGGTATGGTTGATAGACGGAAAGAGTTTTTCAACGATACCTGAAGGGATATAAAGCCCTACCTGGTGACCACCTGTTGCGCCGGTATCGTTGGCGGAAAGGCGTTTGATGTAGACGAAGTAATTCTCACATGCGATCTCAAGTAGCCAGTTGTGGAAAACCGACATAAGCATCCCCTGTTACCCTGAAACTCTACTCACCATTTTTTCATGATTATATACAAACAGCCAGAAAGGCTGTTACAGGCGATTTGATCTGCAACCTATTGGTTAAATTAATGTATCAAAAACGATGGTTTTTGTGACAGTCTTGAAAAGTCCTGACTTCTCCCGAAAAATGACTCCCCTCATGTAACAAAACTCGTTACTGTATCAACATAACAATAACCCCATAACTAATTAGCGAGAAAAGAATGAAAATCGGCTATGCACGTAAATCTACGCATCTTCAGGATGTGGCGCACCAGGTTGACGAACTAACAAAAGCTGGATGTGAGCAAATCTATCAGGATCAGACCTCACGTAGCGGCCCAAAGCGCGACAAAAAAGGTGCGCTGGAACTGGAGAACTGCCTGAAAGCATTGCGCGAGGGAGATACCCTAGTAGTTTGGGCACTAGATCGGCTCGGTGGTTCATTGGGTCAAGTCATTACTTTACTCGACGACCTGAAGAAACGCGGAATAACTTTCATAGCCATCAAGGACAGAATAGACACAAATGCGCCAGTTATAGGGGAAATCTATACTCATCTGATGGCGATATTCTCTAGCTTTGAACGCAACCGCAATATTGAAAGAACGCGCTCAGGCCTTGCAGCTGCACGCGCAAGGGGCCGTGTGGGAGGGAGAAAACCGTCACTTTCTGAAGAAGATGTTAAACAAATTAGAATCTTACTTGCTGATCCTGAAATGACAGTTGGTGCAGTTGCTAAGCGCTTCAACGTTTCTCGCATGACTATTTATCGCTACACCACAAAATCATGAATGACCGCAGCATGGCGGTTTTATTTTCTTATGCCGTCAGGGCATGGAAGGCGACCACGCCGGAGTTAAACGGGCACCGGCCGCAAATCGCCGGAAACCGCAATGCTGAACGTATCGCCCGACCCAGCCCCCTCCCTGCAAAGCCCTAATCCCGCTCACCGCCACGCAGCTGCCGTACGTCCCCCACGGGGGTGCGCAGTGCTGCGCGCGGGAACGGCGGCCCGTCTGCGGGACGCGGCGCCGTACTGCGCGTTAGCGGCCGCACGCGGCCGGTTACGGGGGACACTCCGCCATACGACCAGCGACCCGCTGAGCTGCACAATCCACAGATAACACAAGCTACATACATGTCGATATGGGAATCGGCCCACCTTGCCGGGTGCGTAATTGCATCGGACTTGACTACCCATTTGCATTTTACTTGGTGACCGTTTGCAGATTACTTGACCATCACCAACTAAATCTGTCCCATTAGATTTAGTTGGCGTAAGGCCTTACATCTTAACGGCTGCTGTGTGCCAGAAGCGGACGTTATAGGAAGCAATCTTTTGCCGGATTCGGTAAAACCCCAATTTTTCCGAACCGCACTCGTCCCCGCGCCGTTGTGGCGCTGATAACTACATGTAGTGGTTTTCTCAGATGCTGCCGATACTACATACAGCGGGTGCGGGGGAACCCGCAGGCCAACACTAGGGCAGAACGCGCCGGTTTCTCTGCCGCGCCATTACCGTTATACATACAATAATGCTAATTATTCGCACCATGGCACTTTTTAAATTTAACACCGGAGCCACATGGACAAGGTGTATTCCGCCCTATTTTTTCACCTTTTGATATAACTGATTTAAAGTTATCGCTCTTTGTCGTTTTAGTAGGTAAAAAATCACTTAGTATTTTGTATTCTCTTGATAATCTTTTGGCTTTTTCATTTTGCTCTTTGGTAAATTTCTCTGGGGATATGCTATATATTAGGTCTTCAGATCTTCCTTCTGTATTTTGCGGCTCTGTTGCAATAGTAATTAATTTTTTAATATGTCTGTATTTATTAAAGGCAACCTCAGCATAAGCATTTATATAAGATATACGTTGAATTCTGTAATCAGAGTAACTCAACTTGCTATCGTTAGGAAAAAAAAGGAATAAGTAAAACTTTCCAGGCTCATCGATTGATTCGACCATTCTTGACGTTCTTAGATGAGGCTGAGTTGTTTTTAATTTCTCTTTAAAGTTCTTTGAAAGGTAATATCTAGATTGCCTACTTTCTTTGGCTAATTCTCTAACACCTAATTCATGTGTAGAAAATTCAATTTCACTAAAAAAACCAACGTTAGCTGACAATATACTTGTCGAGAAGTTTTGGATTAGGTTATCCCAGAAAACGCTACCCTTTTTCATTGAGAGCTGATATTGATAATTGAAAGTGGTTTTATAGTTTTTCCATTCACCTTCCGGTATGGTCATCCCTTGATCGTTTCCAATAATTTCTTTTGATATTATGGTTTTATCACCCATAATGTAAGCAGCAAGAGTCTCTTCTTCCCCAGCGCTGACCAATAATGTTCTTTCTCTTACAACCCTCTCTTTTTCGTTAAGGTAGCCAATGAAATCAGTTGCTGTGTTTAACTCGGTTAACAGTAGTTTTAGGGCAGTCTCATCAAGTATATGGACAAAAGTCTTATCAGGATAAACGTCTCCGACACAAAATGGATTTTCTAGACACTGATGGGCGTTTAAAGGAAATATGTTAACTAAAGTAGCAGAGCTGCCTTTTTCTATTTTGTCAAAGTACGAGATCGCCGGATCTGAAATATTATTAGTGACGGCCACCAAATGAAAATTAAATGAATTATCTATTTTAATGGGGAGGTTAACTGAGCATTCTTTGTCAACAAAAAGTCTTTCGGGATGATCTTTTATAAACTTCTCTGCGCCAAATAACTGTGTGCAAGACTGTATGACTGATTTTTTAAACCATCTCTGCCATGCAACCTTAGGATCTTTGTTTTTATTGTATGTAATAGCTTTATCGGAAAAAATTATTATATCTTTATCAAAAATAACTAATAAGTCACTAACTTCTTTCCCAATTTTATTTTTAGAGTAACCCTCATCGCTATAAACATTAGGATAAGACCAAAGACCAAAAAAAGCATCATCAGCGAACTCTATCAGTTTTTCTTCTGACTGAGTGAATCCGCTACCCCTGATTATTTTTCTAAGCATAAAACTCCATCCCCCTGCGTTGCGTGTAAGAGTCTTGTCAGTTGATAGTACACAAGTCACTGGAGACTGACATCTTTTACAATATGTTCAGGTAGGGTGATAACTAATGCACCTATCAGCCTAGGGAGTATCTATGTTCGGTAAAACGCCAAGTCTGCAAATTCTCACCTTAAAACTCTGCATTATTCGGTAAAACCCTAATTTTGCCGAAAAAAAGCCGCCCCGAAGGACGGCTATAAACCTTTCAGTTTTGCCCGTTCAGGCTTTCACCTTCACAGACTCCGGCACCATTAAAGGAACCAGTTGATCAACTGCAATACAGCCGCAATTAAGGTCAGAATAGCGATAATCAGCTCAATCATTCCCCGCACCTCCATCTCTGTGGCGCGTAGGTTACTAGGCAATCCCCTTTCCTCTAATCCGCCCATCCGGTTATGCCATTCACTTAACCAAAAGAAGAATTTCACCACGCTGCCGCCCAGGCTTCCGGGTGCGAAACCGGAAGAGGGCTATACCGTTGCCGTGTGCTTGCCCACGGTTCGGGTCCTGTTTAGTACCAAATTCGATTTTGAAGAGTCTGAACTGGCTCATCACACAGGCGGCTAAACGGGCTTTACCTCTTTGATCTGAGAGCATTATAAACGGTACAGTGGCTTATTTAATACAGGTTTGATCATATGCCGCGTTAGACGTATAATTAACATGCCAAAAGAAGAATTTCACCTCGCTGTATGCCGGATGCCCGCGAAGCATCACAGGCTACAGAGCAGATAACCCGCCTTGAGCGGGTTTTCTGCTTTATGAGGCCGCCGCCAAGCGGTTTTTTTACGCCTCGTCAGGGCATTCGGTAAAACACCTATTCTCCTGAATCCCACTGGCCCCGCGCCGCTGCCGTGTGGAAATCCGCCCACCTTGCCGGGCGCCGGTGCCGTGTGGGAATCCGCCCACCTTGCCGGGCGCCGGTGCTGTGTGGAAATTCGCCCATCTTCATGACAAAAATTTGTCAAATGACAGGCTCATGTGTGCTGATTTATGTCAGACGGGATTTTGCTTATCAATTATTGAGAACAGAAATTTTCCTGAATCATCAATACTATACTTAGCAAGTAAAGGTGTTTTCTCATTTATCTGCTTGAGTGCAGGATCAAGGAAAGATCGTTTCAACTCTGCCAAGTTCTTCTGTTGGGATTCCGGCAAAAGGAAACGGTCATTTAACCAAGCATGAGTAGTAACCCATAAGCCTGAAGATTTGAATTGAGCAAGACTTTCATAAAGGCGGATCGTCCGGGGATTTCGAAGACTGCCACAATCGCGGAGCGAGTAGGTGGTGAACTGGTTCGTCAGGCCGTAAATGTACCGCAGGAGTTTATGGTTAAATTCGATTTCCCAGATACCACGAGCTGATCGGCTGCCAGCCTCTGTTAGCCAGGGGCGCGCGACGCAGTCAAAACGCCCTTCTTTCGGGTAAAAGATTACCGCAGAACGGCTTAACTCAAACACGCCTTCTTTAACATCCTTGATAGCCTGGTTACGGCTTACCTGAAAAATTTGCTGATAGTCAGCCACCTTTACTTTGAAAGTAGAGTCACCGAGTACAGCCATCTCATCATCATCTTCGCTTACTGAAGCTGTGAAATACGTCTGCATAAGACATAACCAGAGAACGCGCTTTGCTTTTAGCGAGAGGTAGTAAGCAGCTTCGGTAAGCTCGTTAGACTGCTTAACTTTTATCTTTTTGTTCAGCAACTTATCCATGCGCCTTGCCTTTGTGGGTTAAAAATTACTCTCCACACTACCACAAAGTTCAAACAAGTAAATACATTTTTTACAGTTTCGTCTAAGGTGGGCCAATTCCCATAACAAGGTGGGCTAATTCCCATAGTAAGGTGGGCTGTTTCCCATAGTAAGGTGGGCCAATTCCCATAACAAGGTGGGCGGATTCCCAGAGATAACACTTATTTATGATTTTAAATCAATGAGTTATATAGCTCTAAAAGACTTTAAAAAGATAAAAAATCTATAAAATACCTTTTAAAAATATGCCTGTGGATATGTGCATATCATCGCTTACCAGCGCCGCTTCGCGGCTCGGTCAACCCCTCAGAACCGCGAAAACAAGTTTCGCAGTTCTTCACGGTTCATGTTTTAATCCGAGCATGGCGCCAGCACCTTCGCGGCACCATCGAGGCCCGCGCTGCTGCCGCACCGGGCCTCACCCTCAAATAAAATAAAGTTTATAAAAATCGTACTTGTATTGACCCCTGTTTATTCTGAGTATATCCTTTCTGTAACCAAAACTACGGAGGCGCCACAGATGGCTCAGAAAAACAGAATTTCAGAAACAGAATGGAAACAGCTGCTGCCGCAAATGGCTTCCTTTGCACACATCACAACAGATATTGGCTATTCCGTGCTTGTCAAAGGTGAGAAATCATCAGACGTAGCCACGCGAGTAGGCCGTTCCAAGCAAAACATTTCCAGCACCGTTAAGCGAATCTGGGATTTGTACCAGAACACCACTCTTAAAGCCGAGAACGGCGAACCATTAAAATTAGTTCAGGTCTGGATACCAGCAAGCCTTGCTGAAACTGTTTTAAAAGAAGCCGCGAAGTACAGCATTAATAACATCACGACCTCGGAAATGGAAAAAAAATAAAGTCCGAAAGGACTTTATTTTAAGACTACTAACGCGGCTTTATTACAGTGCTCGCCACCACAGTAAACCACTATCCCCGGTTTACCCCAGAGATTGATATGACACACCGGGCAGCTGTACTTTTCCCGGTTTGTTTTGTTCACCGGCGCTTCAGGCGGCGGGGTTACAAATCGCATGGCCTCTATGATCTCGTCGTCGAGTTCAACCGGGTCGCGCCCTTCCTCCACCTCCTGTTCGTGTTCGCTATCATCTTCCTCGTCGTCAATATAGCCTTTTCCTGTAGGGCTTAGCACAGCGCCAGGCTTAGGCTGGTAAGGCGGAAACCTGTCCATCCAGGAAAGCCGGAAATGGCCTGTCAGCAGTTCATCACAGGCCATATCGAAAGGGCCACCGGCAATAATATAATGGGTCATGCTCTGGCCCACTTTCCTGCCTCCCGGTTCGCCGGTATCAGAAGGCATTAGTCCTACCCGTTCCATCCGGGCCGCCCACTGTTTGTTGTGATAGCCACGGCGGCCAGGCTCGCCAAAATGGAATTGCCACTGATGAACCATCTCATGCACCAGTGTTGAAAGCGTGGCCTTTATGGTTCTGATCGAGAAATACACCGGATTCATAGCGATCTCGTCTACCGTGTACCCACTCTCACGGCCGACGAAACGCTTAAAGGAACAATAGCCATACGTTCGCTTCTCACGCTGCAACGTTATCAGGCATGGCGGCAGCTCGTTGCTGAATAGCTTCTCATTGAAAAAATCGTAGGCTCTCTGAAGTTCATCGTAGGTTTCGGGCGTAGGCAAATTCACTGCTAACCTCACATATATGTATTGTGCAATACACATAATTTAGCTGATCTTTTATACAGAGGAAACGGCTTTTACCGAAAACCGCGAAACCGTGCCGAAACTTGTTTCGGCCGGTTGAGGGGTTAACCGGCCAGTGTACGGCGCCGGTAATTATTTGATGGTGGCTATTGGTATTGAGCGCCAGTCTGTCGTGTAATCAGGTGACAACATCTGACGACGCATGGCAAAGGAGTTATCGATGCCCTGGCCTGCAAAAAAAAGCTGGCTCTTTCCACGCCGGTTTATACCATCAAGAACAGCCATTAAAGCCTCGCTGCCAGCTGAAGGCGTAGCAGAGTCGAATAAATCAAGCTGGGCCTCCTTCCCGCTAAAATCTGCCAGCATGACCCCTGCTTTTGCATACGCAATATCTTCCCGCCAGATCCGCGCCAGCGCGGCTTGTGCTGCCTGAATTATCGTGCGGCTGTCCTGGGTTGCCACCGTCAGTTTTTCGGTTGCCTGATTGGCATACTGTGTATCACGCACTGAATAAGGACTGGTACGGATAAAGACGCTTATGACGCGGCAGTATTGCCTCTCATTACGCAGTTTTTCAGCTGCGCGCGCTGCAAATCCGGTGACAGCCTGCTGCATGTCCGTCAGGGTTTCTACGCGTTGGCCGAATGAGCGCGACACAACAATCTGCTGCTTCGCAGGAGGGTTTTCTTCCAGGCTGAAGCAAGCCTCGCCGCGCAACTCCCGTACCGTTCTTTCAAGCACAACGCCGAATGTTTTACGGATTAGGCGCGTATCTGCCCTGGCTAAATCCAGCACCGTTTTGATCCCCATTGTGGCGAGTGCTTTCTCTGTACGATGGCCGACGCCCCAGACTTCCGCAACCGGCAGGATGCTCATTAATTTCTTCAGTCTGGCGCCATCGTCCAGAGCAACCACCCCGCCAGTAGCGGGCCATGTTTTTGCAGCGTGGTTACACAGCTTCGCCAGCGTCTTAGTACGGGCAATACCGACCCCGCATACCAGCGTTGTGTGTCGCCTGACTTCATCGCGCAGTTGGCGCCCGAAAGCGTCAAGGCTCATGGCGGCCGTTATCCCTTTGCAGTCAACAAAAAGCTCGTCGATTGAATACTGTTCGACGTGGCTTGCAAGGGACTCAACTACGGCCGCGAACCGGGCCGACATGGAGGCATAGAGAGTGTAATTAGAGCTAAAAATAGCGATGTTATGACGCTCGATTATGGGTCTGACTTTGAAGTACGGATCGCCCATTTTCAGGCCCGCTTTCTTCGCCAAGTAATTACGGGCCACAATGTTGCCGTCATTGTTGGATAAAACGGCCACTGCTCGGTTTGCCAGATCTGGCCTAAATGCCTGCTCACAGCTGGCGTACATGCCATTGACATCAATCAGCGCAAACATACCGGATGCTCGATAAGGGAATGCGTAACCACTCCCCAGATTTCAACGCTCTCATTATCCGGGTCAATGTAGTACACAGGAAAATCTTTGTTCATCGGCATCAGGCAGGGTCTGGGCCTCAGCAGTAGCCGCTTCACGGTAAATTCATTATGGATGCAGGCGACTACGATTGAGCCGTGGCTGGCCGTCAGCGAGCGATCCACAACCAGTACGTCACCATCATGGATGCGGCCATCTTCCATTGACGAGCCAGAAACCCGTAGGAAGTAAGTTGCTGAAGGGTGACGAACACAATACTCATGCAGGTTTAACTCCTGCTTTTCATAGCCCTGGGCCGGGCTGGGGAACCCCGCAGAAATTCTTTGCAGATAAAAAGGGATGCTGTGTACCCGGCTGGCGCCGGAGCTTTCAAAAATATCGACCTTCATAGCGATCTTCCAAATCACTGTTTATTTATACAGTATCGCTGTTATGGTCAGGTTGGCAAGTTTTACAGGTACTCTACTATATGTAGTGCTGCTTCAGCTGCCAACGAACGCTATATATAGTGTTTGTTGGCTTTCTGTTTTCTCAGTGTCCCCTGTAACCGGCCGCGTGGCGGCGGGCTAGCAGGGAGGGGGGGGC
>ERZ773114.4048-NODE-4048-length-11349-cov-19.727820_pt1 | contig 11349 bp, 11 predicted proteins | sample MGYA00580564_ERZ773114 | MGnify/ENA primary metagenome ERZ773114 (study PRJEB29015, sample SAMEA2737836) | human gut metagenome | biome: human gut; feature: human-associated habitat; material: faeces | place: China | collected 2012 ...
TAGTAGCTGATGAGAAACGGCCGGCAGATCATCACCGCGTCCGCGCCGAGCGCGAGCGCGCGGAAAATGTCCGTACCCGAACGGATGCCGCCATCCACAAGGATCTTCACGCGATCCCCCACCGCATCCGCGATCTCGGGCAGGACGTCCGCCGTCGCGGCGCTGCCGGGCAGCACACGCCCACCGTGGTTCGAGACAACGATCGCCGCCGCACCGGCCTCCACGGCCTTTTCTGCACCACGCACCGTCATGATGCCCTTGAGGATCATGGGCATCTGCGCATAGTCGCACAGCTCGCGCAGCTCCGCGACCGTCTTGCTGCCCGCGTCGGGGCTGGCCGCCTTCAGGTGCGGCAGACCGGCCGAGTCGATGACCACGCTCACGGCAAACGGCTGCGCCGCGTTGGCGAGGTCGAGATTTGCCTTGATGGTGTCCATCGACAGCGGATTGATGACCGGCAGGCCGATGCCGCCGTACTGCTGCGTGAGCGCGCACCCGTGCGGGAACACGCGTGCATCCAGCCCGTCGCCGAAGCTCGCGGCGATTCCGGTCTGCGCGGCGGCCGCCGCGGCGCAGGCGTTGTAGTCGCGGATGTCGTCACCGGGGTTGAACTGCGCGCGCAGCGAGCCGATGGGCGCCGCGATCACGGGCAGGGAAAACGTGCGCCCGAGCAGCGCGAGCGATGTGTCCACGGGCGTGTTCGGCGCGATCGTGTCCATGTTCAGGCTCCAGCGCCGCCACGCGCGCCAGTTGTCGTTCGCGCCGTTGCCGGGCGCTTTCGAGCCGGGACCCGGCATCGTGTTGCCGCAGCCGAGACCGTTGCACTCCGGGCAGACCTTGCATTTCGGGCCGATGCGCTCGCGCGCGCGCCGTAAAACTTCATTGTAATCCATGGGAGTTCCTCCGTTTTCTTGTTTGCTCTGCCGCCATCTTAACAGGAAACGCGCCGCTGCGCCACAAAATTTTTCCCTGGGGCTTGACAAAGCGGAAAAAATCCGTATGATAGAAATCAGGAATCATTCTTATTTTTAATCAGGAGGTATCCCCCATGAACGCAGCCGTTGCCCAGCTCATCAACGAGCAGATCAATAAGGAGTTTTACTCCGCCTATCTCTATCTCGACTTTGCCAACTACTACGCAGCCGCCGGTCTCGACGGCTTTGAAAACTGGTACCGCGTGCAGGCGCAGGAGGAGCGCGACCATGCGCTGCTGTTTTTCCAGTACCTGCTCAACAACGGCGTCGCCGTCAGCTTCGGCGCGATCGACGCGCCCGACTGGACGCGCGGCGACCACATGACCCCGCTGAAGAAGGCGCTCGAGCACGAGCAGTACGTCACCTCGCTCATCAACGGCATCTATGCCGCGGCGTATGACGACCGTGATTTCCGCACCATGCAGCTGCTCGACTGGTTCGTCAAGGAGCAGGGCGAGGAGGAGAAAAACGCCTCTGACCTCATCACGAAGATGGAGCTCTTCGGCTCGGACGCCAAGGGCCTGTACATGCTCAACAGCGAGCTCAAGGCGCGCGTGTACGCAGCGCCCTCGCTCGTGCTGTAACCGAAACACACAGCAAAAAACCGCCTCTGTCCAACCGGACAGAGGCGGTTTCCTGTTTTTCACTCACAGCGCAGCGAAGATGCGCGTGCCGCGCCGCTTGAGCCAGCGCAGCAGCAGCGCGCAGGCCACCGCCGTAACGGCGGCGAAAATGGCCAGATACGCCGCCGCGCCGAGCGCCCTGCCGCACAGGAAGTACAGCCCGCCGAGCGCAATGGCATAAAACCAGTTGGCAAAGAGCGCGAGCATCACGCTGCCGCCCTGCTTGATGGGCGTGATCTCGTTGGTCCACGTCAGGTTCGGCATCTTGAGCCCGAGCGCGAGCGCCGCCAGCGCGCTCAGCAGCGTGTACAGCAGCGCCACGACCACCAGCAGCACCTTCTCCAGCGCGCCGCCCGGCAGCACAAGGACCATGCACAGTGCGCAAAACAGCACCGGTGCGCCGGTCAGCACGAGCTGCACGTCCAGCTTCGCGCGCAGCACCTGCCATGGCACGACCGGCAGCGACTGCGCGAGCCACAGGCTCTTGCCCTCGAGCGACACCGACGGCGCCGCCATATCGTTCATCGACGCGAGCAGGCACACCGCCGCGCACATCAGCACCGGCACGACCCCCGCGTTCGCGCCGAACACGTCCTCCAGCAACTGTCCGAGCGCGCCGCCCTTGATGAGCAGCACGACGCCCGCCACCGGCAGCATCAGGATGCCGAGCCCGCAGTTGAGCATATAGTTCGGGCTGGCGGTGAAGCGGCGCAGCTCCTTGCCGAACAGCGCCCGCTGCACGCTCTGCGCGCGCACGGCCCTGTGCTCGAAGCGCACCTTCTTCACGCTGCCGGTCGCCGTGGCGATCTTCAGGAAGCTGCGCGCGATGACCCACAGCGTCAGCGCCAGCAGCGCCGCCTGCGAGAGCGTCACGATGAGCATCGCAAGCCAGTCGCCCGCGCCCACGCTGCCGAACAGGTACAGCAGGTAGGCAGAGCCGCGGATCTTCGCGCCGTACACGGCGGCGTTTTCCGCCAGCAGCGTGATGAGCCCCTGCGCCTTGTAATACACGAAATAGTACGCCGCCAGAAACGCCAGCGACAAAATGACGGTGACAAAGCTCTTATTCTTCAGCTTCAGGCTGATGCGCGCGACCACCCAGCCGAGCAGACACGAGAGCACCATCACGATCACCGACACGAGCAGCACCATCAGCACGCCGCCGACGACCGTCCCCGCCGTGACCGGCGCCACGATCCAGTACACGATCACGGCCGGCACGGTGGCGACGCCGCTGTACATCAGCCCCAGCAGATACACGCCCAGCAGGCGCGAGGCCATCACATACCGCACCGGGATCGGCATCGACAGCAGCAGGTCGTTGTCCTTGGACAGGTACAGGCTCGAATACGTGCTGAACACGCTGCCGAACGCGCCGAGCAGCACCGCGATCAGCCCCATGACGAGATAGTACAGCCAGCCCACGCCCGCCGCCGCCATCGGCGCGCAGATGCCGACGGCCAGCAGCGCGAACATCCCGCCGAGCACGCCCGCCATGAGCAGCACATACAGCGCGATGTACGCCGCCGTCGCGCCCCTGGATCGCATTTTGTTCTTTTTCGGGTCGTAGAAATAGTTGCGGAAGATCTCCGCCATCTGTTTTTTCAGAAGCGTTTTCAGCATGACGCATCCTCCAGCTCGAGAAACACGTCCTCGAGGCTGTCGTCGCCCTTGACCTCCTCCATCGTGCCGGAGCGGATGAGCCGTCCGCCGCGAATGATGGCCACCTTGTCGCAGAGCTTTTCGGCCACCTCGAGCACGTGCGTCGAGAAGAAGATCGCGCCGCCGCCGTCGCACACCGCGCGCATCATGCCCTTGAGCAGGTGCGCCGCCTTCGGGTCGAGCCCGACGAAGGGCTCGTCCATGAGGATGAGCTTCGGATCGTGGATCCACGCGGCGATGATGGCGAGCTTCTGCTTCATGCCGTGCGAATACGCGCTGACGGGCTGACCGAGATCGCCCGTGAGCTCGAACGCATCGGCCAGCGGCTCGATGCGCGCCCAGCGCTCCGCCGCCGGGATGCCGAAAATGTCGGCGATGAAGTTCAGGTACTGGATGCCGCTCATGAAATCGTACAGATCGGGGTTATCGGGGATGTAGGCCAGCTGCCGCTTGCAGCCGAGCGGGTCGGTGCGGATGGACCTGCCGCCGATGAAAATGTCGCCCGCGTCAAACTGCAGGATGCCGACGGCGGCCTTGAGCGTCGTCGTCTTGCCGGCGCCGTTGTGCCCGATGAAGCCGTAGATCTCACCCGGCGCAATGCGCAGGCTCAGATCGTCGACGGCTTTTTTCTCGCCGTAGGTCTTGGTCAGATGCTGAATGTCAAGCATGGTAGTCCCTCCCGTGGGCGGGTATCGCCCGGTTTCGGCTCATTATACGCCGCGGAAAAAGCGTCCGCAAGAAAAAACCTCACATTTTAAGATATATGTAAGGTATGCAAAGCGCTTGTCCGGTCTGTGTAAATGCCGCTCGCGCGCGCGTCCGCTGCGCGCCGTGCGCAGGTCACGCGCGAATGTTTTTCCGGCAAAAACAAAGCCGCAAAAAAGTTTCCGCCGCGCGGACATTTTGCGCCGCAGCGCTTGTTTTTCCGGTTTTGACGCAGTATAGTAAGGTCAGAAAAACCCAAACGGAACTTCTCACGGGGGTGTATACTGTGGACATCACTTTGCAGGACTTCGAACGCGCGCAGCAGCGGCTCAAGGGCGTGCTGCACCACACGGAGCTCGACCTGTCGGCCACGTTCTCGGCCATGACGGGCGGCAATATCTATCTCAAGTACGAAAACAGCCAGAAGACCGGCTCGTTCAAGATCCGCGGCGCGAGCAACAAGATCGCCGCCCTTGTCGAGCGCGGCGAGACCGGCGCGGTCGTGGCCTCGTCCGCCGGCAACCACGCGCAGGGCGTGGCCTACGCCGCGCACCGCTTCGGCATCCCGGCCACGATCGTCATGCCCAAGACCGCGCCCATCGCCAAGGCGAAGGCCACCGAGGGCTACGGCGCGACCGTTGTGCTCGCGGGCGACTGCTATGACGATGCCTATGCCAAGGCGCGCGAGATCTGCGAGCAGGAGCACGCCACGTTCCTGCACCCGTACAATGATCCCGAGGTCATCGCGGGTCAGGGCACGCTCGGTCTGGAGATCCTCGGCGACCTGCCCACGGCGGATGTCGTCATCGTGCCGGCCGGCGGCGGCGGACTGCTCGCCGGTGTGGCCGCGTGCATCAAGCAGATCAATCCCCGCGTGCAGGTCATCGGCGTGCAGGCCGAGGGTGCGGACGCGATCGCGCAGTCGTTCCGCACGCACGGCTATGTGCAGACCGACTCCGCCGCCACCATCGCCGACGGCATCGCCGTCAAAGTACCCGGCGACCTCACCGTGCCGCTCATCGAGCGATATGCCGACGACGTCGTCACCGTCAGCGACCGCGACATCTCCGAGGCCGTGCTGCTGCTCATGGAGCGCTGCAAGCAGATCGTCGAGCCTGCCGGCGCCACGCCCGTGGCCGCTGTGCTCAAGGGCAAGGTCGACGTCAAGGGCAAAAACGTCGTGTGCCTGCTCTCCGGCGGCAACATCGACGTGAGCTTCATCCAGTGCATCATCGAGCAGGGCCTGGTGGCGCGCAGCCGCCGCCTGCGCTTTACGGTCACGCTGCTCGACCGCCCCGGCAGCCTCGGCAAGCTGCTCAACGACATTGCCGCCCTAGGCGCAAACATCCTCTCCGTGGAGCATGACCGGCTCACCGCCGGGCTCAACCCCAACGAGATCGACGTGCACGTCTCGTGCGAGGTCGGCGACAAGGCGCACGGCGACCGCGTGCGCGGCCAGCTCATCCAATCCGGTTATCACGTAAAAATCGACTGACAGGAGGTCATCATCATGAAAACAGTTGCCACCAAAAACGCTCCCGCAGCCCTCGGCCCCTACGCGCAGGCGCAGGTCTCCGGCGGCTTTGTGTTCACGTCCGGCCAGATCGGCATCGACCCCGCCACCGGCATCATCGCCGACGGCATCGAGGCGCAGGCGCATCAGGTCTTCCGCAACCTGACCGCCGTGCTGCAGGCGGCCGGCAGCGACATGTCCAAGGCCGTCAAGACGACGGTGTTCATCAAGAACATGGACGATTTCGCCACCGTCAACGCCATCTACGCCGGCTATTTCACCGAGCCCTTCCCGGCCAGAAGCTGCGTCGAGGTCGCGCGTCTGCCCAAGGACGTGCTCGTCGAGTGCGAGGTCGTCGCCGAAGCGTAAGCCTCCGCACGCAGACAGTGCACCGCGCTTGGGCAAATTTCCCGCTAATTCTTGCCCATGTTGTGCATATTGACCACAAAATATGGGGAAATGCACATTTCTCTGTATTCCTCTTTGACAATCTTACGGCTTTGTGCTAGAATGAAAACACTGTTGATAAGAGCAATCTTGGTTTTCGGCCGCGGGTTGCATGGTCGGGAACACCAGTATTTTAAGGGAGGAAAAGGTATATGTGCATTCGTACCATTAAGAGCATCGGCCTCAAGGAGTACGCTTCCGGACTCTGGAATTCCGTCAAGGAGATCGACGGCGGCAAGATCCTGTCGAGCGCCAGCAGCCTGCTTGAGGTGAACGTCAAGGCCATCAAGAACAAGATCGACGCGCTCTGCGACGAGAACACCGAGTTCGCCATCCGCGACAAGCTCTATCTGGTCAAGGACTTCTGCCAGTGGCCGGTCAACTTCGTCCAGAGCCTGGGCCATTGAGTCGACCCTGCCTTTCTGCAAACAGAAAACCGCCTGCGATCCGTTTGAGGATCACGGGCGGTTTCTTTTTTCGCTTTTTACCAGCGCACCACGCGCGGCGCGGCCTGGAAGCTGCTGAACGTCGCGGTCGCCTCCGTGAGCGCGAACACCTGCGTGTTGCCGTCGTCGGCGGTGTAGAGGCTCTGCAGCTCGGGATAGTGGTCGAGCAGATCCTGCCGCGCCTGCACACGGTCGTCCTCGACGGCCTTCGCGCTCACGCGCAGCCACGTCTCGCCGTCGAACGCGCACAGCTCCACCTTGGGGTTTGCCGTCATCTCACGGGAGACGGCCTTGACCTTGCCGGTCTGGATGTAGAGGTTGCCCTCAAACAGGTTCACCGTGCCGAACGGGCGCACGCGCGGCTGGTCCCCGTCGACGGTGGCGAGGTAATACGTGCCGCACTTTTTGAGAAATTCATAGACTTCCTGCATACTTTTGTCCCCTTTCTCCGGCTGTGCCGGGATCTGAACCAGATATTTTTCGAGCAGACGCACCGGGTGGTACGACTCCTTGGAGCGCCGCAGCCCCTCGTCGCCCGCATCCTCCTCGCGGTTGATGTAGCGCACGCCGGGCGTGACGAAGCACTTGGCGTATTCGTTCACGAGCACCTGATAGACGCCCTCATAGGCGATGTCCGCCTTCTCGATGTGGATGATGAGCGTGTCGCCCACGATCTCCCCGGCGGAAAAGCCGGCCACGCGCCCGTTGACGCGCAGCAGCCCCGCGAGCGGGGCATAGGCGGCAAAGTCGCGCAGAAACGCCCGCACGCACCCCTCCTCCGCCTGCGCGCTGGCGCTGTCCTTGTGATAGCGGCGGGTGAAGTCGTCGAAAAACGCGCACACCTCCGGCAGGTTCTGCGCCGTGACGCGCTCGAACGACCAGTCCGGGTACAGGCGCTGGAAGTGGTGGATGTGGTTGCGCTGCCCGTTGAAGCGGCGGCCGCGGAAGCTCACCATGTCCTGCGCGTCGTAGAGATAGTCGAACCACGCGCGCACCGGCGTGACCTCCACGACGCCGAAGCGCGCACGCAGGTTTTCCACATCGGCGTCCGTAGCGGGGAAAAACTGCAGCGGCTGCCCCACTTCGCGGCAATATTTTGCGAGAAAATCGTATGCGTTTCCCACATTCTCGCCGATCGGTGTGGAAAACACCGTGCCGAGACCGGGAAACTGCTCGCGCAGCACGAGCGTGCCGTCAAGCTCCAGCGCCGCGTCCTGAAAATACGGCTGCCAGAGCACGGCGGCGCCCGCCGAGTCATTGCACAGGCGCGTGCCGCGCGCGGAAAAATATCGTGTCAGGCGCGGAATGTCCCGCACTGTCAGCGGCTGGAAGGGATCGGTCATGCTTTGGTTTCACCCTCCTGTGCGGCGGCCTGTTCGGCGAGCTTTGCCTTGAGCTCCTCAAAGCAGTGCTTGATGATGGCATATTCCTGCTCGTTTTCGAGCGGGAAGAGCGCGGGCTGCCCGTCCTCGCGCGCGGCATAGCGGTTGGCGAACAGCTGCTGCTGCGCGCCCTCGCCGGTCGTGAACACGACGTATGAGCGGCCGTTGTCCTCGCAGTCGTAGGTGAACAGCACGTCGCACTGCACCTGCTTTCCGTCCGGGCCGAGCACCGCGAACGTTCCGTTTTCAAACATGGTCTGTTGCTCCTTTTTCACATTTGCCTTCATCATAGCACACCGCGCGCCGATTTTCCACCGCGTTTTGCGCAGCCGGCGCCGCAGCCGTATTTTTGAAAACAACGGTGTGGATATGCGGCGTGCGGCCTGCTATCACGCAAACGTTTCCCGAAAAAGTTGAAAAAAATCGCTATAAAAATGCAACAAATTGTTGATTATTGTTCGTTTTGGTGGTATCATGTATGCAAAGCATACAAATTCAACCGATAGGAGGAATCGGCGAATGGAAGAAAAAGTTGTAGACCGCAGAGTGCGGAAGACCAAACGCCAGCTTCGGCTTGCACTGATGAAACTCATGGCGGAAAAGAGCGTCAAGGATATCTCCGTGCGTGAGCTGGCAGCGATCGCAGACATCAACCGCGGCACCTTCTATATTCACTATAAGGATGTGTACGACCTGCTGTCCAGTCTCGAGGACGAGCTGGCCGAAGGGCTGGTCGTCGTGTGCCGCCGGCACAACGCGAAGGACTCCGAGGGCAAGACCTATCCGTATCTGATGGAGCTGTACCAGTACATCGAGCAGAACGCCGACCTCTGCCATGTGCTGCTCGGCAAAAACGGCGACATTGCCTTCACCGACCGCATCTGCCACATCCTGCGCGACGAATTTCTGTATGATTTTCTCGCCTACTACTACCCGAACGACCCCGCGATGCTCGACTACTTCTGCTCGTTCATCGTGTCGGGCAACATGTCGCTCGCGCTCACGTGGATCGACGGCGGCATGAAGCAGACGGCCGAAGAAATGGCCGTGCTCGCCGGCGAGATCATCATGCACGGCGTGAAAGTGCTCGAAACGAAGGCATAAAGCCCCCGCAGGGCTGCAAAAAAGTCCCGAAAACGTCACGTTTTCGGGACTTTTTTATGGTTTCGGGCATATCACCTCAGGCAGCTTGCGCCGCCCCGCAGCCCGCAGGAAAAGCGATCAGAGCGCCGCGCGCATCGCGGCGAAGTTCGTCTCGACGGCGCGGTAAATGTCCTGCACCGGCTCACCGACGAAAAACGCGCCGTTTTCATACAGCACCCGCCCGGCGATCATCGTCAGGCGCACGTTCTCCTTCGAGCCGCTGTAGACGAGGTTGCGCGCAACGTTGTGTACCGGCTGCATATTCGGCCGCTGCAGGTCGATGACGATGAGGTCGGCCTGCTTGCCGGGGGCAAGCACGTCGCAGTCGCTCAGACCCATGGCCTGCGCGCCGCCGACCGTCGCCATGTGCAGCACGTCGTCCGCCGGGAGGGCGGCCGCGTCGCCGCAGTGCAGCTTCTGCAGCACGGCGGCCAGATACATCTCGCGGAAGAAATCGAGCGCGTTGTTGCTCGACGGGCCGTCCGTGCCGATGGCCATGCGGATGCCAAGCTCCCGCATCTGCCGCAGCGGGGCGATGCCGCTGGCAAGCTTGGCGTTCGAGCCGGGGTTCGTGACGACCCAGAGCCCGCGCGCGCGGAAAATGTCCAGATCGTGCTCGGTCATGTGCACGCAGTGAAAGCCGCCGCCGCCGAAATCGAAGTGTCCAAGGCTCTCAAACAGCTCCGTCGGCGTCTTGCCCCAGCGCGCGCGGCACTCGGCCACCTCGCGCGCGGTCTCTGCGTTGTGCGCGAACACCGGCGTGCGCAGCGTGCGCGCAAGCTCGCCTGCCTCGGTCATCTCGGCAAGGCTGGAGGTATACTCCGAGTGCAGGCCAAGCTGATAGGAGATCAGCGGATGCAGGGCGTTGAACTTGCGGTATTCCGCCTCGAGCTGCTGCGCGCTGCCGCCGCCCCCGCACAGCACCGTGCGAAAGCCGCAGTCGATGCTTGCCTGCGCGATGGCATCGCGGAAATAGTACATGTCAAAGCCGGCGGTGATGCCGCTCGTGAGGTATTCGAGGATCGACAGCTTCGTGAACGCATACACCGCCTCGGGCGTGAGCTTGGCCTCCAGCGGGAAGATCTGCTCGAACAGCCACGGCTGCAGCGGCACATCGTCGGCATACGAGCGCACAAAGCTCATCCCGGCGTGCGCGTGCGCGTTTTTGAAGCCGGGCATCACAAGGTCGCCGCCGAGATCGACCTCCCGCTCGAACGCGGGCAGCATCTCCGGCGTCGGGCCGACGTAGGCGATCTTGTCCCCGTCGGTCCAGACCTCGTCGGTCGTGACGGTCACGCCGTGCGCCATCGTGAGCGTGCGGCCGTTGAAAAAGCGGATCATAGCGGTGCCTCCGTTTTCTGAAAATGCCTCTGCATTATACGCCGGTTCGCCGCGTTTGGCAATCCATTCCGAAAAACTTCACAAAAGCGGTTGAAGCGCGGCCGGTTTTTCGTTATAATAAGAGGAAATCATCTCCCGTCAGGAGGCTGGATCATGACCAAAGAGAACATCTACTACCCGGATGACAACGCGTTTGACCGTTTCTATAAGCGCGCCCGCTATCAGGCCAACAGCTTTGTGGCCGCACAGCTCGGCAGCAAAGCCGCCGATCTGCTCACGACGGTGCCGGACTTTGCCTATCTCATCTGCAAGCTCATGCTCGACCCCGACGTGCCGTCGAGCCGCAAGCTCGACCTCGGTCTGGCGCTGCTGTATGTGCTCTCGCCGCTGGACCTCGTGCCGGACTCCTTCACGCTGCTCGGCAAGATCGACGGCGCGGGCGCGGTAGACGTGATGCTGACGCTCGCGGACGGCGGCGAGGCCGTCTATCAGGTGGATGAGACGGTTCGCGATGGAGGGCGCGAAGAGCAGACGGTGCTCGCTGACAAGGCGCCGGTGCTCGTCCAGACACGGCAGCCGAGGTTTCAGGGGGCCGTGGTCGTCTGCGAGGGCGCGGACCGTGCGGCGGTGAAGCGCGCGGTGACGGAGGCCATCGCGAGCCTGACGGGACTTGGCAGCGGGAAAATCGCAGTCGTCAAAATGAAGTCATCAAACTAAGGAATCTCTGAATCAATCGTCTTCGGCTGGCGGCGAATCTTTTGCCCCATCCGTACAGTTTGGAAAACGGGAAATACATCCAGTATTCCTCCGTTTCCCAAACTTTCGCCTGAGACAAAATCTCCAGCTGTCAGCTCTTGACGATTGATTCAGCGCTTCCCGAGTATTTTCAGGAGGATGATTCCCATGGCCACAAAAAAGTATGGCGTCAATGAGCTGCGCGAGATGTTCCTCTCGTTCTTCGAGAGCAAGGGCCATCTGCGCCTGCCCAGCTTTTCTCTGATCCCGCAGAACGATGCGTCTCTGCTGCTGATCAACTCCGGCATGGCGCCGATGAAGCCCTATTTCAAGGGCGAGGTCACGCCGCCCCGCCGCCGTGTCTGCACCTGCCAGAAG
>ERZ773114.4052-NODE-4052-length-11342-cov-4.745725_pt1 | contig 11342 bp, 15 predicted proteins | sample MGYA00580564_ERZ773114 | MGnify/ENA primary metagenome ERZ773114 (study PRJEB29015, sample SAMEA2737836) | human gut metagenome | biome: human gut; feature: human-associated habitat; material: faeces | place: China | collected 2012 ...
TGGAGACCCTGCAGGAAAAAGTCAAAGATTCTGCTGGTAAAATTAAAGATCGCGTAACTACGACCACCACCGAGACCGGCAAGGAAATGGTCAACGGTGTGGCTACCACCTACAAAAAGGTAAACACCGTTGTGGACGGCGTCGTTACCAAGACCACCAAGGTCTATGATGACATGTCCAAGACCCTGACCGGTACCCTGACCAAGGTTGCAGAAACGACCTTTGACGGCATCACGACCAAAATCCAGGAAGCTACAGAAAAATACGCCGACGGCAGAGAGCACGTCACAAAGACTGTGACCGAAACCGGCGAACGTATTGTAAATGGTGCAGCTGAGACCTACGAGAAGGTCGTAACTTATGTGGACGGCATACAGGACAAGGTCACCGAGACGGCTACCGCCATTGACAACAGCGTCAAGGGCATCCAGAGCCGCATTGACCAGTACCTCAGCGACGCTTCCGGAGAATCCGACAAAGGAATCTTCGGGCTGCTGAAAAGCACCATAAGTGACGCCAAGAACAAAGACTGGTCAAGTCTTGCACTCGATGTTACCAAGCTGATCTGGGGCGAGGTGTCGCAGGGTCAGCGCGAAGTGATTTCCAAGTGGCTTGACAACGCCCTTGCCGCCGTGAACGAATCTTACTATGGCGGTGGTCTGAAAAGTGCATTTACCGCGGTGGAAAGCCTGTTTAAAGACGGCATTGTGCCGGGCGTAAACAACGCCACGACGGCAGTTGATTCCTTCTCTAAGGTCGTGAGCGGGCTTGCGAGCTCTGGCGGCGTTGGCGGCGCACTTGGCAGCATTGTGCAGGGTTTTTCTGGTATGGCTGGCGGCATCACGTCCGCGCTTGGAACTGTGGTGTCGTTCATCTCTGCAAACCCAGTCCTTGGCGTCATTCTCGGCGTTGGCGCTGTGGGTGCTGTAGCTGGCGGCATCGGGCTTGCGCTGTGGGCCAAAAACAAAAAGAGAAAAGACCCGGTCAATAATTACAAGAGCCCGTTTGACGATGTGGGCGTGTACGACAGCCTGAGCGAGTTTTCTACGCGGTCTGCGATGCAGTACCGCGTGATCGGACAGAGCGGCCACGCAGACAAGCAGACCAGCATTCTGGAGCGCATCGAGGAGCTTCTGGACGAGCATCTGCCTGCCATTGGCACCGGTCAGGTGGTCATGGATTCCGGCGAGCTGGTGGGCGTTATTTCGCCCAGGATGGCACAAAATGTTGACGCGCGCATCGGTGTGACCGTGACGCGGAAAGCGAGGGGTGTGTAATGAGCAAACTTCTTGGCGCGCAAATTGGCGACTTTCACACCCTGAAAGACTGGGGGCTGTATCTCAAGGTCGGAAGCCCAAAAATCGGCCCTGCTGAGGTGGATGACTACCTTGTGCAGGTGCCGGGGTCTGATACCCTGCTCAACCTGACCAGTTCTTTGGACGGCAGGCCACACTACAAAAAGCGCACCATTACCATGGAGCTCAAGTGCACTGCACCGAAAAAGCAGTGGGAGAACCTCTACAGCACTATCGCAAACGCCATCCACGGGAAATGGCTCCAGTGTAAATTCGACAATGACCCCAGTTTTTACTGGGAGGGCCTGTGGGAGGTGTCCGTCAGCAAGGATGCATTATACTGTGTGTTTACGATTACAGGCACCTGCAACCCCTTCAAGCGCAGTGTATACGACGGCTCTGATGACTGGCTGTGGGATGACCTTGTATTTGATACGGCAATTATCCGCAATTATACGAATATCCAGCTCAAAGCCAACGAGGACATCACCGTAACCATCACCGGTGCACCAAGAGCGGCTGGCATCTACTTCAAGCGCAGCGAGGACGCTGCGGACATTGCGGTGTCTCTCAATGGCCTTGAGGTTGGCATCCTTGCAAAGTCTACAGAGTGGCAGTACATTGAGGGCTTGCATATGCCGGATGGCGTTGTAGGTACTCTCATCTTTGCGGCGTCTGCGGATTGCAGCATCAGCATCCGATATCTGGGGGGCAGCTTATGAGCTATAAAGTTTATGCGGGCGTCCAGACCGGCGTTGACGTGTGGAAGACAAAGACCTGCATTTACGACCCAACGGACTACACGGACACAAAAAAGCTCATCAGTCCAACTTTGACGCGGGAGGTGAGCAAGGCCGGCAGCTTGGAATTCACCCTGCCGCTTGGCAATGTGGCCCACTCAGCTTTGCAAAAAATGCGCACGACCGTGTCCGTAGAACAAGACGGTGTGCGCATCTGGGAGGGCAGGCCCATGAGCCATGAGCAGGATTTTATGCTGCGTCAAAAAGTCTTTTGCGAGGGAGAGCTGGCCTACCTCAACGACAGCTCTGTTGCGCCATATACAGCCAAAGACGTGACGATCAAGCAATTTCTTGCGTTTCTGCTGGAAAACCATACCGGCATGGTGGACGCATACAAGGCGTTTACCTGTGGAAATGTTGGCTTTCCGAGCACCAGTGTGGTGGTGCCAGAGCTGCATAACTGCGTGATGAAACTGGAATACATGGCGGGTACTCCGGATAGTGACGGCGATTACAGGTATGAATATGGACTTTATACCTCGTCCGGCGTACAGCTTGTAAGCCAATATGAAGCCGGCTACTCGGATGATGACACGGCCCCGGATCCATCCGCGTACAGCTGGACGCTGAATGAAAAGCATGCAGATTCTTCCATAAACGGGTATATCTGGCGCACAGGAAACGGCCTGTTTTCTGTGAGCGTAAATGTGGCCCTGCCCTTGGACGGAGATGGCCAGACGCACGAAGCTACGCAAAGAACGGTTACGCCGGATATCACATGCGCCACGCACTCAAAATCCTTTCCGCCTGAGACGGAATACGATCTCAAAGACACGGTCTCAAAAAAATGGAAAATTGAAAAGCAGGGAGACAGCTATGCCGTCTTGTTCAACGGTGCAGCCCTGCCGGATTCTTCCGTGGTCCGTTACGATTCTGCGCCACGGTACACCTTTGGCGATGGACGAAATTTTGGCGTTACATGGGATGTCATCCAAAATGAGCTTGTGGATGTATACGGCGGGTATCTGATCGTCCGGCACGAAAACGGGGCCCGGTATCTGGACTACGTCCGGGAAGTGCAGGAGAAAAACGGGCAGCCCATCGCATTCGGCACAAACCTGCTCGACCTGAGCAGCTACGTCAAAGCAGAGGATATCGTCACCCGCGTCATTGCCGTCGGAAAAAAGAAATCCGGTTGGTTTTTGTGGGAGAAAACCAACACCATCACGGCAACCGCTAACGACGCCACTGCGCAAAAGTTGTTTGGCATCATCGCGCGGGTCATTGTGCAGGACGGAACCGAAAACACAACGCAGTCGCTTCTGGATGCCGCCAACGCGGAGTTGTCCAAAAACTTGCGTTACCTCGACGGAATTACGGTAAAGGCTGTGGACCTCAAGGATGCCGGTGTGGATATCGCCCGCCTTGGCTTTGGCAAGATGACACACATCTACTCCAACCCGCACGGTGTGAACACCTGGCTTTTGTGCTCTAAGCTTGTGGAGCCTTTGGACGCGCCGGACAAAAAAGAATTCACACTGGGCATTGATTTCTCCAGCGTCAGCGACTTGCAGGCCCTGAGCGCACGAAAAGCCAGTGACGCCTATGACCTGAGCCGCTCGCTGAAGGGCTATGCATCCGCAAAGGGGTGATAAATTGGATAAGACATTTGACGAAGCAATTTCCGAAGTCCGCAATGCAGAACGCGGCGTGGAAGTACGGGAAGCCCTTGCACAGGGCTTTGAGTATGTGAAGCAGTATGGCGAGGCTGTTATTGCACGGCAGGAAGAAGCTGTTCAGAGTGCGGAAACAGCCACAAACGCGGCGGCAACTGCCACAGCACAGGCCGCAGCAGCAGCCCGGACAGTCAAAGACGCCACTGCAAACGCCATAAGCGCAGCGCAAGAGCAGGCAGATATTTCGGCATCAAAAGCCGAGGAATCTGCTTCCAGCGCCGCAGGAGCAGCGGCCAGTCAAACTGCTGCCGCGTCTAGTGCATCTGCCGCAAAGGCCAGCGAGGAAGCAGCTGCAAAGAGTGCCGCCGACGCAAAGGCTATCGTGTCCACTGACACGACCCTGACCGTATCGGGCGCGCCGGCTGATGCAAAGGCGACCGGCGACGCCCTGGCTCAGAGGTATACCAAGGACCAGGCCGATGCCAAGTTCGGCACGCCGTACACCCTGCCGCCCGCTACGGCAGACCAGCTGGGCGGCGTGAAGGTAGGCGACTATCTGGACATCGCTGCGGACGGCACCCTGAGCGGCAAGACGCTGTATGACACCATCGCGGCCAGTGTGGCGGTAAAGTCGGAGGCGCGGCTGGTGTGGAGCGGAAAAACAACGATTGGGAGGAGAAAAACTGAGACAATTAACGTTCAGGACGGTGTAGATTACGTTAACCTCCGCATAAACGAAGCTGATTTTAATCTTACCCCTGGTATGACATATGAAACTGGCAGTTTTGGCGCGGGAAGTCTCAGGGTCACAGTATTATTTTCGGCCGACAAAAAACGTCTTGAATGTACCCTTACCAATACGCTGAATACTGTATCGGTTGTATTCACCGGCTACCACTACCCCACCTTGGCAGAGCTGCTGACCGAGACGCAGGCCGCACAGGCTGACACGGATGCCCTGGCGGTAGATCATGAATACCGCGTCGCTATGCTGGAACTGGGGATGACCGACGACACCACCACTGACACCACCACATAAGGAGGTAAAAACTATGTTGTATCGTATCTGTAAACGCCTGATCGAGCGCGGCCAGACCGCTGGCCTTGCGGAAAAAATTGATGTTTTTTACGCCCTCGGCCGCATCACCGAGGCCGAGTACAAGGAGCTGATCGAGCTGCTGGAGGACAAGACCGGCAATAAGAACAAGGAGGCTTAAATGAGTAAAACAATCATGGACGTTTCCCGCTGGCAGGGCAACATCGACTGGGACAAGGTCAAGGCCAGCGGCAAAATTGACGGTGTGATGCTGCGGGCCATGGGCAACAGTGCAGACGGCAAGGCAAGCAAGCCGTATCTGGACCCGACCTTTGCCCGCAACTACACGGAGTGCACTCGGCTGGGCATCCCGGTGGGCGTGTATGGCTACTTCAAAGCTGCCAACAAGACGGAGGCGGACAAGGAGCTGGCCCTGCTGAAGCAGGCTTTGATTGGCAAGACGCTACGCCTGCCGGTGGCTGTGGACGTCGAGGACGCGCTGCCCGCGAAACTTAGCAAAGAGGTGCTGACCGACCTGACTGCTTACGAGCTGAAAACGGTGCAGGACTGGGGATTTTACTCTATCTTGTACACCTACCTGAGCTATGCAGACAAGCACCTTTACATGACCGACGCGGCGCTCAAGCCCTATGATGTGTGGCTGGCGGCCTACCGTAGCCAGAAGCCCGCCACGGTATACCCCTATGGGATGTGGCAGCATACCAGCTCCGGCAGCGTGCCGGGCGTTGCCGGCAATGTTGACCTGTCCATTGCCTACAAGGACTATACCAGTATCATCTGTAAGAAGGGCCTGACCCGTCTCCGGGAGGGCAAATGACCGAAAAAGAAGCTCTACTGTGGGTGCTGGGCATCCTGGGCAGCCTGTGCGCTGCGGTCATCACCATCGACAAGGTGCTGGACATCATCCACAAGTACGTCAAAAATGCACAGGCCCCCGACGATGCGCAGAACAAGCGCATTGACACCATTGAAAAGCGACTGGCTGCGGTAGAAACTGTTTCCACGCAGCACGCCGCGGCCCTTAGACGCGATTTGACGCGCTTTGACGGCATCGATGAAGAAATGCGTCTTGTCCTTGTTGGCGTGCAGAATCTTCTGGATGCGCAACTATCCGGCAATAACCGCGAAGGTATGCAAAAAAGCAAATCCGATATCAACAACTACCTACTGAAAGGAGTAACAAATCATGGAAGCAATGCTTAACTTTATCCCCACCCCCGTCGCAATTGTTCTCATCATCGTCGGCTTTGTGGCTCTGGCTGTCGGCGCTATCCGCATGGGCTATAAGCAGCTGGTCAAAGATCTGGCCTATGACCTCGTGTGCAAGGCCGAGGACAGCATCATGGGCAGCGGTCAGGGCGCAAAGAAAAAGAAGCAGGTCTTTGACGCCCTGCGTGCGGCCTGCCCTGCATGGCTGAAGCCTATCATCACGGATGAAGTGCTTGACGCGGTGATTGAAAAGGCCGTGAGCCTGATGAAGAAGGCATTGGCAGAAAAGAAGCCTACCATCAACAAGGAGTAAAGCATGATCGAGCTAAGCGTATCTCTCGCATCCAATGGCGTCGTCAAAGTGCCGGGCTATGAGCAGCTGGTGCGCTTTGGCTACACCAAGAACCGGGGTGTCTACCGTCTGCATGTCAATGTGTCCGGTGAGTGGGAAGGGCTGACCATCCGGGCATTCTGGCACCTGCCGGGCGGCAAAGACCCGGTATCTTCGCTGGTGGCGGACGGCTATGTGGCCGTGCCTGCCAGCGTGACCGCACAGCCCGGCAATGGCTGCATCACCTTTGAGGGAAGCGACGGCACCCGCACCGTGACCAGCGCAGACCTGCGGTATCGTGTCAGCGCCAACAGCGGCACAGAGGACGGCACAGAGCCGGAACCAGGCACCCCTGCATGGCAGCAGCTGGTGGATGCCGTGCACAAAGATGCCACCGCCGCAGAGCAGGCCAAGACCGATGCACAGACGGCAGCACAGCAGGCTGGTGCGTCTGCCGGTGAAGCGGCCACCAGTGCGGGCAATGCAGACCAGAGCGCTCAAGAAGCCGCTGATAGCTTGCAAGAACTGAAGGACGGCATTGCCGCTGGTGATTTCAAAGGCGAGAAGGGTGACAAGGGCGACACTGGCCCCATCGGCCCGGTCGGCCCGCAGGGTGAGCAAGGCCCCACAGGCGCTACCGGAGCCACTGGCCCACAGGGCGAGACTGGCCCTCGTGGCGAACAGGGGCCGCAGGGCATTCAGGGTGAGCGCGGCCCGCAGGGTGCACAGGGGCCGCAGGGTGAAAAAGGTGACACCGGCCCGCAAGGCCCGAAAGGTGACCCCGGCCCGGTAGGTGCAGACGGCAAAGATGGTACGCAAATCGATGATACCACCGTGGGGCCCGACGCATGGAGCAGCAAGCACATCGTGGATATGCTCTGCCCACCGCTGGAGGAGACCGGGAACCCTGTTGTGTTCTACCCTGTGGCAGACTATCCGCTGGGTGTGACTGCCAGCTGGGAACCTGTGCAGGAGGGCAGCGGTGACCCAAGCCCGGACAACATCCGGCCTATCAAGGGGCGGGACAGTGTGAAGGTGGAGCGGTGCGGGGGGAATGTTATTGAGTTTTTAAGAACAAATGATTCCCATGAAAGCGTTAAAATAGCAGTAGACGCAGAAAAAAATATTACGCTTAACGGAGCATTAACTCGCGGAGCCAATATCATAATTGGAATGTGTCGGCTGCATTGGGTTGCGGGAAAAACCTACACCATGTACGTCAAGAAGGTGGGCGGCAGTGCCTCTCTTGGAAGCGGTGACGGCATTACTTTTGCCTATTCGCTGTTCGCGCAGGATTATAATCGTTACTTCCGTGGTGATACACGCAGCACAAACCTTAATGCGTATATTGCAAGCGATGCTGCGCTGGCAGAAACCGAGCTTGTTTTTATGCTGCAATGCTGGCGAGTAAATACAGTATTCAACAACTTCAAATTCCAAATCGAAGTTGTTCCTGGCACCACCGCCCCTACCACCTACGCCCCATACACCGGCCAAACCGCCACCCTCACTCTGCCCCGCACCATCTACGGCGGCACGGTGGATGCAGTGACGGGAGAGGGGCAGGAGACGTGGCAAGCCAAGTCCTTTAACGGTACAGAAAATTGGGCACTATATGACGATGGTAGTAGCGCCAAATTTTTTTACACGGCTGACTATACCGTAGATAGCGAACCGCTTGATACTATATGTTCACATTTTAGCAAAGCTGCGTTTACTCGGGGGACAATTATCCGCGTTTATACGAGTGTATTTACCGACTTAGATGCGTATAAAGACTACCTCACCGCCCAGTACGCGGCAGGAACACCTGTCCAAATCGCCTACAAGCTGGCAACGCCTGAACCTTTCACCGCTACAGGAGCGCAGCCCATCCCCGCTTTGAGCGGCGTGAACACCATCATGACCGATGCGGATGCCTTGACCGTGACCGGCAGAGCAGACCCCATCAAGCGCATCACTGACCTTGAGGATGCTGTGGCGTCCATGACAACGACCTAAAGGAGGACTGACTATGGCAATTAAATCCAAATCCAGACACGATTTGACCCTGCGCTCTATCAAGCGGGAAATCGCAGCAGGACGCGATGTTGCGTTCTGGCTGGATAAAGCATATATGCACTACGACAACGGACTGCTGACCGCAGATGACATCGCAGAGGTGGAGCAGCTGGCGCAGGCGTACTATGACGCGCTGGATGCTAAGGATGCGGCAAACGCTGAGGAAATCACACTGTAAGGAGGATATCATGGCAAGCACTACATACCGCCATCTCGGTGACGTCACCGGGATGTTCGCCGCACAAGAACAATTTCGTGACATCACGAAAATGGTGACAAAACGTCATCGGTTTGTCGTGCTTAACAATATGGTTCGCAACGCCGGACAGCTGCCGCAGCCTTTTTGGCTCGGTGCTGCCTGTGGCGGCGGCTCGTGTAGTGCTGCCCGCTGCGCTGCAAGGGCTTGACCGACAGCAAATGACCGCCGCCATCAAAATCGCACCGCTTGGGAGGGTAGACCGTAAGATAGCCTTACTTCGGTACGTGGAGCGGCTTCCGCTGCCGGACATTGCAGCGCAGACACATTACAGCCGGACAGCGATAGGCTACCGGCTGAAAAGCATTGAAAAAATGCTGGATGTGTGATAAAATTAAACTAACAAAATCCTCCCGGCCTCTCGAAGAAGCGCATTAGGGTGGATATTTGAAATACCCCCGGTGTTCCGTTTGGAGCATCGGGGGTTGTTTTGTTTATGCGGACTGCTCAGCAGGGGCTGAAATCACCTTGCGTTCCTTCGCTTTCTGCTCTGCCTGTTCCTTTACGGTCAAATAACCGTGGTCGTGCATCTGCTTGTAGATAAACGCCTGTCCGGTGCGGTTCCAGCGGGTGTTCTCTTTGGTCTCACCGTTGCCCACCTCAACAGGAATACTCACTGTATAACCCTTGTCGATGTACTTGCGCTTGGGTATCCACTGCTTGTTGACCTTCTTCTGGATACCCCATTCTTCCAGCAGCTTATTGAGTTTGTTGGCGGTCATGCCAAAGTTTAACGCAATCTGCGTCACAGTAAGCGTTTCATCACTCAAAAGCATATTGTGGGCGTACTCGGCAGCGGGCTTGAGTTTGGCGTTTTCCTTTTCAAGCTGTTTGGAGTGCTCCTGTTCCCTCGCAATGATGCCCTGTGCCATGACAAGTGCTTTTGAGAGGGTGAGTTCAGGGGTTTCGGGCTTGACAGAGTAGTTGCCAGTGCGCAACACCTGCGGGAGCACTTCATCAAATGCCCAACTCTCAAACTTTTCGGCATTAGGGAGCTTGCTGTGGGTGATAAGGCGGATTACATCGCCCTCCGGGATAAAATTCATCTCCTGCTCACCTCCATTGGTAAGGATGCCCCGTTTCAGGGCACCCTTGCAGTGAGTGGCGATTGCGTTCTGAGGTTTTGCGTAACCAAGCGCTTTTGCTACATCTGCGGCACAGAAAAGCACCTTGCCGTTATTCTCAACCAGTGTGCGGATGCTACCAAAGTCAGGGCTGTTAAAAATCTGCAAATCGTTCATGCGCTCACCTCAGTTCCCAACTCTTCATTGATGGCAGAATCAAGATTGTTGATAACGCCGTTGACAGAACCGACCGCAGAGCGGAGAACAGACATATACATGGGCGCTTCAATCCATGACTGCTCCAAAGCCTTGTCCGTGCGCTCTCTCGGCCTGTCGTCCGTCTTGTGCGACATCTCAAACCAGTTGGAAAAGACAGTCAGCAGATCAATGGCGTGTTCCAACTCTCCGGCCAGCAGGTCCAAATCGTCTACGTCAACAGTCGAAATTTTTGTAAGTTGCATTGTAAAATACCTTTACTTTCTCCGTGAAATGATATAAAATAAAGGTACAAGAGGGGCTTTTGCTTGTGCTTCTTTCTTGTGCTTGGAGTGATTAGCTGTTACGAGCGGCTAACCACTCTTTTTTATATTGCTCAAGTAATTTGCGCTGCTGTTCACGGTTCAGCTTCTTGAAATCCTTGAACTTCATGGGCGTCTCCTTTCCGCCCCTCTTGACCATACGTCTATTATAATACGGTTTACAGCATATGTAAATTGTCATATTGTATAATGTTTACCGCATAATTTTGTTTAATTTTATAGTGTAAACAGTGTTGAAAATGTGCTATAATAGCATCGGGAAGCTTTTCTGAAAGTTGAAAGGAGGGAAAGGCATGACTTCGGAATCTCAAAAAAGAGCAAATGCCAAATGGGACAAGGAGAACATGACGGTGCTGGCCTGCAAGGTGAGGAAGGAAGTTGCTGACAAGTTTAAAGCAGCTTGTGCGGCAGAAAATACGACCTCGAACGCCGTTTTACAGCAGGCAGTGCGGGACTATATCGACGCCCACCCCGTGCCAGAAGAGCCGGCGGCACCACCGGGCGACGCAGTGACGGAAGCCCGGCGGGCTGCACTGCTGGAACAAATCAAGAATCTGTAAAATAGAATAGCTAGAAAATAAGCGCTCATACGGATTTTCCGTGTGGGCGCTTTTTCTTTTTTTGTCCTTCGTTTAACGTTCGTTGTCTCTCCCGGTGTGGCATTCTGGTACGATAACCGCAAAAGGAGGGGCGCTCATGTGGCACAAGTTCAGCCCCAACCCCAACGGGGGCAGCGTCGGGGATTGCGCCGTGCGTGCTGTAGCGGCTGCCACAGGGCAGAGCTGGGAGCAGGTCTACATTGGATTGGCGCTGACCGGATTTGCTCTCGGCGATATGCCCAGCGCCAACCGCACATGGGGCGCATACCTCCAAAAGCACGGATTCAAGCGTCGCCTTGTTGAGGCGGACTGCACCACCTGTTACACGGTGGCAGATTTTGCCCGGGAGTACCCGAACGGCGTGTATGTACTGGGCTGCTCCGGCCACGTTCTGGCCGTGGTCAACGGCGACTGGCTAGACAGCTGGGACAGCGGCGCAGAATGCCCGATTTACTACTGGTACAAGGAGGACTAAGCAATGCCGATCTATAACGGATACCCACAAGTGTATTACC
>ERZ773114.4065-NODE-4065-length-11323-cov-3.044285_pt1 | contig 11323 bp, 10 predicted proteins | sample MGYA00580564_ERZ773114 | MGnify/ENA primary metagenome ERZ773114 (study PRJEB29015, sample SAMEA2737836) | human gut metagenome | biome: human gut; feature: human-associated habitat; material: faeces | place: China | collected 2012 ...
GGAGAAGAATTATGAAGAATACAAAGGTGAGAAATCAATTAGAGCTTTGGTTGTTTTGTGCAATTATCGGCGCATTTGCCGGCGGACTGGTGTGGGCGCTTTTAAAAGTTCTGGCAGTTGGAACGGAAGTGATATGGGAATGGATTCCAGGCAGGTTTTCAATTCCGTTTTATACGATTGTTGTGTGTACGATAGGAGCAGCAATTATCGGGCTTTTCCGTAAAAAATACGGGGACTATCCGGAAGAAATGGAAACCGTAATGGGTAAAGTGAAAAAAGAAAAGCATTATGAATATAAAAATATGCTGGTTATGATAATCGCAGCATTGCTTCCACTTTTGATAGGAAGTAGTATTGGTCCGGAAGCCGGGCTTACAGGGATTATCGTCGGTCTGTGCTATTGGGCGGGAGACAATCTGAAGTTTGCGAAGCAGCATACAAAGGAGTATTCTCAGGTCGGAGTGGCAGCGTCTTTGAGTGTGTTATTCCATGCACCGCTGTTCGGAATTTTCGAGGTAGAAGAGAGCGAGTCAGAGGAAGCAATATTAGAAATGTCAGGTACTTCGAAAGTATTTATTTATGGTATCGCACTGGCAGCGGCAACAGGAATTTATGCCGGTTTATCTGCACTGTTTGGAGCGGGCCTTTCTGGTTTCCCGGCTTTTTCAGTGGTTGAAGTTGGAATAATCGACTATCTATTGATGATTATATATATCATTTGCGGTTGTATTTTGGCAGTATTTTATGAAAAGACACATCAGCTTATGCAAACAGCAACGAAAAAAATACCTGTAGTCTTAAGGGAAACATTAGCAGGTTTAATTCTTGGTGTATGCGGTACGTTGATTCCGGCAGTGATGTTTTCGGGTGAAGAACAGATGGGCATACTTATGAAAGAGTATATGAATTATCTCCCGCTTGCATTGATCGGAGTTGCATTTTTGAAAATTCTGCTTACAAATCTTTGTATACAGTCAGGATTAAAAGGAGGACATTTCTTCCCAATCATTTTTGCAGGAGTATGCATGGGATATGGCATTGCAATGCTGCTCTGTGGAAATGTCGAGAGTCATATGGTGTTTGCGACAGCAATTGTTACAGCAGCATTGCTCGGTGGAACGATGAAAAAACCATTGGCAGTTACAATGCTTTTGTTTTTGTGTTATCCGGTGAAATGGTTCGTCTGGATATTCGTGGCGGCAGCCGCGGGCAGTAAGGGAGTATCCATTTTAGAAGGAAAATAGAGCGAAATAGAAAAGGCTGTGATTTCAGGATGTTAAGAACACATTTTGAAATCACAGCCTCTTTGATTACAGAAAAATAGTTTTGTAATCGCATACGCCCAAATAGCAGAAAATTAAGATGGAATCAAGACACATGCACAATATCCAGGAGCAGGTTGAAAACAGTAGATGGTCAGAGTCTTGTCGATTTCCGGACTATAATCCTGCAGGATATGTTTATTGCCGTTTAACGCCACATCCGCATAAGTAACAAGCCATTTTTTATCCCCATTTTCAAAGACTTCATAAAAAGAACGATTCAACATTTCTGAAACGGGAACACCTTCAACAACAGCCATTTCATCATTGCAGTAACGGAATACAAAGTCTACACCATGTCCCTCCGCATCAAATACAAGTTCAATAATACAAAAAGCAAGTGGCATATCATTGAGAAAGCTACAGCTATCAAATAATTGAAGTGAGCTGTCTTCTGAAACCTCCGAATAGTTCTGCGCATTTAAACCAAGTGCCTTACGGATTTGTTTGTGCTGACTCAGATTACGTTTTCTTCCCTGAAAGACAGCACCATCAGTCATTGTATAAAGCCCTTCGTCGGATATATGAACAATTTGATTTTTTCGAAGAACAACGCCCTTTGAGATATTTAGAAAATCTTCTTCCGGCAAGTAGAGCATAAGTTCTTTTATCGGGATTGTAGTCGTAATGCTTTCTCCCGAGGAAAGCGTAATGATTGTGTGAGGATTCTGTCTGGTAAGGTAAAAAATATCTGAAATTTTGATATTCTTTCGTTCGAAATATAGTGGAACATTATAACACATAGATATTAATTTTTTAACTTGCCTTTTGAGAGAGGAGAAAATTCTTTTTTCAAAGGGCTTTTTCTATTTATGCGGATATTCGTAACTACAAGACAAAAAATAGATTTGCGAATGAAAAGTGTGCTATAGTTATAAAAGATAAATCAGAAGAAGTCAGGAGGAAGAATGCAATGAAAGACGAAAAATCTAAAATAACAGCAGTTGCCATTGAAAAAATGATTGATTTTTATCAGGGGAATTTGAGAGATATCGAACATTTCCTGAAAGTATGGGCGTATGCAAAGACGATAGGGGAGCAGGAAAGTGTGGATGAAAACACACAGGGAATTCTTGAACTTGCAGCTGTGGTGCATGATATATCCTGTCCACTTTGCCGTGAAAAATATGGAAACACAAATGGTAAAAATCAGGAACTTGAAAGTGAACCGCTGGTAAAGGAGTTTTTTGAAGGAATGCCTGTATCAGAACAGAAAGTGGAGCGTATTATCTGGCTGGTCACACATCATCATACATACACCAATATAGATGGGATTGATTATCAGATTTTAATAGAGGCAGATTTTCTTGTAAATGCAAGTGAGAGTAATTTTTCAAAAGTGTCGATTGAAAATGCGAAATCCCGTATTTTTAAGACGGCAGCGGGATGCAGATTGTTGGAATCAATATTTTTAAGAGAAGAATAATAAAAAGCATTATATTGGAGAATAATTTATGGCACAATCAAAACAGGATGAATTATACAAAGCACTGCAACAGAAAGGCTATCCGGACAGCCTTTGCAGGGAAATTGCTTATAAACAGATGAACACAGATTATACAGCAACAAGAATGCTCGGCTATCTGTACCGCATATCAGATCCGCGACCGGAAGATGTGGTGGATGAGATGCTGGCAATTCTAAGCGATCGGAACGCAATTATCCAGAAAAAAGAATTGGAACATGCGCAGGCAACGATCAATAAGGTGTATCGCGAAGGTCTGTAAAAGGTGATCAGATTAAATATGCGGATGAAAACAGGGGAAAAGAAATGCTGAACGTAATAGAAATCAAAGACTTTAATGCGCCGGAATTGGATATTTATGCCAGGTGCACAGAAGCACGGCTTCTGAATAAAGATCACCCAGAAGAGGGAATGTTCATTGCGGAAAGTCCGAAGGTGATCGGCAGAGCGTTGGATGCAGGTTATGAGCCATTGTCTGTTCTTGTTGAAAAGAAGCAGATGGAAGAGAATGAAGAAACAATCCAGATTATGAACAGATTTGATGACACGAAAGTATCGATTTTTACAGCGGATTTTGAGGTGCTGACTAAATTGACAGGCTTCAAACTGACCAGAGGAATGCTTTGCGCAATGAGACGGAAACCGCTTCGAAAATTTCAGGATCTGTGTGATGGGATAAACAGAATCGCGATTCTTGAAAATGTGCAGAATCCGACAAATGTAGGAGCAATTTTCCGGTCTGCAGCGGCTCTTAATATGGAGGCGGTACTTCTGAGTCCGGGATGCAGTGATCCGCTTTACAGACGGGCTTCCAGGGTGAGTATGGGAACCGTATTTCAGATTCCGTGGACATTTATCCGGGATAGCAATGAAATGCGGTGCAAGCGGGAAGTAATCTGGCCAAAACAGGTGATTGCAGAATTGAAAAAGCTTGGCTATAAGACGGCAGCACTTGCGTTGACTGATGATTCGGTCAGCATCGATGATTCGGAACTGATGAAGGAAGAAAAGTTGGCAGTTATTCTTGGAAATGAAGGTGAAGGACTGGAAAACGAGACAATAGCGCTATGTGATTATACGGTTAAAATTCCGATGACACATGGCGTTGATTCGCTGAATGTGGCAGCGGCGAGTGCGGTGGCATTCTGGCAGCTTGGGAAAATAATTCTGTAATGGTAACCGTATTGTATCAGATGACACGAAGGAGGAAAGAGATTTGACAGAACGTTTTCAGAAGATTGATGCAGCAATCGTAGAGTCGAATGCAAAAACGTAGAATTTACACCTTTGGAAGATATGATATTTTTACAGTACTGCTGTCAGAAGGAGATACAACCATAACATTATTGTGTGAAAGAGTAAATTCCATCGCCCAGTTTTGTAAATTGTTGAAAGAAATATATTGTTATATGATTACGTAAGTGATATACTTAAGCATAAGAGAACCGTGTAAAATTACAGTTTGCTTTTTACACGGTTTTCTTTATACTAGACGGTTAGTTAAAACTAACATGATGAAAGTATGAAAGATTATAGAATAACATATATTAGGTATTAGGCAATATAATCAATAAGCTATAGAACTAATACTATACCGCTGAAGATAATTATTTTTGCCAATGAATTTTTTCGAGCATATATGGAAGAAAAATATAATGCGAATAAATATTTTTGAAGGTATACTGATTCCGTTTGTTGGAACAACGCTAGGTGCAGCATGCGTGTTTTTTATGAGAAAAACACTTAGCAAGTTACTGCAACGTGCACTTGCAGGGTTTGCAGCAGGTATAATGGTTGCGGCTTCAATCTGGAGTCTTCTGATTCCGGCAATTAAACAATCTGAGAATATGGGAACTTTATCGTTTGTTCCGGCAGTTGTTGGGTTCTGGATTGGTATATTGTTTTTACTCGCACTTGATCATTTGATTCCGCATCTTCATGTTGGAAGTGATCAGGCAGAGGGACCGAAAAGCAAACTTGGCCGTACTACGATGATGGTGTTGGCAGTTACATTACATAACATCCCTGAAGGTATGGCAGTTGGTGTAATGTATGCTGGATTTCTTGCTGAAAATGCACAGATTACAGCAACAAGTGCACTTGCTTTATCACTTGGAATTGCTATCCAGAATTTTCCAGAAGGAGCGATTATATCCATGCCGCTTAGGGCAGAGGGTGAAAGTAAGAGAAAGGCATTTCTGGGAGGTGTACTTTCAGGAGTCGTTGAACCGATTGGAGCAGTAATGACGATTCTTGTCGCACAGCTGGTAATCCCGGCATTACCATATTTACTCAGCTTTGCAGCAGGAGCTATGTTATATGTCGTGGTTGAAGAACTAATTCCGGAAATGTCTCAGGGACAGCACTCGAATATCGGTACGCTTTTCTTTGCACTTGGATTTAGTTTGATGATGATCTTGGATGTGGCACTGGGGTAAGAGGAGAGGAATGATTCTTATGAGAATATTGATTTATGGTGCGGGTGTGATCGGCTCCTTGTATGCAGCTTTATTTGCAGAAGCCGGTTATGATACAAGTATTTATGCCAGAGGAAAAAGATTTGAGGCTTTAAGAAATAATGGATTGCTATATAAGAAAAATCAGGAAGTAATAAAGGCAGAGATTAGGATTCTTGGAGAACTACCAAACGATGATATTTATGATTTTGTCTTGCTTACTGTCCGGGAAAACCAGCTGTATGAAGCACTGATTGAATTGAAAAATAATAAAAGTAATACGATTGTTACAATGATAAATTCACTGGGCAGTTACAATAAATGGGAAAACATTGTTGGAAAAGGGAGAATATTACCGGCTTTTCCAGGAGCAGGCGGAAGTATAAATGATGATGGTATCCTTGATGCAGCACTCACTCCAAGGTTGATTCAGCCGACAACATTTGCAGAAATATCAGGAAATAAATCCGAAAGAACTAAGCAGTTTTCAGAGATATTGAGGCATGCTCATATACCATACCAGAAAGTAACGGATATGCATCTATGGCAGCTTTGTCATCTTGCTATGGTGGTACCGATTGCAGATGCGTATTATGAATCAGACGATCCAGAGAAAGTGGAAAAAGAATGGAAAATTATGAGGAAAACAGCGGAAAGGCTGAAAAGAAATTTTAACTTTTTGCGAAAACAAAAGGGTAAACTGTCACCATGGAAAATGAATATTTTTCGCTTTTTGCCATTGTCATTTCTGACGATTATGCTGGCAGTTACATTTGGAAGTAGTTTTGGAGATAAATTTATGTATCAACATGCTATGAAGGCACCAGATGAAATGAGGGAATTGCATAAGCAGTTTTATGCTTATATGAAAAGAATGAAGAAATGCGGATGCAAGGCGAAAAAGGTACAGTGATTGGAGAAAAAAGTATGAAAAATGAAGAATATAAAAAATTGTCAATTAAAGAATTTACAAAAGCAGCAGGAAGATATGAAAGTAACCATGCTGGTATTTACGAAATGTGTAAGAAGGATTATCCGGATATTCTGGAAGAATTAGAAAAAGAGCCATTTAATGATTTATTGGATGCAGGATGCGGACCTGCTCCAATGATTTCTTTATTATCAGAAAAATATCCGGACCGGCATTATACAGGGCTGGATCTGACTCCGGCCATGATCGAACAGGCAAAAAAGAAAAATATTCCAAATGCAACATTTGTTGTGGGAGACTGTGAAAACTTTCCTTTTGAAAACGATTCATTTGACGCAATTATTTGTTCTATGAGTTTCCATCATTATCCGAATCCACAGGCGTTTTTTGACAGTGTGAAGAGATGTCTTCGTCCAAATGGAAGATTGATACTGAGGGATGTGACAAGTGATAATAAAATATTGATATGGCTGATGAATACACTGGAAATGCCTCTGGCAAATATATGTGGGCACGGAGATGTCCGGGTTCCAACAAGAGATGTGGTCATGGAATGCAGCAGAAAAGCAGGACTAAAAGTGGAAAAATTTGAAATCCGTAAAGGTATGAGGATGCATTGCGTTGTGAGAAAAGCCTAAAGGAGACCAGCTATGAAATTTTATGAAAGTGGAGATAATCGTAAACCAGTGATATTTTTATTTCCCGGCACCTGCTGTCTGTATAGCAGTTTTGATCATGTACTGGATGGGTTACATTCTTATTTTTACACGGTAACAGTTTCTTATGATGGATTTGATCCAAACGAGAAAACAGAATTTTATTCGATGGAAGATGAATGTGAAAAAATTGAGCAGGAAATCAGAACAAAGTATGGTGGGAGAATTAAAGCAGCGTATGGATGTTCCCTTGGAGGAAGTTTTGTATCCCTTCTGATTCAGCGGAAAAGAATCCATATAGATCATGGCATCATTGGGAGCAGTGATATGGATGAAGCAGGTTCGTTTATGGCAAAGCTCCAGTCATCTATCATTGTGCCAATTATGTATAAAATGGTACACACGGGTAAATTACCTAAATTTATGCAAAAGAAAATAAATGAAGCAGATGAATCAAGAAAGAAACTGATTGATGGATTTGTAAATATGTTTGGTATTGACAAGGGAGGAAGTCCGTGGATTACAAAACAGAGTATTTATAATCAGTTCTATTCGGATCTGGTTACGAAAGTCCAGCATGGAATTGATGTACCGGGAACAACAATTCACGTGTTTTATGCAACAAAGATGGGTGAAAAATACGAAAAGAGATATTGTACTTATTTCAAAAATCCGGATATCCGGAAGCACAATATGCAGCATGAAGAACTGTTTTGCTGTCATAGTGCAGAGTGGGTGGAAGAAGTAAGAAAGGCAGTGGAGGGCGACAAACAATGAAAGAAAAAGTGAATGTGACAGGTGTGCCGGAAACGATGGTACAGACCTTGTATGCAAGAGCAAAAGAAACAAGAAAGAAAAATGCTAAAATAAATGACGAAATTGCAGTAGAACTTGTGAAAAAGCTTGATTATGACTTTTCCAAAGCAGATAAAGATAACGCTATGACTTATGGTGTGATTGCGAGAACAATTGTATTAGACCGGATGGTTGAACAATATCTGAAGAAGCATGCAAATACAGTTGTTATAAATATCGCATGTGGACTGGATACCAGAGGTTATCGTATGAAGGGAAAATACCTTCGTTGGTACAATGTAGACCTGCCGGAAACAATGAAAATAAGGAGCCAGTTCCTTACCGAAACTGATCCGGTGTATCAGATTGCAAAGTCTGCAATGGATGATTCCTACATAGATGATATCGATTATCACGGTAAGAATATTCTGGTAATAATCGAAGGACTTACAATGTATTTGTATGAGAAAGATATCAGGAAGATGTTTTCTATTATTGAAAAATCATTTCAGAAAGTTACAGTAATGGTCGAAACCATGTCACCTTTTGTTGTAAAACATGTGAAAGAAAAATCCATAGAGGGAAGCAATGCAAAATTCACATGGGGAGTTAAGAACAGAAAGGAGCTGCAAAGAATCATACCGGCATTTTCTGTTCGGCAGGAAGTCAGTCTTGTTGAAGGAATGAAAGAACTTATGTCCATTTATCATGTGATAGGCAGAATTCCAGCTGTTCGGAATATCTCAAACAAAATAATAGTTTTGGAGAAACGTGGCCGATATTAAGGAGATGATACAAATGAAGAAAAGACATTTTGATGTGGAAACAGATGGATTTTATGGTGCATACTGGAAATGTAAAACAGGCTCAGACTGTGCAATGATCGCCATGATCGGAGATGACTCGGAGGATTATCTGGCGCGTACATCCGTGAAATGGCTTCATAAACTCGGTGTGAATGTGATGACGATGTCACCCGGAAAAAAGGATTATGGACATCATAATTATCCGCTGGAACGCATAGAGAAAGCAATCAATTGGTTAAAAGTACACGGTAATCAGAAAATAGGAATTGTCGGGGCATCTACTACAGGAACACTCGCTTTGACTGCCGCTTCTTATTTTGAAGATATTACATTGACGATCGGTCTGACACCGAGTGATTTTATCTGGCAGGGATTTATGCAGGGCAAAAAAGACGGCTGTAAGGAATGGCCGATCGAGGGAGAATCTCTTTTTTCTTACAAAGGAGAACCGCTTCCGTATATGCCGTTTTGTTACAAACATCCGGATTACTGGCATGTGATTGAGAAAGAAACAAAACGGACCGGTGATATGATCAATTCAAGAAAACTATTTGATGATTCTGAAAAGGCTCACCCAATCACAGAAGACGAGATGATCAAGATTGAAAAAATCCATGGAACAGTATTGTTAATTGGTGCTGAAGATGATGTGTTGTGGGATACTGCAAAATATATCCGCCGTATGAAGCAGCGTATGAAAGAACATTCACACACATGCAGATTGGATTATGTCATTTATGAGCATGGAACCCATTTCGTTTTTCCGGAGAGCATGCTAAAGACAATGCTCCCGGTTGGATCCGGACTCTTTGTGAAACTGGCATTTCAGGCAGCAAGAAAACATCCGAAAGAATGTCGCAGAGCACGTCTGGATATTGACTGGCGGGTAAGAAATGCTGTTGCAAAATGGAAGAGAGTAGATAGATAAAAAATAGACAGAAGGTGGAAGTGTGGTATTTAAAACAACAGGAAATAAATCAAATTCAGTCATTCTGTTTTTCCATGCAATGGGAGTAACTGGGGAAAGCAGTATGCCGGTTGCAGAGAAAATGGCAGAAAAATATTATTGCATTATGCCAACATCGACTGTGTATTGCTCCGGACAGAGGTATCAAAGCAAAAGAGATGAGATACAACAGATTGTACGATTTTTGGGGAACCATGGAATCAAAGAAATAGAACTTATAGTTGCATCTTCGATTGGAGCAGATCTCGCCATGGCATTCCTGACAGAGATAAAAATACCGGTAAAGCATGTTTTTTTTGATGGCGGGCAGTTTGCACAGATTGGAAAGGCAACACGCAGAATCATGGTTCCGTTCTTATATATAGCAATGAAAAGTTTATATTGGTCAAAAGGAAAAACACTAAAGAGAATCATGTGGTGTGACGATGATAAAATTAAACCTTACTTTATAGAGGCAGGAAAGAACTTGACGTATGGAAATCTGAGGAGACAGCTGACAGACAGTTTGGAAGATAAGCCATTTTCAGAACTGTCAGAAGAATTGCAGAAACATACATTCTGGGAATTTGGAAGTATAGAAGAACATTTTAAATACAGAAATGCAGTGATGCAGACTTATATATACGGTAACTTTCCGGTTTTTGAGGGATTCAACCATATGCAGTATCAAATTCAAAATCCGGAGGGATTTTCCAGAATGCTCGAAACAATTATTGAGACTGACCGATTACCGGAATTGGCATTTGCGATGTGGTATAGAGGAAAATAGTTATGAAAAATGCTTATGAGCTTGCTGAAAATATATTGAAGTCCAAACCTGATAAGAATATAGAATTAAAATCATCAGATTCTTTTGCCAGTATTGAGTTATATGGTACATCAGCTTGCAAAAAGGTACAGGATACGGAATTCTGTGAATGTTTTCATTTGGAAAATGAGAGCGGTACAGGAATGATTACATTGTATCATGTGTTTCCAGGAATTGATCTTGTTTATAACGATATGCATATGGAGTATTGCAACAAGGAGCAAAAGCCGGCTTCCAGTGTGATGGAAATAAACTATTGCATGGAAGGCCGTTGCGAATGCGTGTTTGAACAAAATGAATATGGTTATATAGCGGCAGGAGACTTGTCATTTTGTTCTTTGAAAAAAACTGGGCATGTGTCAGAGTTTCCAACATCGCGTTATCATGGAATTACCATTACGCTTGACTTTTCCATGATTACAGACGAAATGAAAAGGATACTGCAATTATTGTCTGTAAATCTGGAAAAGATTAGTAACATTTCAAAAACACATAGTTTTACTATTATACGGGCAAATAAGTCAATAGAACATATCTTTTTGGAATTGTATAAAGTTCCTGAAGAAATCAGATATGGTTATATTCGTGTGAAAATTCTGGAACTATTATTAGTATTAACTGGATTTGATTTAAAGAAAAATAATTCTGAGCATGTATATTTTTCGGATGTACAGATTGATGCAATAAAGCAGGTTCATGCGTTTCTAAAGGGACACTATAGGGGGCATTATACGATTGAAGAATTGTCAGTGCGTTTTAAAATGTCACCAACTGTTTTGAAAAAATGCTTTAAGGGTGTATACGGAAATTCTGTGTACGCTTATATGAAAAAGTACAGGCTGCAGATGGCGGAACGCCTTTTAAAAGAAAATAAACTTACGATCGGGGAGATAGCATTACAAATTGGCTATCAGAATCCGAACAAATTTACATCTGCATTTCGTACAGAATACGGTATGACACCAACGGAATACCGTAAGAAAAAGACACAGGAAAGTCTGAATGGATAGAAAAAGAGTCTGTTTAGTAATTGAGATTCTATATGGAAATCTATAAAATATGCGTTGTAGTTAGAAGAATCTAACTGCAACGATTTTTAATTTAAGGAGGCATCTCA
>ERZ773114.4069-NODE-4069-length-11311-cov-3.052150_pt1 | contig 11311 bp, 9 predicted proteins | sample MGYA00580564_ERZ773114 | MGnify/ENA primary metagenome ERZ773114 (study PRJEB29015, sample SAMEA2737836) | human gut metagenome | biome: human gut; feature: human-associated habitat; material: faeces | place: China | collected 2012 ...
ATTAGTGGAAATAAAAGAAGAAAAGTTTTTGCAAAAATACTAGACATTGTGTATAATGAGGACGGAAACAAATTCGTTTCACAGACGGATTGAAAATAAATGCCGCAGGGAGTGTGTGGTGGATTGTATATGCGGAAAGGCGGAACAGACGAATGAGATGTCCATATTGTGGAAACCCTGATACAAGAGTGATCGATTCCAGACCGGCAGAGGATAAGAGTTCGATTCGCAGAAGGCGTTCCTGTGACGAGTGCGGGAAACGTTTTACAACTTATGAAAAAGTAGAGACGATTCCTCTGATCGTGATCAAGAAGGACAACAACCGGGAGCAGTATCAACGGTCAAAGATTGAGAATGGTGTGCTGAGTGCGTGTTATAAGCGTCCTGTTCCTGCAGATCAGATCCAGAAGACGATCGAGGCGATCGAGCTGGAGATCTTTAACCGGGAAGAAAAAGAGATCCCGAGCAGTGAGATTGGAGAGATTGTTATGGATAAGTTAAAAGATCTTGATCCGGTGGCATATGTGAGGTTCGCATCAGTATACAGAGAGTTTAAAGATGCAAATACATTTATGGATGAGCTGAAAAAGTTTTTAAAATAGGAAGAACAAACCGGTTATACCTGAAGCGGAAGTATGACCGGTTTTCTTTTTGAAAGAGGAGATGAAAAAATGCGGACGTACAGGCTGGTGATCGCTTATGATGGGACAGCATACCAGGGATGGCAGAGACAGGCCAATACAGAGATGACCATTCAGGGGATTCTGGAATCCTGTATTTCAAAGGCAGCCGGATATGCGGTGGAAGTAAATGGATCAGGAAGGACGGATGCAGGCGTGCATGCCCGCGGACAGACAGCCAGTGTGGTGCTTCACGGGAAAGCGGAGGACGGATTTTTCACAGAGAAGGTAAATAAGCTGCTGCCTCCGGATATCCGGATCAGAGAAGCCGGACTTGAAAAAAATGGGTTTCATGCGAGAAAGAGTGCTGTAGGAAAAAGGTATGTGTATCAGATTGATACTGATGAAAAGCCGGATGTATTTGACCGGCGTTACACGTATCATTTCCCGAAGAATCTTGATATTGCAGCGATGCAGCAGGCAGCGGAACTTTTGACCGGCACGCATGAGTTTGCAGCTTATACGGATAAAAAAGATGAAACGTCCACAAAGCGGACAATTTATGCTATAATGGTTGGCGGACAAGGTGGCAGGATCAACATCCAATATGAGGGAACAGGATTTCTTTATCATATGGTAAGGATTCTGACAGGAACTTTGCTCGAAGTTGGAATGGGGACACGCAGGATCGAAAGCGTGACGATAGCTTTAGAGGCAAAGGATAGAACAAAGGCTGGATTTCTGGCTCCGGCAAGAGGATTATTCCTTGACGAAGTCTATTATAAGGAGAAGTCCTGGAAGGAGGAATAGATTGAAGCTAATATCGTGGAATGTAAATGGTATCCGGGCATGCGTTCAGAAAGGATTCCTGGATTTCTTTCATGAGGCAGATGCGGATATTTTCTGTATTCAGGAGACGAAGATGCAGGAAGGACAGTTGAATCTGGAACTGGAAAGGTATCATCAGTACTGGAATTATGCTGTGAAGAAAGGCTATTCCGGAACAGCAGTATTTACCAAAAAAGAACCATTATCGGTATCCTATGGACTGGGGATTGAAGAGCATGACCAGGAGGGACGCGTGATCACCTGTGAGTTTGAGGATTTCTATTTTGTGACAGTTTATACACCAAATTCCCAAAGTGAGCTTGCAAGACTGGATTACAGGATGAAATGGGAAGATGATTTCCGTGCATATCTTAAGAAGCTGGAGAAAAAGAAGCCGGTGATCGTAACCGGTGATCTGAATGTTGCACATAAAGAGATCGACCTTAAAAATCCGAAGACAAACCGGAAAAATGCAGGATTTACAGATGAAGAGCGTGGAAAGTTCACAGAGCTTCTTGATGCAGGTTTCATTGATACTTTCCGGTATTTTTATCCCGATCAGGAGGGGATTTATTCATGGTGGTCGTACCGGTTCAGTGCAAGAGCGAAGAATGCAGGCTGGCGGATTGACTATTTCTGCGTGTCAGAATGCCTGAAGGACAGATTGGCAGATGCAAAGATTCTGACAGAAGTAATGGGATCAGATCATTGTCCGATCGAGCTGGATCTGAAATAAATACGGTTACTGTCCGGAGGGAATGGATCTGAATTGACAGAGAGGAAAGAAAAGAGATAAGATAGAAAAAGGCAGTAAGATAGGAGGTCTTTAAAATGACAAAAATAGATATTATTTCCGGTTTTCTTGGAGCCGGTAAGACGACATTGATCAAAAAGCTTCTTTCAGAAGGTTTTAAGGGAGAGCAGGTTGTATTGATCGAGAATGAGTTCGGAGAGATTGGAATCGACGGTGGATTCCTGAAAGAGGCGGGAATCGAGATCCGTGAGATGAACTCAGGTTGTATTTGCTGTTCACTGGTAGGAGATTTTGGAAAGTCTCTTCATGAGGTAGTAGACACGTATCACCCTGACTGTATTCTGATCGAGCCTTCCGGTGTCGGAAAACTGTCGGATGTTATCAAGGCAGTGCAGGATGTGCAGGATGAGATTGATGCGGAGCTGAACAGCTTTACCACCGTGGTAGATGTGACAAAGTGCAAGATCTACCGCAAAAATTTTGGCGAATTTTTCAGTAATCAGATCGAGTATGCAGGAGCAGTGATCTTAAGCCGTACAGATAAGGCAAAGCCGGAGAAGATTCAGGAAAGTGTTGCTCTGCTGAGAGAGTTAAATGAAAAAGCTCCGATCATCACAACACCGATCGAGCAGCTTCCGGGCGAGAAGATTCTTGAAACAATGGAATCAAGCAAATCTCTGGAAGAGGAATTGCTTAAATGGCGGGATGCCGCCATGCGCACTGCTGCGGAATATGATAACTACCGCAAGCGCATGGTGAAGGAAAAGGAGGAATGCGCCAAGTTCGCCAATCAGCGCCTGCTGGAAGAACTTCTACCCGTCATTGATAATTTTGAAATGGGCATGGCCGCCGCCAGCGCAGATGCCTCCTCCATGATTTACATCGGCATGAGCATGGTGAAGAAGCAGCTGGACGAATTTCTCGCCGGCAATGGCGTGAGCGCCGTGGAGCCTGTGGTGGGAAGCATGTTTGACCACGCCACGGAGGAAGCTCTTCAGCGGGAACCCTCCGACCAGCCGGAAGGCACCGTTCTGCGCGTTATCCGCAAGGGGTATATGCTGAAAGACAGGCTTCTGCGCCCGGCGAACGTGGTTGTCGCCCATACTCCGGACCCCGAACCGCAAGTCTGACCGTTTTTTTAACATTCACGCCACATGGCTAAAAAAGATTATTACGAAATTCTCGGCGTTTCCAAGGACGCTACTGACGATGAGATTAAGAAGGCCTATCGCAAGCTGGCCTTAAAGTACCATCCGGACCGCAACCCGGACGACCCGTCCGCAGAAGAAAAGTTCAAGGAGCTGGGAGAGGCCTATGAGGTGCTTTCCGATGCGGACAAGAGGGCTGCCTACGACCGCTTCGGCCATGCCGCCTTTGAACAGGGCGGCCCCGCTGCGGGCGGCGGTTATGCCGGGGGAGGGTTCCAGGATCCGATGGATATTTTCGCCCAGATGTTTTCCGGAATGGGCGGTTTTGCGGATATGTTCGGAGGCGCCGGCCGCGGCGGCCAGAAAAGGTCCACCAAGAGACCCGGTTCCGATTTGCGCTATGATTTGGACATCACGCTGGAAGAGGCTGCGAAGGGATGCACCAAGAAGCTTGAGATTGAGCGTCTGGTGACTTGCAAGACCTGCCACGGCACCGGGGCCAGGGATGGAAAGGAAGCGTTCAAGTCCTGTCCTACCTGCCAGGGGCGCGGCATCATTACCCAGCAGAGCGGCTTTTTCGTCCAGCAGTCCACCTGCCCCACCTGCCACGGCACCGGGGAAATCATCTCGGACCCATGCCCCGTCTGCCGCGGGGAAGGGCGCGTCAGGGATGATTCCCACATCACCATCCGTATTCCTGCGGGCGTTGCCACGGGCAGCCAGCTCCGCATCGCCGGGGAAGGGGATGCCGGGGTGCATGGCGGCCCTACCGGGGATCTGCACGTGTTTATTGACGTCAAACCGCACGATATTTTCCAGAGGGAGGGCAACGACCTGAGCTGCACGGTTCCGGTTCCGCTTTCCCTGGCTGTTTCCGGCGGCAGGCTGAAGGTGCCCACGCTGGAAGGCGCGGCCACCATCAAGCTGCCGGAAGGAACGCAGAACGGCATGATCTTCCGTCTGCGCGGCAAGGGGGTAAAGGCCCTTCGCAGTTCGGACGTGGGGGATATGCTGGTGGAGGTGGAGGTGGAAATCCCCTCCCGGCTTACCAAGGAGCAGATGGATAAGCTGAACGCGTTTGCCTCTGCCCTGGATGAAAATCGGAACCAGCCGGCTTGCGTGGAGTTTGCCGACAAGGCGGCGCGTTACCTGAAGGGCAAATAAGGTCCTTTTCCCTTTTTCAGACATGGCCCGTTTTTTCCTCCCGCCTTCCGAATGGGCTGCTCCCGCCTGGGAGCTGCGAGGGGATGAAGCGCACCATGCCGCCAGGGTTCTGCGCCTGAAGCAGGGTGACTCCTGCATCGTGTTTGACGGTTGCGGCCGTGCGGCCCACGCTGTGGTGGCGGAACCTCCGCGCAGCTCCGGCGTGCTGCTGGTTCCGGGGGAGGAATGCCTTCCTTCTCCCCCCGTGGCCCATTTGACGTTGTGCCAGGCTGTTCCCAAGGGGGCCAACATGGATCTGATTATCCAAAAGTCTGTGGAACTGGGTGTTTCTGCTATTGTTCCGCTCGTGACGGACCGCACGATCGTGCGCCTGAATGCCCGGGAGGCTGAGGCCAAAAGGCAGAAATGGCAGCGCATCGCCTTGGAGGCCTGCAAGCAGTGCGGCCAGAACACGCTGCCGGAAGTGGCGCTTCCCGTTCCCTTTGCGGAATGGCTGCGCGGAGGAATTCCGGAAGGACTGAATATTATCGCCTCTCTGGCGCCCGGAGTGCGGCCGGTCAGGGAAGTGCTGGAGGCCGCCCGTTCCCGTTCCGTCCGTCACGCTTCTCTGCTGGTGGGGCCGGAGGGGGATTTTACGGACCGGGAGACGGCCATGGCGTTGGAAGCGGGGTTTGTTCCCGTCACGCTTGGCCCTATCGTTCTCCGGGTGGAGACGGCCGCTTTTTTCAGCCTGTCTGCCATGCGGTACGCCCTGGACTGAGTTTTTTCATACGCATTCCCATGTTCAAAAATATCATTTTCGACTGGTCCGGCACCCTGGTGGATGACCTGGCCCTGACGCTGGACGCCTCCAACTACGTCTTTTCCCAATACGGGAAACCCTGCATGAACAGGGATGAATTTCGCGCGGAATTCCAGCTTCCCTATCCGGACTATTATGCCCGGGTGCTGCCCCACGCGGATCTGGATGAACTGGAAGACCATTTCCGGTACGCCTTCCGCGTTTCCAATGCTCCGGTGGAAGTGCTGCCGAATGCCCGGGAATTCCTGGAGTTCTGCCGCGCGCGCGGCGTGCGCTGCTTTATTCTTACCAGCGTGGACGCCAAGGAGTTTGATACCCAATGCAGGGAGCTGGGCATGATGGAATATTTTGAAGCCATTCATGCGGGCATCCGCCATAAGGATGCCCACATTCATACCCTGCTGGCCCAGCACGGGCTGCATGCCCATGAAACCGCGTTTATCGGGGACATGCAGCATGATGTGGAAACGGCCCACCACGCGGGCATCACATCCATTGCCGTTTTGACCGGCTACAATGACGCAGCGCAGCTTTCCAAGGCCCGGCCGGACATGATCGTCCCGGACCTGCTTGTTCTGCGCACGCTGATGCGCCGTTACGCGCTCCCTTCCGATACGCAGGATTCCATCAATATCAATGGTCTTGAACTGGATACCTTCATTGGCGTTCCGGACGAGGAGCGCTCTTCCATGCAGACCCTGAAAGCGGACATCTCTTTTTATCCGGAGGAGGCTTTGTCCGGCCTGAACGATGATTTTTCCAGAACCGTCTGTTATGATTCCATTGCCCGTGCGCTCCGGGCGGAGGCCATGGCGCGTCCACGCAAGCTGGTGGAAACGCTGGCGGAGGATATGGGAAAGGTTTGCCTGAAGGAATTCGGCGCGCGGCACGTGGTTGTTACCCTGCGCAAGTTTATTCTGCCGCGGACGGACAGCGTTTCCGTAACGGTGCATGTTTCCCGGCACCGGTAAGAAAGAGGTTTTCTACCGGATGTCCACCGCCTTTTCTTCAGGGATTTTCTTCCCGTCTTTGGTGAAAGTGTTTTTCTCCGCCTTGACGTCACCGGTATGGCGAATGCGGATGGCGGTTCCGTTTTTGAGGTCAAACGTGTTTCCGGTAATGGTGATGTTCCGGTGAACGTCCCCTTCCGGCCGTGGAGCGTGCGGCACGATCTGGATGACGGCTTCTCCGCATTGGATAAAGGTATTGCGGGAAATGGTCATGTTCCTGACCACGCCGGATTCATACCAGCCGGAGGCGTCATCTTCCACCAGGATGGCGGGCATGCCCGTTTTTTCAAACCGGCACCGTTCAACCAGCACCGGCTTCCTGGTGGTGAGCAGGAAGCCCCTGGTGGGAATGTGGCGGCATACCGTATTGCTGATGTGGACAGACGGCGTCCATGTGACGTTTTCCACAACATCGTCAGGCTGGATGTTCCCGGGATTGGGATGTTGCAATGTAAGTTCTATTTCCTTTTCATTAAGTTGTTTGACGCCGGAAACGGTATTGGATGCATAAGGTACCAGCGTGTTGCAGGAAACATAATCGATCCGGTCTCCTGCGGCAAAGGCGTCAAAGCCGAAGGTCTGGGGATGCATGAACCGGACGGTGATTTTGTTGGGGGCCGGCCTGTCTATAATGCGCAAGTGGGTTCCATGAACATTAACGGCGTCGTCATGGGAGGCTCCCAGCACGCAATCCTTGACGATGATTTTTCCCCGGCATCCGGAAAAGTGCAGATTATCCGCCCAGGAGGAATTGGTGCGGAGGGAACGGGGGCGCGGGGCTATTTTCAAGTGGCTGAACATGATGTTCTCGCAGAACTGGGAAACGACGCCCATGCCGTGCATATAGTAAATATGGCAGTTATTCCAGAGGATGTTTTTGCTTCTGTATTGAAAGAAGCCGCAGCAGTCCCTCCGGGTATTGCGGTTTTGGTAGGATTGGCCCGGTTTCATGGTTGGTGAGCCTTCCTTGAACGTAATGCTGATTTTTCCGGGAGACAATTCTCTGATGACTGTTTTCCCGGGGTCGAAACGGCCCTGGAAAGTGCCGGAGGCGGAATCGAAAATTTTGGAATACCCTCCCATGCGGAATTCCCAGCCGGGTCCGTGCCAGGTCAGGTTTCCATCCTTCACTGTGTACAGGATTCCGTCCGGAATAGTTGCTTTCATGGTATCCCCTTCAACTTCCGTGACCAGAAATTCCCCCATGGTCGGATGCAGGTAATCAAACCCCAGGCCGTTCAGGGAAACGTTTTCCGCATGTTCCATGCAGACAAAGATGGCTTTTCCTTCCAGCAGAATGTCGGTGGCTCCCGGCTTTCCCTCCAGGCGTATGTTTTTGGCTTCCATCAGGCGGATAGCCATGGCCTTGGGCTCGTTGGGCGCATCGTTGGTGTTGGAAATCTGCGGTTTTCCGGTCATCAGGGCACCGTGTTTGAAGATATGCCTGCCGGGCATGAACCGGATGGTGACCGGGGCCTGTTTGGAACCTTCCCCCATCAGCGCCAGGGAGACGGCATGTTCCCCCGGATGGATGACGAGCGTATCTCCCCGCGCCATGATGAGACGGTTGGCCGGCGCCATGCTTTTCCACGCCGTGGATGGGGCCGTTCCCGGATTGCCGTCATTTCCCTTGTCCGGGTTTATATGCCAGACATGGTTTCCTGCGGATTGCGTGCGCTCCGTCCGTTCCGGATAATCCGCTGCCGGGCATGGCCCTGTCAACATTGCGAGAATAAAAAGCAGGGAGGCCACGGGGTTTTGCATGCTGCAACTCCTACAGGAACACGGTTTTCGGGACAAGGATAATTCTTGCAGGGCCGGGAGAAAAAGCCGCAGCTTTTCCATGGCTCACCTGGGAGGCCCCTGTTTTTCATCCTTTCTGCCGGGGCGGGAAAGAAAGCCTACCAGCTTGTCATAATACGCTTTGGATTTGTCGTAGTAGGATTGAGGGTCAATATCCAGTTTGGTGCGGAACAGGAGCCAGAGCTTGTGGAAGGTGTTGACGCGATAGCGGATGTCGAAAATACGGAAGCCGCTCGCCTTCATTTTGTCCAGAATGGTATGGTAAATGAGCGCCATGGCCTGCGCCGGAATAAGGGCGGCTTTGTCTTCCGGGCTGAGAAGGTTGTATTCCCTCTCCGCTTCCGCAAAGAAAGTTTCCGCCAGATCCGCTTCATATTTCAGCAGCTCCTGAAGCCGGGGGGAATACACCCTGCAGCGCAGGTCTTCCAGGGTGTATCCAAAGCGGTCCATATCCTCCTTGGGCAAATAAATGCGGTTGGACTTGCCGCAGTCTTCCGCCACGTCCCGGATGATGTTCACCATTTGAAGGGCATGCCCCAGGGCAATGGCGTACGGATAGGAGGCTTCTCCCGCCCCCATGATGCGGGCGGAGGTGAGGCCCACGCAGCAGGCTACGCAGTAGGTGTAGTCCAGCAGTTCATCGCGGCTGCGGGGCTGCTGCTGGCAGATGTCCGAACGGCAGCCTTCAATCAGGTGCAGCATGGGAGTGGTGTCCAGCTCCAAATCCTGGATGAGGGCTATGATGTCCTCCTCCAGTTCCGTCAGTTCCAGGCCTTCTCCGCCGTTGATGACCTCCACCCAGCGGTTCAATGCGTCGTGGCGTTCGCGGGGAGTCATGCCCGGTTCGTCCACGATATCGTCCACCGTGCGGCAGAAAGCGTAAAATTCCGCCATATGGCGGCGTTCTTCTTCAGGAAGATCAATGAGGGCAAAGGCCAGGTTGGACTTGGCCTTGCTGGTGATGGTTTGGGCTTGAGTCATGTCTTGACGGAAAAAACGTGCCTGCGAAAGGGATAAGAAATCATGGAATAAGGCCCCAGTGGGAAGTAAAGGGCCACAGGCAGAAGCTGGCGGGGCCTACGATGTTGTACTGGCGGACGGGGCCCCAGTACCGGGAATCAAAGGAATTTTCGCGGGTGGAATTGTCCCCCAGCGCCACGTATTCACGCAGATAGGGGCGTTTGCTGTCGTTGGACAGATGCACGGTTCCCCCTTCCGTGATGTAAGCTCTGCCGTCCAGCAGGCTCAGGGGGGCGGGAAGGGCCACGTAGCCGCAGGGCTGGTAGGGGGGCTTGCCGGAAGCGACCCTCTGGATAGTCCATTCCGTGGCTGGTTTCCCATTGACGATTAGCTGGGAGTCCTGAATGGAGAGGGTATCTCCCGGAATGCCGCAGAGGCGTTTGACGTAGTGGGTTCCTCCTTCCTGGCCGGTGCTGCTTCCCTTATTGGCGATGCCTTCGATGCCGCGTGTATCAAAGACGAAGACTTCCCCTCGTTCCGGCTTGCGGAAGTGGTAGGCCATTTTATTCACCACGATTAGGTCCCCGGCGTCAAAACGGGCATTGACGATTGTGTCTCCGGGCAGGTAGCTTCTGAACGGGGTGTGCCGTTCGGCTTCAAAGCGCGGTTCCTGATTGAGGAAGTAGCGGCGCGTTTCCGCTTCCGCTGCCGGAATTTCCAGCTTGGAGCCGTCATCGAAAATCACGTTGGTCACCGTGAGCAGAAGATACTTGGTGGCAGGTTCGAAACGGACGATTTTCTTTTCCTTGGAGGCCGTTTCGTGCACATAGGAGCCGCCGTACAGGATCATGTCCCCAATTTTCTGCATCAGGGTGGGATCCCCTTCCTGGGGAAGGGCGCGGATTCCGTTCAGGGAGGGTTGCATGGAACCGGTCGGGATGCGGAAGGGCTGGACTACATAACAGCGCAAACCCAGGAAAATGGCCAGAATCACGAACAGAACTTCCACGTTTTCCGCCAGGGCGGAAGGAATCGCTCCGGGGATGGATTCCAGCGTGGATTCCAGTTTGGCGGTAATGGTTTCCGCCTGCTGCCTGTCACCCCGGTAAAGGGCCGTTTTCAGCAGGTCGCGGCTTTCTTCAAACTCCGCCAGGCGTTCGGGAGGCAGAAGATCGCGATTGTAGTTGATGTAGCGGCGCACTGCTTTCAGGGCCATACGTCCTTTCCGGCGCCATTTGGGCGTGAACCAGGCCAGAGGATGATCCAGAAGAAACACCAGAACGGCGTTTGCAGCCGGAAAGCAATCGTAAAGGGCAGCTAGGATGGACTTGTGCGGGCTATTCATGAAGTACGGCATTCATGATGCCCCGTCCGGAGGCGTCATGGAAGTTTATTTTACGTTACGGAAGCCCCATTTTTCCAGGATTCAGCAAATTTTTTGGGTCCAGGGCGGATTTGATCAGTTCGTGCAGGTGGTAGGCGCCTTCCCCCACGGCTTTCCGGAACCATTTGGCCTTCGCCAGGCCGATGCCGTGTTCCCCGGTAATGGCGCCTCCGTGTGCCAGCACCCAGTGGAACAGCCTGTCCACACAGGCGTCCGCCAGGGCTTTCTTCTCTGGATTCGCATAATCGTCCACCATGATGTTGGTATGGATGTTGCCGTCCCCGGAATGGCCGAAACACGCGATGTCCAGCCCTGTTTCCCGGTTCAGGGCCTCGCAGAATTCCACCAGGGCCACCAGGCGCGACCTGGGGATGACGATGTCTTCGTTGAGCTTGGTCATTCCGGTTGCTTTCAGGCTGTAGGAAAATTCCCGGCGGAGTTGCCAGATGGCTTCCGCCTCCGCTTCCGTGTCTGCGCGCAGAATTCCGGTCGCGCCGCATTCTTCCAGCAGGGTGCATAGGGAATCCAGTTCCTCACGCACGGCGGGCCGCCTGCCGTCCACTTCCACAATCAGGTGGCCGCGGCAGCCGGAAGGCAGGGCGCTGTCCCCCAGATAGTTCCGGGCGGCGCGGAGAGTGAAACTGTCCGTTATTTCCAGGGCGGAGGGAAGATGCCCGCTGTTCAGGATGCGTTGCACGGCGGCAGCGGCCAGCGGGAATTGCGGGAAGCCGACGCTGAGCGCGCCGAATGCTTCCGGGTGGGGGATGAGCCTCAAAACGGCCCGGGTGATGATGCCCAGCATTCCTTCCGAACCGATAAAAAGGTCCCCGATATCGAA